>WNGK01001509.1_pt1 | contig 26679 bp, 25 predicted proteins | sample 5400601 | NCBI WGS metagenome assembly WNGK01 (sample SAMN13153376, study PRJNA577476) | soil metagenome | isolation source: 60 cm soil or saprolite under Garry oak tree replicate 1 | place: USA:California | collected 2016-06-15
CGTGTCGTCGGTGGCGCAGGCCGCGGCCGCGGCCGCGCTCGACGATCTGGATCATGTTGGGCGAGTCGTCTCGAACAATGCGGAACAGGCGCAGATTCTGGGCGTGGGCTTGTCAGAGTTGGGATATCGCGTCGTACCCACGGCGGCGAATTTTCTTTATTGCGACGTGGGAGAGGACGCTTCCGGCGTCGCTGGACGATTGCGGGGCGAGGGAGTTAGCGTGCGTGCGCTGGGTGCGTGGGGCGCGCCGAATTGTATCCGAGTGAGCATCGGGACGCAGGAGCAAAATCAGATTTTTCTGGCTGCGGCGCGCAGGATCGCGGGGCGTTCGTAGCGGATCGGCCCAGGGCCCTCACCGGCTAAAGCCGGCGTCGACAACGCCAATTACGGCACGGCTGAAGCCGTGCCCTTACCGTTCGTGCTCTTCCCGTGTGCTTCTGTTTGTAACACTGCGGTGGGAGAAATTGATCGCAGCGCTGAAGCGTGCGCCACCCAAAATCCGTCTTTCAGCCGACGGTCATGACGCCGGAATTCTGGCGGCGCCATACAGGCCGGCGTCACTTCCAAGCAGGGCGCGGGTAATGATCGTCTTTTTGCGTGTGTAGTTGGCGATCTGAGCCGATGCGCCTTCCTTCTTACCGAGAGAATCGTCTGGTGCGGTCGCGCCGTAGACCAGCGAGCGCTCGCGCAACTCCGCGAACATCGGCGGCGCGAAGGCGTCCCATGCGCTGACCACTCCGCCGCCAATGACGAACATATCCAGATTGAGAACGTTGACCAGATCCGCCATCAGCATTCCCAGGGCAACACCGAAACGATGGAAGATGCGTTGCGCGTCTTCATTTCCCTGGATCGCGAGATTGTAAATTGACTGGGCACTGAACTCGGCGTCGGAACCGGCGGCCCTGGCGAGCGCGGGCGCCTGGCCGGAGTCAATGGCCTCGCGAGCCATGCGGACGACGGCGGTCGCAGAAGCATAACGCTCGGCGCAACCGTGGTTGCCGCATCCGCAGGGGACGCCGTTGGGTTCGACGGTGACGTGTCCAAACTCGCCGGCCATGCCATTCATGCCGTAGAAAATTTTTCCATTCAAGATGATCGCGCCGCCGATACCGGTACCCAAGGTGACCATGGCCATGTTGTCGACATCGCGGGCAGCGCCCAGCCATTTTTCGCCCAGCGCAGCGACGTTGGCGTCGTTCTCGAGGAAGACGCGAGCACCCAGGCGGCGCTCGATTTCGTCGCGGACGGGATAGTCGGCCCACCCCGGAAGGTTGGCGGACTTGCGCATCATTCCGGTTTCCATGTCGATGATGCCAGGAACGCCGATGCCAGCGCCAACAAACCGGCCGCTGCCGCGATACTGCTCGGTGAGGCGGTGAATCGCATCGCACATTTCGCCGATCACGTGGTCGTGGCCGAGGGCGACCTTAACACCCAGAGTGATTTTCTCGAGAAGCTGGCCCTCCGTGCTGATGGCCGCGATTCGCAGGTTGGTGCCGCCGAGATCGACTCCGATGGAAAAATCAGGCATGGGCTAAGAGATTATCAGAATCGCGGGGACTCGCGGCCGTAGACGCGATGCTGGAGTTGGAAGAATCCTTCTTCGCCATCGGAGTTCACATAGTCGGAGATAGAGGAACCGCCGAGGGCAATCGCTTCTCTCAGGACTTCTTTCACTGCGATGAGGAGTTTGCCGAGTTGGTCGCGAGTAATGGTGGTGGCGCGGCGGCGGGGGCGGAGGCCGGCGCGAAATAAAGATTCATCGGCATAAATATTGCCGATGCCGCGCAGGAGTTTCTGATTGAGCAGCGCGCTCTTGATGGGAGTCTGGCGGCCGCGGAATAACGTGAGGAAGCGATCGAGATCGACTTCCAGCGGTTCGATGCCGGTGGCGTCGAAATCTCCGGCCTGTGCGACGCTCAGACGGCCGAAGCGGCGCGGGTCGACGAAGCGCAGTTCCCTGCCCGACGACAATTTGAGGATGGCGTGGGTGTGCTTCACGATTTCGGCTTGCGCCTCGCAGACCTGCAGGCGGCCGGTCATGCCGAGGTGGACGATCCATTGGGCTTTGCTTTGTGTGGGGCAGGCGCCCTCGCCCGCCACTACTTGCGTGATTGATCGAGCTTGCGTTGCTGTTCCCTTCAACTTTCGATAAGGTCTCCGGCTTTGCGCGGGCGAGGGCCCCTTCGACTGTCGCTCAGGGCAGGTCCGCGCCACATGATTTTGTTCGAGGTCGAAGACGATGTGTTTGCCCATGCGGCGGACGGCGGAGATGCGGCTTTGTTCTAGAGTTGCGGCGATTTCTGAAGCGGGAGATTTCAGCGGCTCCTTCTTCTGGCCCAGCCAGACGGATTCCACGACATCTCCTGTGACCCTGTTAGCCAGGCCACGCGCGATGGTTTCGACTTCGGGTAGTTCGGGCATTGGTTGATTGCTGAAAGTGTACTGTATGCGAGAACGCGTGCCATCCCTTCGGCTGCGCTCAGGCTCTGGGCTAATCATATGCCGCCCCGCCTGGGCTGTGGCACGAGGATTCGATGCAGCCCGCTTCATCCAGAGCGCGATTTCGGGCTAGCAGTTCCCGCGAACAGCCAATTATGCGATGACGCTAGTCCTTGAGAGGGACGACGGCGCTGCCGTCGCGGCAGAAAGTGGCGACTCGCTGCAGGTTGCCGTTGGCGCGGGGCAGGGTCATGACTGGACCATAGCAATAGACGGCGTGGCCGGAGGCGGCAAAGTACCAGCGTCCGCCTTTGGAGTGTTTGGTGATCTGAGTGGAAGGCTGGCGCAGAGGCTTTTGCGGCGCCCAGGGGGCAACCGGCAGACTGAACAACAAGGCTAGGGTCAGGACCTTCATTTTTGTGTTCTTTCCGCTTGCTACCGCTTACCTACAGAACGAAAGTGCCGCAGTGTTCAGTGCGCGAATCGTGTTTTTCTTACGTCGTGTTGCTAAATCGTGATCTTTGTATCGAGTTCCTTATATCGTGATCAGGGTCCGGACGTCGTCCACCAGATCTGCCGCCGGCTTAGACGGCATCTTGAAATCTGGTTTCTGCTTAGCTGACTGGTTCTGTGCGCGATGTTGCGGTCCTGCCTGGGAAGACGGGGCCTGACTGCTTTGAGCCTGGGCTGACGGGATATGGGTTGATGGAGTCTGGGTGGACGGAATCTGGGTCGACGGATTCTGGGATGACGGGTTCTGGGTCTCTCGACCCTCGGTCTTGGCCGGGGACGACTGGGCGCTGTCCTGAGCGGCTTTCATCTTAACCGCGGACAATTCGGTGCTGTCACGGAACAGTTCGCGAATCAGCGCACGTTGCGATTCGATGGTCTGACCCTGCTCCACGATCAGCATAGTCATCAGACCATAGGAAATCAGAAACAGAACGGTCAACAACGGCAACCAACCGCGCTTCTTGGGAGCGGCGGTAGCGTCGATCGCTGATACGGTGGGTACGGCGTCGGTCCCGAATAGAGTCGTCAAGTGGCACCCCGGTGTTCCGCCCCGAACTTGCGGGCACTCTAGGAATTGCACCCTGGGAACCAACTGACGGAGCTTTGTTAAACAGCTGATATCAGGACGGTTATCAGTCCCAATTGGAAAAGGGCTGAGGGACCGATGTGCAAGTCAATGCACATTATGAGCAACCGGCATTGGTTGGAGGAGCGCCCCTTGAGATGGGCAACTTGCTCACCCGGCACGGCTTTGCGGGCGCTCGAGCTAAGGTTTGCGGGCGCTCAAGCTAAGGAAGGTGAGCCTTCTGCACATGAGGTTGGTTACCCCCGTTACCTTCCCGGAGTGCGGCGATCTCACTATGATCAGTCCATTAGAAGTTCATTTAGAAGTTTAGTAATAAAACTCCTCTATCTCAGGGATCGCCATCATGCGGATGCGGTACGTTCTGATACTGTTTCTTGGCTCCTCAACATTCTTTGGACCTGCGGGAACGGCCCAAGGCCAACAATCTTCCACCGAAACTGCGCGCCGGCTTGTCCGACAGGCGGCGCCGTCCTATCCGGAGCTCGCAAAAAAGATGAAGCTCGGAGGCACGGTCAGGGTGATTGCCGTCGTAGCTGCGGACGGAAACGTGAAGTCCGTTGAACCTGTGGGCGGCAGCCCGGTGCTGATCAAGGCGGCGGAAGATGCCGTCGCCAAGTGGAAGTTCGCACCGGGAGCTGAATCCCGGGAGAACGTCGAACTCCATTTCACTCCGAACTAGGACTCGGCGGACCGCGCGGGCTTTCGATTTGCCCGGCTATTTGCCCAGCATTATTTGCCCAACACCAGCTTGGCGATGGTCGCCAGCTGCATGTTCGACGTGCCTTCGTAGATCTTGCCGATCTTGGCGTCGCGCCAGTACTTCTCGACGGGATAGTCCTTGGTGAATCCGTACCCGCCGTAGATCTCGATCGCCAGGGACGTTACACGCTCGGCCACCTGGGAGGCGAACAGCTTGGTCATGGCGGCTTCCTTTACGAAGTTCCCGCCTGCATCCTTCATACGCGCACAGTTGTAGACCATGAGGCGCGCGGCCTCAATCTCCGTGGACATCTGTGCAATCTGGAACTGGATGCCCTGGAAGTCGGCGATGGCCTTGCCGAACTGCTTGCGCTCGACGGCGTACTTGCAGGCGAATTCCCAGGCCCCGCGGGCCAGGCCAATCATCTGCGCGCCAATGCCGATGCGGCCTTCATTCAAGGTCTCGATGGCGATCTTGTAGCCCTTGCCGGGCTCGCCTAGCACGTTCTCCTTGGGCACGCGGCAGTCTTCCAGCATCAGCTCGCAGGTGGACGAGGCGCGGATGCCCAGCTTGTCTTCCTTCTTGCCGACGGTGAATCCGGGGAAGTCTTTCTCGACCAGGAAAGCGGTGATGCCTTTGTATCCGGCGCTGGGATCGAGCGTGGCGAAGAGCACGAACAATCCCGCTTCTTTGGCATTGGTGATCCACAGCTTGCGACCGGTGAGTAAGTACTCGCTACCTTTTAACAAGGCGCGGGTCTGAAGCCCAAAAGCGTCCGAGCCTGAGCCCGCTTCACTGAGCGCATAGGCGCCCACCGTCTCGGTAGCCATCTTGGGCAGGAAGCGCTTCTTCTGCTCATCAGTGCCCCAGCGCAGCAGGGCGTTGTTGACCAACGTGTTCTGCACGTCGACGATGACGCCGGAGGAGGCATCCACGCGCGAGAGCTCTTCAACGGCTAAGATCGCTTCGAAGAACTTTGCGCCGCCTCCGCCATACTGCTCGGGAATCTCGATGCCCATCAGGCCCAGTTGAAAAAAATCATGGATGAGGTCTTTGTCGAAGATGGCCTTCTCGTCCATCTCCTTGACCAGAGGACGGATCTTCTCGTCGGCGAATTGGCGAATGTTGTCGCGGAAGAGAATTTCGTCCTCGGTGAGGGTGGTGAGGGGGGCGGGAACGGCGGGTTGTAATGCAGTTTCAGGCATGGGGCACCTTCAAATACTTAAGATGACAAACCGGTAATTTTAGCACTGTGGAGGCAAGCGTAATGCGATGCGTTCCCCGGGTAGTGGGCTGTCTGGTAGTGGCTCAGCTTGACTTTACTGTCTGCATCACAGGGGTCATCCCGAGAGCCGGCGCATTTCAGCCGGCTGAGGGATCTCCCTCTCTCCGCTCTCGTGGGCGGGAGATCCTTCACTACGCCTAAGGAACGGCTCCGTTCAAGATGACGCCGATTCGTGGTGCAGCGAGGATTAGCGGGGGCGGAAATGAAATCAAGCGCGCTTGTATACCAACTTCAGCCCATCCGCCTGCAGGATGCGCTTGATCTGGCTGCGGGCGTGCACCGACCAAGGCCCTGAAGTGTCGAGCTTGACGTAGGCCTGCCAGTGTTTGAGCGCCTTGCGCGGCTCGCGGACCTTTTCGTAGGCCAGCGCCAGGTTGTAGTGCGCATCGGCGTAGGTCGGAGCAAGCTGCAAGGCCGTCTTGTAGGTCTGGATCGCTTCCTGCACGCGGCCGGTCTCGTCGAGCACGTTACCGAGATCGAAATAGGCGAGCGAGTAGCGCGGGTCGGCTTCGATCGCCTGGCGGTAATGCCGTTCCGCGAGCGTGAAATCCTGGCGGTTGTAGTAGAGCGTGCCCAGATTGATGTGCGCCGCCGCATGCGCTGGCTGTATTTCGAGCACCTGATGATACGCGGCGATGGCATCAGTTTGAGTGCTGGGATCCTCTTCCATCGCAATGCCCCGCGCAAACCAAGCCGCAACCTCGTTCTCGCGCGGGCTCGGCTTGGATCTTGGCACCGGCGTGCTGGTGAGCACTTTCTCGCGCTCGGAAAAATCGATCAGGAATTGACCCGCGATCGGCTCCAGAAGCCTGCCCTGGTGGCGGAACGCAATGCGGTGCTTGGCGGTGGAAGAAGCGCCCGCTTCGAGCAGCGGCTTCTCCACGCCGGAAGCCTGCTTGCGCATGGCATCGAGCGACTGGCGAATGACCGATGGCCGCACACTCATGGCGCACAGGTCACGAACTTTTTTGATTTCCAGGAGATCGGAAAAAGAATAGGCTGCCGCCGACGCTATCAGGCCGTTCCGCTCCCAGTTGGCTAACTGGCGCGGTGTCACGTGAAGAATCCTGAGGAGATCAGCTCGACTGTACACAGTAATACGCAACGGCACGCACAACTAACGGTCGCGGACATTATCTTCAAATTGCAGTGGTAAACGCAACTGCAAACCGTGCAAAAATCTGTGGAGAACCTGGTTAATTTACATGCAACGGGAATGGTGCAACTGCCCGTCATCCCGGCCTTATGCTCTCGTCCAGATGGTTACACCGCGACCACGGCCGCCTGGTAGTCCTCGTAGGTGCCCTTGAAGTCGGTGATCTTGTGGTCGCTCTCGAAATGCCAGATTCTCGTGGCGACCTCATCGATCAAGTCGTGATCGTGGGTGACCAGGAAAACCGTTCCCTGATAGCGCTGCAAGGATATGTTCAGAGCGTTGATGGACTCGAGATCCAGGTGGTTGGTGGGTTCGTCGAGCACCAGAACGTTCGGCTTCTGCAGCATCAGCTTGCAGAAGAGCAGCCGCGCGGCTTCGCCGCCGGAGAGCACGCTGGTGGACTTGGTGGCTTCTTCGCGGGCGAACAGCATCTGCCCGAGAATTCCGCGCAGTTCCTCGGTGACGGCGGCGCCGTCCCACTGATGCAGCCACTCGATCGCGGTCATGCCACCCTCGATCAGGCTGCGGTGATCCTGCGCGAAGTAACCGATGGACGCTTCGTGTCCCCAGATCACCTTGCCGGAGTCGACAAAGGGTCCGTCGTAGCCGCTGGTCTTGCGCAACTCGGCGTCTGGGGTGGTCGGAGAATTCGCTAGCAGGGCGTTCAGCAGCGTGGTCTTGCCGGCTCCGTTGCGACCCATGAGCGCGATCCGCTCGCCACGGATAATGCTCGCAGTGAAGTTCTTGATAACCCGTTTGTCGCCGTAGGCCTTGCTCAAGTGCTGGACTTCCAGGATGTGTTTGCCAGAAGGCCGCTTCTGCTCGAACTTGATGAATGGACGCTGGATGTTGGACTTGGCTAGTTCCGTCACCTGCAGGCGCTCGACTTCCTTGCGGCGCGACTGCACCTGGCTCGACCGCGTGCCGGCGGCGAAACGCGCGATGAATTCGTTCAGCTGCGAAATTTTCTTTTCGCGCTGCGCATTCTGCGACTCGATCTGCGACCGTACCTGGGTCTTGGCCACGACCATGTCGTCATAGCTGCCGGTGTAGGTGATAATGGTTTCGTAATCAATATCTGCGATGTGAGTGCAAATACTGTTGAGGAAGTGGCGGTCGTGCGAAATTGCGATCACGACGCCGTCGTAGACGTTCAGAAATCCCTGCAGCCAGTGAATCGAATCCAAGTCAAGGTGGTTCGTGGGCTCGTCGAGCAGCAGGGCTTGAGGATGTCCGAACAGGGCCTGCGCCAGCAGGACGCGAACTTTCTGTCCACCCTGCAATTCGCCCATCTTGCGGCTGTGCAATTCGTCGGGAATGTCGAGGCCCTGGAGCAGAATGGCTGCGTCGCTCTCGGCGGTGTAGCCGTCTTCTTCACCGACGATGCCTTCGAGTTCGCCGAGCTTCATGCCGTCGGCGTCAGTGATCTCGGGCTTCTCGTAGATGGCGTCGCGTTCCTGCATGGCCGCCCATAGCCGCTTGTTGCCCATGATGACGGTGTCGATCGCGGAATAGGCGTCGAAGGCGAACTGGTCCTGGCTCAGTACTCCGAGCTTGCGGGGACGGACGACCGTGCCCTTTTGTGGATCCAATTCGCCGCTCAGCAGCTTCATGAACGTGGATTTGCCGGCGCCATTGGGCCCGGTCAGGCCATAGCGCTTGCCCGGCGTGAACGCCGTCGAGACTTCATCGAACAGTATTTTGGCGCCGTAGCGCATGGACACATTGCTGACTGAAAGCATGGTTTCTTTTGTAACTTCTTCAGGACCTGCGAGGAATTCCGCCAAGACGGTGCGCAGCTGGAGTTAATAGAATACCACGCCCGCCGTCGGCTTCCCCTAACTTCGACCGGAGCCACGCTGCGCCATGACTTTTCTCACTGAAGGCGTGCTTTTGGGAGATTTCAGTGCTAAAGTTCTATCCCGCTACCGGTGACGTAGCCTGTTTTCAATCCAAGAGATCATCTGGAGGGGGATATGAGGAGCAGGCGAGGCTTGCGTTCTGCAGGCAGACTTCTGGCGATTGGCGCCGCGGCCGCGTGGCTGGCAACGGCGGCCTGGGCCGCAAGCACGACAAAATTGGTCTACAGCTTTGGCGGCAACGGCGACGGTGAGTACACCGACACCGAGTTAGTGGTGGACAGCGCGGGCAATCTCTACGGCACGTCGGTGCAAGGCGGTATTTACGGCGGAGGCACGGTCTTCCAGGTCACCCTGGCGGGCGTGCACATCGTGCTTTACGACTTCACGGGCGGTGCCGACGGCGGCGAACCCTACAAAGGCGTTACGCTCGATGCGCAGGGCAATCTGTACGGCACGGCGGTGACCGGCGGGGGAGGATCGTGCGAGGGCGGCTGCGGCGTGGTATTCAAGCTGACGAACTCCGGAGGAATCTGGACGCAGACGGTGATTCACACCTTCACCGGCGGCAGTGATGGGTCGGGGCCGGGCAGTCCGGTGGCGATCGACAAACATGGCAACGTCTGGGGCACGACTCCCACGGGCGGGGCGAACGGCGTGGGGGTCGTCTACCAGCTAGTGCCGGATACGACGGGCAGCTGGAAGCTGCGCGTCATCCACACCTTCACAGGTGGCAACGATGGTGGCGGCGGATCGGCGAGTCGCTTTTTGATCGATGTGGCGGGGAATCTTTACAACGTCTGCACAGTCGGCGGCGCGAACGGCTTCGGGACCGTCTATGAGATTTCGCCCATTCAGGGGAAATGGCAGTTCAGGACTCTGTATGCCTTCAAGGATCAGCCGGATGGAGCATCGCCCTACGGCGGCGTGATTTCCGACAAGACGGGCAATCTCTATGGGACCACGTACTACGCCGGTGTCCACGATCTGGGCACGGTCTACAAACTCACGCACAGCAATGGAACCTGGACGGAGAGCGTGCTGTATAGCTTCAAAGGTGGCCTGGACGGCGCCAGTCCGATCAGCAGCCTGGTCACGGATGCGGCGGGCAACCTTTACGGCACTACAAGTGATGGAGGGGCGGCATCCTGCGTTTGTGGCGTGATCTTCAAAATATCCCGCGGGGCAACGGGCAAGTGGACTGAGACCGTGCCTTATCGCTTCCCTGGCACTCCGAACCCGGGCTTCGCCTACAACGGAATGGTCAGAGATTCCGCGGGGAACTTCTATGGCGCGACCGTCCACGGAGGCAGCGGCAACGACGGCGCGATCTATCAGTTCACGCCATAGCGTGAGGCCTCAGTTGTGTTGGGCGGCACTCGCTTCCACTAATTGCTGCACTGGCGCAACCAACATGAGCAGCAGGCCGGCCATCGGTTTTTTGGCTTGCTCGGTCAAAGCGAGTTGCTGCGTCTTCCACGAATCCGGCGCAGGTTGGGCTTTGTCGAGATAATCGAGTGCCTGGAGACCTGCTGCGCCCAGCGCAGACAGATCCTGTGATAAGGGCACGTCTTCCTGTAAGAAAAACGTTTGGGCGAGCAAGGGATGCAGACGCGCATCGTTATCTCGCCAGGTAGCGAGCCACATGCGAATCTGGCCTTCGGCGGCCTGATCTTTATAGCCGCTTTGCGCGAAGGTCTGCACCAGATCGCTGAAGTGTCGCGCCGTGTCGCTCTCCGGATAGACAGCGTCGATCATGCGAGTCAACGGCGCGTGGAAGTCGATGGGGCCTTTGGCGTCATCCCAGCGGTTGTAGTCCTTGACCGGTTCAACGACATCGGCGAGATTGCGCAGAGCCGTAATGTCGGCGGTCCCAGCCATGCGATGCAGCATGTGCATGCGCGCTGAGCGGTGGGTCAGGCCGAGAAATTCGAGGTCGAGACTCACGGCATTCATTCGCGCGTACATCGAGGCTACGTCGGTTACATTCTGTGGAGACCACAGGCGCTCCGCGATCACCGCGTTGCGCGGCCAAATGTGCGAATCGATGTTTTCGGGAGTGACCCACTCCGCCCACTGGCAGGACTCACCGCCGAGGATGCGGCCCTTTTCTTCGGGAGTCAGAGTTGCTGCGGCATCAGTCGTTGTCATCGTCATCGGATCCACGGCATAGTGCCGCGCCGCCGGCCACATCAAGTCGAGGTAGTATCCGAACGAAAGCAGGCCGCTGTAGCCCTGTTTCGCCGCCGCGGCCAGCGAGGCCTGCCCGCGCCACGAATGGATGACGATCGTCTTCGGCAAATCGGGATGCAGGATTTCGTCCCAGCCCACCATCGTCTTGTGATTCTTGGCCACGATCTTCTGCAGGCGCTGGTTGAAGTAAGCCTGCAGGTCCTGATTGTTCTTCATGCCGTGCGCGTGGATGAATTCCTGAACGTTCGGATTGGCATCCCACTGCTTGCCATCGACTTCGTCGCCTCCAATGTGGAAGTAGGCGTCGGGAAAAAGCTTGGCCATTTCGGCGATGAATTTTTCCAGGAACTTGTAGGTTGATTCCCGCGTGGGGTCCATGATCGGATCAATGTAGGGACCCACGCCTCCGCCTTCCAGAGTGTATGGGCCGGAACCGCTGGAGAGTTCAGGATATCCCAGAAACCACGACCGGCTGTGGCCGGGGATATCGAACTCGGGCATCACGCGGATGCCGCGATCATGCGCGTAGGCAATGAACTCGCGAATCTCGGCCTGCGTGTAAAACATGCCATCGGAGCCCATCCCGGTCAGCTTGGGAAATACTTTGCTCTCGACGCGGAAACCCTGATCATCGGAAAGATGCCAGTGCAGTACGTTCATCTTTACGGCGGCCATGCCGTCGATATTCCGTTTGAGCACGTCGACAGGGATGAAGTGGCGACTGACGTCGATGAGCAAGCCGCGCCAGGGAAAGCGGGGCTGATCTTTGATGGTGACGACGGGGACGGCGAATCCGGTCGGCGTAATCTGCACGAGCTGAAGAAAGGTCTGTAGCCCGCGCAAGATGCCGAGCGAGGTTGGCGCCGTGAGCTTCGCGCCGGAATCGGCAACGGTCAGTTCGTAGGACTCATCCTCACCGAGTTTCTGCACCGCCTGACGACCATGATCGGCGTGAATCTCAAGCGTGGGAGCCGCGCCGGCCTTGGGGCGGAACGGGATTCCAGTTTGGCGGGATAGCTGGGTCTCAAACCGTTGCACTTCCTTGTCGAGCGAAGCGTCGTGAGTTCCGGTCACGGTAACCGAGAACGATTGTGTGATGGGCAGTTGTCCGCTGCCCTGCTGGACGCCTGCGGGCATGGGCATCAGGTTGAGTTGTGGTTGGGCGGAGACAAAAGACGCCAGGAAAGATATGGCGGTTTGGACAATCAATCGTTGCAAAGTTCTCACCAGATCACCTCGACGATATTTCAGGGCCAATCTTGCGCGCCGTGATAGATGCGCATTATTTCTACTATCTGATCTTGAATCCTGTAAACAACGATGTAAGGCAGGCACCAGTTCGCGGGTGCGTTCGATCCACCCCTTACGACCAAGATGGGAAACTTTCTCAGGTTGCCGCAGCCATCGTACCGGGACTCGGCCACATCCGCAGCAGCGTCGGGATTGTCTCGTTGAATGTGCTGAACGATGTTGTAGAGGTCGTCAGCGGCGGGAGTGGTCCAACGCACGCGCATTAAGGCCGCAAGATTTGTTTCAGCTTCTTGCCCACTTCTTCGTGCTCAGCGAAGTCCCCGCGCTCCGCCGCCGCCAAGCCAATGTTGACCGCCTCAATAAAACGAGTGTCGTCTTCCAGGTAATGGCTTAACACTTGCTGCTCGAGTTCATCTGTTTTCAGGCCTCGCTGAGCGGCAATCTGGGCTAACTGTGCCTCTTTTTCGGGTTGCAGCCGGATTTCCATAAAACCAGTCTAGGAATGTTGCCTGAGAGTGTCAAACTGCTGCCGGTCAACGTCTACTGCCAGCGGAGATTCGATTTAATGTCCGCCGCCCAACTCCCGCACGATCCCACCGACAAACTGCTTCGCGTCTCCAAACAGCATCAAGGTGCGGTCGAGATAATACAGCGGATTGTCGATGCCGGCGAAACCGGGGCTCATGCCGCGTTTGATGACCATGACGGTGTGGGCCTTGTCCACGTCGAGGATGGGCATGCCGAAGATGGGGCTCGAATGATCGGTGCGGGCGGCGGGATTGGTCACGTCATTGGCGCCGATGATCAGGGCAACGTCGGTCTGCGGGAAGTCGCCGTTGATCTCGTCCATTTCGATGAGGCGGTCATAGGGGATGTCGGCTTCGGCGAGCAGCACGTTCATGTGGCCGGGCATGCGTCCGGCGACGGGATGGATCGCGAAGCGGACATCGACTCCCTTCTTCGTGAGCGCGTCATAGAGTTCGCGCACTTTGTGCTGCGCCTGCGCCACGGCCATCCCATAGCCGGGGACAATGACCACCTTATTGGCGGCAGAAAGAATCGCGGCAGCTTCTTCCGCCGTGGCGCTGCGCACGGGCTTCGCTTCCTCGCCCGCGGCGGCTGACGCCTGCACCTGGCCGAAGGCTCCAAACAGTACATTCGTGAACGATCGGTTCATGGCCTTCGACATGATGATCGACAGGATCAGGCCGGAAGATCCGTCGAGCGCGCCGGCGATGATCAGGAGTTTCGAGTCGAGCACGAATCCCATGGCCGCGGCGGAAAGTCCCGCATAAGAATTCAGCAGCGAGATCACAGTCGGCATGTCGGCGCCGCCGATTGGAATCACGAGCAGCACTCCAAAGATAAGAGACACGCCGACGATGATCGGAAAGAATATCTTCGCTTCGGGATGCAGCACGAGATAGACGGAACTGCCGACCGCGACCAGAAACAAGAGCAAATTGACGAGGTTCTGTCCTTTATAAGTGATGGGCCTTTGAGGCAGGATTTCTTGTAATTTTCCAGCGGCCATCAGGCTGCCGGTGAAAGTCAGGCCTCCGAGGATCACTTCCATCGACAGCACCGACATCATGAACTTGGGAACGTTCGGGCTGCGCAGATAAAATTCGGCGGTGCCGACCAGCGTCACGCAGAGCGCGCCGAACGCGTGGCTGAGTGCGGTCCGCTGCGGGACGGCAGTCATCTGCACCATGCCGAGCGGGATGCCGATTCCGGAGCCCAGGACCAGCGCGATGATGATCCATTTGTAGTCGACGATGCCGTGGCGGAGCAGCGTGCCACCGATGGCCAGCACCATGCCGATTTCGCCCGCGAGAATGCCATGGCGAGCGGTGGCGGGAGAACTCATCCACTTCAGCGAAAGAATGAACAATGCGCTGGCGATGAGGTAAATGATTTCGATGAGGTACTGGCTTCCGGCGAACTCGGTCATATTATGGCTTTGTCGGACGGCTGGTCTTGAACATCCGCAACATGCGGTCGGTGATGAAAAATCCGCCAACTACGTTGCTCGTCGCAGCGACGATGGCAATCACCCCCAAAACGGTCGCGAATGTGCTCTTCTTTTCGCCGACCAGGACAATCGCACCGACGACCGCGATGGCATCGAGGGCATTCGTCAGCGACATGAGTGGCGTATGCAGCAGAGGCGAAACGTGGCGGATAACTTCGAATCCGATGAAAGCCGCCAGCATGAATACGAAAAGTGCATCGATCAAGTTGGAACTCATGTGCTAACTCCAGTTCTTTGTTCTCGGTTCTCTGTTCTCAGCTACGTTGTCATCCTGAGCGGAGTAGCTGCTCCGCGAAGCGGAGCGGCTGCGGAGTCGAAGGACCCCGTGCACTCCTGTGCAGTGGCTCGATCCGAGCAAGGCGTTCTCCCCGCGGCCAAGAGCGCCGCGAGAACTCCTTGCACCGACACGAATGGTTGACGCGGTGCAGGGGTCCTTCGACTGCGCAAGAGTTCGCTTCGCGAACTCTTGCTCCACTCAGGATGACAGTTTTGTAAAGAACATTGCGGCGCGGCTGAAGCCGCGCCCTTTCAAAGCAAGATCTTCTCCACTGTCCTGAGACCGCCTATCCGCCCGCGGGCGCCAGCGCCGGCATTTTGAAAAAGTCGCGCACCCGGGCGTTCACCACTTCCCCGCCGTTCGTGATCATGGTCTCGCGGATGATCTCATCCTGAAGGTTCAGCTGCAGCTTGCCTTCTTTCACCATGTAAATCAGGAACGTCGTAACGTTGCGGGCGTACATCTGGCTGGCGTGGTATGGGACGCTGGTCGCCAGGTTGATCGCGCCGATGATCGTGACTCCATACGCCTGCACCGTTTCTCCCGTTCGCGTCAGTTCGCAGTTGCCGCCGCGCTCGGCGGCAAGGTCGACGATCACCGAGCCCGGGGCCATCCCTTTCACCATGTCTGCGGTAATCAGCACCGGCGACTTCTTGCCGGGGATAACCGCGGCAGTAATCACGACATCACTCTCGGCGACCACGCGGGTTAGGAGTTCGCGCTGGCGGGCGTAGAAAGTTTCGTCCTGCGCGGTGCCGTAGCCGCGCGCGTCCTGGGCGTTCTGTGCCTCGATGGGGAGTTCGACGAAACGTCCGCCCAGGCTCTGCACCTGCTCTTTGGCGGCGGGGCGCATGTCGTAGGCCGAGGACACGGCACCGAGGCGGCGGGCCGTCGAGATGGCTTGTAGTCCGGCAACACCCGCGCCAATCACGAATACACGCGCAGGGGTGATGGTGCCGGCGGCGGTGGTCATCATGGGAAAAATGCGGGGCGAAGTCTCGGCGGCGACCAAGACTGCTTTGTAGCCGCAGCATGTGGCCATCGAAGAGAGCGCGTCCATGCTCTGCGCCCGTGTGGTGCGGGGCATCAATTCCACCGAAAAAGCGGTGACGCCCGCTTGCGCAATCTGCTGGATGACCTCCGCGGAACCCAGAGGGCGCAGGAATCCGATGATCGTCTGGCCGCGGCGCATTAACGGCAAGTCCGCTTGTCCGGTGACGTCGTTCGAGCCGTAGCACAGCACCTGCACCACAATGTCGGCAGCGCTGAATACAGCGGCGCGGTCGGGCGCAACCTTCGCGCCCTTTTCGACGTAAGCTGCGTCCGGATAGCCCGCCTGCTCGCCCGCCCCGGCTTCCACGATGACCCCGAGTCCCGCCTTGATGAGATTGGGAACGACTACAGGAACAAGCGCAACCCGGCGTTCCCCTGGATAGCTTTCTTTCGGAACTCCAACGATCACGCGGCTGTCATCCTTTCCCTGCCGAATAGCCCGTCTTGCGACTACTGCATTGTGCGTGTCCGGCCAGCGAGTGGGATTCTTTCACGCGCATCGCGCGAGTTCTGTGACCCGCGTCACAGATACCCGTAAAAAGTGGGACTGAAAACAGTAACAGATCGGGCATGGAACTGGAAGACGGAGGGGGATATGTGGGTCAGGTTTGGGGAAGTTGTTCGCAGATGACCGGGATCGTCTTAAATAGACATTTGCGATGGGCCCAAAGCAGTTCTGGCTGGCTAACTTGGATCGTATAGGTATCAGGCTCTCCCAGATTCACGGCCTCATGACAAATGCAGCAGGTAAAATTCATGTCTTCAGCTCTCCTTCGGCTACGCTCCCTGCCCGAAGCGATAATGCCACACTCTCGCCGCACCGATAAGGTTTGTATCATCCCCCAACGACGCGAGCGTGAGCTCCGTCTTCTCGGCGGGGACGAAGCGGCAACCGCGGCGAATCACTTCGCGGATACGATCGATAAAAAGCGGCGCGCTCTTCATCACGCTGCCACTCAGCACGATAGCGTCCGGGGTAAACAGATTGATCAGATTGGCTAGCCCCAGGCCCAGGTAGAAAGCCTCATGTTCGACCGCCTGGAGCGCCACTTCATCGCCTTGTTGCGCAAGTTCGCAGATTCTTTGGGCCGTAATGCCTTCGCGATGGAGATAGCCCGCAGGCGCATGCGCCTCGATCCACGCCACCATGGCCGGACCGGCGGCCAGCGATTCCCAGCAGCCCCGAAATCCGCACGAACACTCGGGGCCCGCGGGATCGACCACGTGATGTCCAACCTCAGGATGAGCGCCGTCGACGCCGCGGTAAAGTTTCCCGTCGAAAACCATTCCTCCGCCGATTCCGGTGCCGACCGTCACATAAATCAGGCGCGAGCGATTCCGTCCCGCTCCCCAGCCCGCTTCAGCTAAGGCCGCGGCGTCGCCGTCGTTCTCGAGCGCCACGCGCAGGTTGAAAATCTGTGTCAGGTCCTTGACCGGACTCTTGCCGCGCCATCCGGGGAGAAAATCAACGTCGCCAAACTCGCCGCGCATAGGATCGACCGGCCCCGTAGATCCGATACCGATGCCCGAGAGCTCCACACCCGCATCCGCCGAAGCATCACGCAGCATCCGGGCGATCAACTCGATGCCGTCGGAGTAGCGATCCGGATCCGTGGGCGCTTGCGTCTGGGCAAGCACTTTCCCGCCGTCGTCGACAACGCCAACCGCGATTTTTGTTCCGCCAATATCGACCGCACCGATCATAGATCTCCGACTCAAGGATTTCCCGATTCAAGCGACCCACGAAAGTAGTCCCGCACAAGCGCCGCTCAAACAAAATAGCGCCGGCGTCCCGCCGGCTGTCCCGGGGGCGTCCTCGCCCACGGCCTCGCAAGCAAATTCAATCTTCAAAGATTTGAGGTAACGGCCGCTAAGAGTACTCCGGCGTAATCGCCTTCGCGTCCTCCAACGTAATCCGCCGCTTGTTCTTGTAGGACAGATTGGCCATATGCACGGCCAACGCCGAACGATAGCCAATCTCCGGCGGAGCGTTGGGAGTGCCGCGGCTGCGGATGCAGTCGATCCAATTGCTCATGTGGTTTTGATCATGGCTCTTGCCGCGCGTCGATTCTCCATCGGGACGGTTCGTCTTTTCGGGCCAATATTGCAGCGGCTCTTCAAAGTGATGCTCGAAGGTGCCGTCACTGCCAAGAATGCGGTCGCCCAGCTCGTAGTGCTTGTTGCTGAAGGTGGACTGCCAGGTCACCACAATGTCTTTGGGGAAATCGAGCGTCACCGCGATCGTGTCAGGCACCTCGCGGCCATCTTTCTCGGAAAACACTCCGCCGGACATGTACGCCGCCGATGGCAGTGGCAAATCGAGCGCGCCCATGATCCAGGCAATCTGGTGGACCATGTTTTCGGCGCAGTTGCCTCCGGCAAACTCCCAGAACAGCCGCCAGTTGATGAGCTTGAAAGGATCGAAGGGGCGCTCCGGCCGGCCATTGAGAAACGCGCTCCAGTTGACGTTCTGCGCGGTGCAGTCCGACGGAACCGGGCGCACCCACTGGCCTTTGCCATGGGGAGTGTTGCGGCTCATCCAGGACTCGACCTGGGTGACCTTGCCGACCCATCCGTCTTTGATCCATTGCTTCGCGTCAATCAAAGCACCGGAACTCTGGTGCTGCAATCCGATCTGTATGACGCGGTTGGAATCCTTCGCCGCAGCTAGGCATTTGTCGGCCTCGGGAATCGACCACGTCATGGTCTTCTCTGCATACAGGTCTTTGTCGGCGGCCAGAGTGTCGAGAAAATGTCGCATGTGGATGTGCAGCGGACTGGCCACAATGACAGCGTCGAGGTCCTTCATATCGAGCAGGCGGCGATGATCGTCAAAGGTCTGAATGCCCGGCACTCTGCTTTTCGTCTGATCGCGGCGACGGCTATAGACGTCCGCCATCGCCACGAGTTCGACACCGTGGATCGGGAGCACTTGCCCCAGCAAATCATTCCCGCGGTCGCCGACGCCAATCATCCCGACACGGATTCGCTCGTTCGCGCCCAGCACGCTGGAAGTCGGATACGCCAGCACCGCCGCCGTTCCCAGCGCGGCCTGCTTCATGAAAGTACGCCTGGTTTGCGCGAAATTCGTTTGATCAGTCATCTTTTGATCGGTCATCGGATCGTCTCCCTGATGTGATAACTATGCTCTTTACAACGCGTCCGCCTCTCGCAGAAGTTTCTTCATCCCGGCCCAACTCTTGCGCGAACATTCCTCAGGCGAACCGCCGCCACTCCAGTGCGTTTCAAGGCTCACAGCAAAATGATAGCCGTCGCGCTTGAGCGCCTTAAACTGTCCTGCCCAGTCGATGAAGCCTCCGCCCATCGGCGCCCAGTCGTAACCCTTGCCCTTCTTGACGGCATCCTTGCAATGGCAGTGACCAATGCGGTCTTTAGGTAGGAGATTGTACCCATCCGGGTACGGAATTTCGCCGCTGGCAGCGGCGTTGCCGGGGTCCCAGTTCAGCATGAATGCCGGAGACTGCACTGCGCCCAAAACTTTGGCGGCCTCGACCCCAGTCGCCGTATTGCAGGCCGATTCATTTTCGAGCACAAGAATGATACCCTTCTTCGCAGCCTTGCCGGCGGCGTCCCGCAGTTTGTCATTGATAGCAGAACGGTAAGGAGCCTGATCTTCCAGTCGCCAGAAGTCGAAACAGCGCACGCGATCGGTCTGAAAGGCTTTTGCCAGGTCCATGGCGCGCTCCAGAACTTCGTCCTGCTGGTCCATGGTGAAGTCAGCGCCGAAGCTCTTGGCCTCGCTGAACTTTGATTTCGGCGCGCCCGGCCAGTCGACCTTAAATAGCGGGCTGGCGATGTCGGTCACCTTCAGCCGATACTTTTCGACAATGCGGCGCGCTTCGGCCACTTCCTTCTCGTCGAGGCTCACGATGTTCTTCTTCCACATGCTGCGCAGTTCGATCCAGCCCATGCCGAATTCGTGCGATGCCACCTCGCAGGCGTGTCCAAAATCCTGAGAAATTTCATCGTTGATGACGGAAACGCGAAACTGCGAAGCCGGAGAACTGGCGTCGGCTGAGTTGAAGCGTGAAGCCGGGGCAAATCGGGACGCGGCTTTCGCGGCCGTCATGGCCACCATTCCTGCGAGAATTTCGCGGCGGGCAAACTGGACGGGCATGGCTGCTCCTCGCACGGCATCGGTGACGGCACAGGAACGAAGTACGCGCCAATAAATCTACCACCATCGAAACCGCAGAGGATAGCTCCGGACCGGGGAGGAATCACGAACGAGGCAGGACTTCGAGAGTAGCGGCGGGCGAAGCGAGGGAATGAAGAACCAGTTTTCAGTGCAAAACAAAACGCCCCAGACTCGATTGGAGTCTTGGGACGTCTGTTGATCAGCCCTCCCCCAAGTGCTGCTCAAGTACAATCTAACTCTGCCCCCAGTCCCGGTAAATGGCTCACCAGTGCCATATATGGCACGAAAGTGGTAGGTCCTAGGCTAGGTATTCCAAGTGCTTGAAAATTTGCGCTTTGGACTGGCTCCGGACCCTTCTGGATGCCCAAACCGAACCCTGAATCGCGGGTTTATGTTGGATCATCGAAAAAGGAAGTATGGAGCTTTGACTCATGCAACATAGCGTGAAAAAGCTGGAAGACGAAGTTTCGGCGTGGCCGCACGTGTCCGTTCATGCTCATCGTTTCGGGGGACGTGAATTCCGCTTCGACAAGGCGGAAGTTGGACACGTGCACGTTGGCGGGATCGTCGACATACCGTTCCCGCGCTCGGTTCGTGATGTGCTCCTGGCAGAAGGTCTCGCAGAGGAACATCACTGGGTTCCGAACTCCGGATGGATCACCTTTAAGATGCACAGAGAAAGAGAAGAGGACCTCAGACATGCCCTCTGGCTCATGCGGCTGTCCTATCTCCGCTACGCGCTGAAAACCGCGAGCGATCCTTGCAGAACACTTGAGCAGGAAAGCGAAAGGCTGCGCTTGACTCCCAAGTTCAAATCGTTGCTCGAACAATTTGTGCGGGTAACGGCACGGCAGGCCTTAGCAGAGCCGCTTACCTAGACCGCTTACCTGGAAACCGATGCGCCAGATCGCCGAATTCGTTGCAGTGCTGTCATGCAGCCTGTTCGCGGGAGCCTCCATCTACATCAATCTCGTCGAACATCCAGCCAGAATGGAATGCGGAGTGGAAACGGCCGCTACCGAATTTGGCCCCAGCTATCGTCGTGCGACCATCATGCAGGCGAGCTTGGCAGCTTTGGGGCTGCTTTCCTCCATCGCGGCGTGGCTTGCTGGCGCGACATTCTGGTGGCTGGTTGCTGGAGCTCTGTTGGGCAGCGTCATGCCGTTCACCCTCATCGTGATCCTGCCCACCAATAAGCTGCTGCTTAGCCCGGCACTGGATAAGCGGTCAATCGAAGCAGAGCGTCTGCTCGCGCTCTGGGGCAGGTTGCATGCGGTGCGAAGTGTGCTCAGTGCTCTCGCACTGTTGCTATTCCTCTATCTTGCATTCTTCATGAAATCCGTGTGACGGCGAGGGGGGCAATTGCGAGCCGGGGGCAGTGCAGGGGGATTTGTACTGCAAATTTGCCCACCCAAAAAGACAAAAGATGAAAACTGCCCGTTTTGCCGCCCATCCAACGCGACAGCCTTAGTCGACCGTCTGGCATCTACTATACGTGCGCTAAGGAGGTACTCTATGGCAGACGCTCCGCGAATCACAGTCGAAGAACTGAAGCTACGAATGGACGCTGGAGAAGATTTCACGGTGATTGACGTGCGCAATCCCAACGCATGGGCGGAGACTGACACAGTGATACCAGAGGCGATCCGAATGCCGCTGGACAAACTCGAAGAGAACCTTCCCAGAATCCCCAAGATCAGACCGGTAGTGGCGTACTGCACATGACCCAACGAGGGATCCAGCGCCAGTTTGGCGCAGAAACTTCAGGAACACGGTTACAAAAATGTGTGGGCGCTTCAAGGCGGATTCCGGGCATGGCAGAGTGCTGGATATCCAGTGGAGTCAAAACGGCAGGCAGCTTAACAGTTCGCACCTTAGCGTGCTGCAGGTCTCGGCGAATTGATTTTGAAGCTCTTGAAAGAATGGAGCCGACGAGCGGACTTGAACCGCTGACCTGCCGATTACGAAATGACCCAACCTTGCGTATGTTGTTGTGAGTTATAAGCGATTCAGAGTGGTTTTAGTGCGTTTCAGGGCATTCTGGGAAGCGATTGTGCAGCAGTTCGTGCAGCAGTTTTTGGAGGCTGAGAAGCCGTTTTCTAGGCTCCAGATCGGCTGCTCAGAGTGCGCTGCACAATCATGTGCAGCAGCGCATCAGGTGACGATCTTCCGAGTTCCAGCGCCGTGCCCAGCCCCCCCGACACTCAGTTCCCCGTCGCCACGCCGCAACACCGCTTGTGCTTCTTGCCGGAGCCACACGGGCAGGATCGTTGCGCCCGGAGTCACCGCGTCTCCCGATCCAGCCATTTCTCAATGTGCGTCGGACGCCACTCCTCCAGTGCTTGCAGTAAGTCGGCGGTCCCGCGCCAACACCACCAACCCGATTCTCGTTCACATTGCAGAAAAGGGTACCGCAGGGTCATGCGACAGACGGAACGAGCCAGTCTGCCCTTCCAAAATCGTGTTTCGTGGCTTCCGGAGCTAGGTCGTGATCGTCCATTACCCCTCGTTCCTCAGACTCGCGAGCAGCCCCGAATACCGCCGCTGCGGTCGGTCATTATGCACAGCGATACCCAGCGCCTTCTTCTGCCCGATTAGGACGACCAGTTTCTTGCCCCGTGTGATCCCCGTGTAGATCAAGTTCCTTTGCAGCAGCATGTAGTGTTGCGTGGCCAGCGGGATCACCACCGCTGGAAACTCCGATCCCTGCGACTTGTGGATGGTCACTGCGTAAGCCGGGGCAACTTCGTCCAATTCCCCGAAATCGTATTTCACTATCCGGTCATCGAAGCGAACTGCGACTTGATGTTCCACTACATCTATCCGTTCAACCGTTCCAATGTCCCCGTTGAACACTTCTTTGTCGTAGTCATTCTCGGTCTGGATGAGCTTGTCGCCCATCTGGAACCGCCATCCAAATCTCTCAACGGTCGGTTGACCGGACTGATATGGGTTCAACGCCCGCTGAAGCGAAGTGTTCAGTTCCCGCACCCCGAGCGATCCCCGGTTCATTGGGCAAAGAACCTGAACATCACGGATCGGGTCCAAATGAAATCGCTCCGGAATCCTCTCCTGCACCAGCTTGACCAGCGTTGCCACGATCTTCTCTGGATCATCCCGCTCGACGAAATGGAAGTCCGAACTTGGGTCTGTTTCCTTCATATCCGGCATCTGCCCTCGGCGGATGCGATGCGCCGTCGTGATGATCCTGCTGTCCGCCGCTTGCCTGAACACTTCAGTGAGGCGGACGACAGGCACCACACCGCTTTCGATCAAGTCATGGAGCACCGTGCCCGGTCCAACGGATGGAAGCTGGTCTACGTCGCCGACCAGAATCAACCCGGCGTGGTTGCTAAGAGCCCGCACCAGCGAGTGCATCAGCAGCACATCCACCATGGACGTTTCATCCACGACCAATAGGTCACATGCCAGCGGGCTAGATTCGTCCTTGGTGAAGCGCCCGGTTGCGGGATTGATTTCTAGCAGGCGGTGAATCGTCTTGGCTTCCATGCCCGTAGTTTCGGTCAGCCGCTTCGCCGCCCTTCCAGTGGGAGCGCACAACAAACATTTCACGCCCTTGGCACGCAAGATCAGCAGGATCGAATTCACCAGCGTGGTTTTGCCCACGCCCGGTCCTCCTGTGATGACGATCACTCGGTTCCCTAGCACCGTTTTCAGCGCCTCCCGCTGGCTCGGGGCGAGCGTCTTCCCCGTTCGCCTCTCGCACCATGCGACCGCTTTGTCGAAATCGATGTCTGGGTAGGCTGTCGTCCCTCCTGCCAGCCGCTTGATCCTCAGGGCGATGCCTTCTTCGGCTCTCCGGAGATGCGGCAGGAAGATCAGGGGTTCGCCATCGATTTCCTCCAATAATAAGGAGCCGCTGGTGAGCATCTGCGACAAAGCTTGTTCGACTGGAGCTTCGCCCACTTCCAGCAGCTTTATCGCCAAGAGCTTGAGTTTTTCCAGTGGCAAGGCAGAATGTCCGTCCGAAGTCGCCTCCAGTAAAACGTGATCGATGCCCGCCTTTGCCCGATTGGACGAGTCCCGTGGAATCCCGACCTTCTGGGCGATCTGGTCAGCGGTCGCGAAGCCGATGCCGTAGATGTCCTTTGCCAGCATGTAGGGATTGCCGCGCACCTGCTCGATTGCCTGCTCCCCGTAGGTCTTAAAGATTCGCACCGCCCGGCTGGTACTAACGCCGTGGCTATGCAGGAACAGCATGATCTCCCGGACTTGCTTTGCCTCCTGCCACGCATGGGCGATTCGCTTCCGGCGTTTGGGGCCGATGCCATCGACGGTTTGCAATTCAGCGGCGCGGTTCTCGATCACCGCCAGAACCTCGGCTCCGAATCGCCCAACCAGCTTCTTCGCGAGAATCGGCCCGATGCCCTTCACCAAGCCGCTCCCAAGGTACCGCTCGACGCCCTCGGCGGTGGTGGGCGGCACCGTCTTCATCATCGTCGCCTTGAATTGCAACCCGTGTTCCCGGTCCCTGATCCAACATCCATCCGCGATCAGCCACTCCCCGGCGCTCACGGAAGGCAGCGATCCCACGACCGTCGTCTCCTCTCGATGTCCTTTTGTCTTGACGCGAAGCACGCAGAAGCCGCTGTCGTCGTTGTGGAATGTGACGCGCTCTATGACGCCGGAGATTTCCTCGGTCGCGGCTCGGCGCTCTGGCATGGCGGCGTTCATGAGTTGGGACTTATTTTCCCATGGAGGGCTTCGGCTTGTGCAATTCATTCAAGCCAGATTTCCTGCGTTCAGTCCCGATGGGTAGAATCGTGGAGCGTATGGCCAAACGTAAGCCGAAATCACAGCCCACGTGGACAGATGTCAAAGCAAAGCTCGCAGAGTTTGACCGGGCAGCACTGCTGGGATTGATTCAAAGCCTCTACGCAGCGCACAAGGACAATCAGATGTTTCTCCATTCCCGTTTTGGCTTGGGAGAGGACGTGCTGGAGCCCTACAAGAAAACCATTGATCGATGGCTTTGGCCTGACGTGATGCGGAATCAAGACACCTCTGTCTCCCAAGCCAAGCGTGCCATCTCTGATTACAAAAAGGCGGTTGGTGATCCGGAGGGCTTGGCAGAGTTGATGGTTTTCTACTGCGAGCAGGCGGCTGGATTTTGCAGCGACATTGCCAGTGACGATGAAGTGTACTTCAATGCGCTGGTCCGCATGTTCGAGCAGGCGCTCAAAATCGTAACCGCACTATCGGTTGAGCGCCGCGACGAACTCTTAGCCCGGTTGGATAGCGTGCGAGTGATCAGCCGTAACATTGGCTATGGAGTCGAAGACGACATGGATTCCCTCATGTCGAAGTTCACGCCGAAGCGCAGGTAGGCCAATTCTGCGGCGATCTGGCTGCCGGGAGGGTTCAGGTCGGCTCGGGCGGTTCAGGCGGCACGGAAGTCACGAAAAGGCCTTTTGGGCCACCTTGGGGCGGCATCGCAGGCGCGAGACCGCGCCGACATTGGCAAAGAACACCTCTGTTGCAATGCAACAGAGGCCGGGCACCGAACGCGCTCGCCACCTGTCTTCTGCTCATCGCGGCGTCGATTTTGGCAGCGCGAAAGCTCGCCTGTACGACGGCGGAAAGCGGGTTCCTGCGACCTTCAGCGCCATCGCCGATGCGGTCGGCTTGGCAGAGCAGATCATGGAGGAGATTGATCGGCGACACCTATGAAACCTACGCAGCAGGAGCGGCGCGTCACCTGAAGACGGCTGATGTCAGTTGGACGTGTTCCGAATGTTCCAATCCCCTGACGCAGTAAGAGGGTTGGCGAACGTGCCGACTGCGTTGCCCAGATTCCTCCGGCGCAGGTATTCCCGCAACTGGACTATTCCGGCAGAAGCCTTACACATCTGATCCCAAGCGTCTTCGAGGCGAGAACAGGTTGCCATAAAGTCTGCTTTCAGTTGGTCTGATGCGACGACGAAGTCCGACCTTTTGAGGTGGTACATGACACTCGTCCAGTTGCGGTACTGATTGATCTTTTCGAATTTCGGAATCAGCCTTCGTTCCTGTTCATCCTTCGGCGTTGAGAGCATCTCGTCATGCAGCAGATTGCGGTATTCATCCAGCCGTTTTTCGATAAATTGCTCCAGCATTGCAACCGAGGCACCAGAACGCCGTTCAGTTAGCGACTCGTAAAGATCGTCAAACCTCTGGATCAGCTTTTTTCCCAACTCACAAGACCGCTGCAAAGCCGTATAGTGTTCCTCGACGAACTTGTAGTTTTCATGGTTGACAAAGATTTTCTGCCGCGCTCTGGTGAGAGAGACAAACGTGGAGTAGTTCGCGATAGCAACAGCTTCGAACTGGGGGTCAAGCCCATCTCTCAGCCATATCTGATTCGGCACACGCAAGGGGAAAACGTGGTAGCGCCAAAATAACTCGTAATGCGGTATCAATTTTGACAGGTGTCCCCAGCACCCGCGCTCAGTATCGTCTCCTTGTCGTGCCAGCAATGGCTCGGCTTGTGTGCTTGTATCAGTTTTGTTCATGGCGATTCTCCGGCGCTGGGTCATGATCAGAATGGCATGTCAGAGATTCGAGCCAACTGTGCATGTTTGGCAAATCCCGCCTACTTCTTCCCGCCTTCACCCGCGCCCACCGCGCCCGCTGTGCCGCCGCGATCTTCCTGCGGACTGACGCCGACATGGTGCGCCTTGCAGGAGCGGAGCCCGTCACTGCCTTCGTTGGCTCTGATTCCTTCCCGGCCCTTGCCCATCGCGCTCGCTGTGCCAGCGCCATTTTCCGGCGCGAAGCTGCCGATACGATTCGGGTCGGTTGGTTTGCTTTCCGGGATGCCCCCGAACCGTTCAGCGACTCGATCACGGAAATCGCTTGGTCTAACTTCTCCACCTCTGTTTGCGCCCGGCTGCGCTCCTTGCGAAGTTCCTGAAGCGCGTTGGTCAGACTTGCCATTGTTACCCCCCTCGGTATTTAACAGCGGCACCATTGTACGGGACTCGCCTGATCTGTCGTTCAGCCCGAGCGGTGAACCGCATTTTAACAATTGACCATTCGCAGCATAGAATTCGGCTGTCACACTGACGGTGTTGCAGGAGAGCACGTGCGCTTCTTCGTCGGAATCACGGATCGTGACTGGTTCGACTTCTTGTCACGCCTAAAGGGACTCGACGAGGTCAACTTCTG
>WNGK01003250.1_pt1 | contig 26678 bp, 35 predicted proteins | sample 5400601 | NCBI WGS metagenome assembly WNGK01 (sample SAMN13153376, study PRJNA577476) | soil metagenome | isolation source: 60 cm soil or saprolite under Garry oak tree replicate 1 | place: USA:California | collected 2016-06-15
GGCTAGCGCAATATGTTTTTTTAGGTGACGCACACGGGCGTATGCGGCGGCAAGTGTTGGCTGCCAAGCGCGGAGGTGCATCGGCAGCATTCCATGGGTTACCGCCTTGATGACGGCGCATTGTTGATCGGTCAGCACATATTCGAAGCCGATGCATTCCTCTGCATACTTCAATTCCTCAAGCCACTCATTTGTCAGCATTGGTTTTCTCCGAGACCTCAACTTTGAAGGAAAGCACTTTTGTATGCGGGTCTTTCACTGCTTTGAGGATAAGCGTCCGGTCACCACTCCGGACGGGCTCACTTACATGGCTCTTGAGTTGCTTGCCGACGGCTTTGGGCGAGGCTTTTCGGTCCTCGGCCAAGGTCGGGCAGAGGAATTCCCGAAACGTCTCGCGGTGCAGATTCTGGTCCGAATTGATGGCGTCGGCGACTTTGACGGCCACGAACGTATCCGTCCATGTGGCAAACATCGCTTCGAGTACTTCGGCTAGCGAGACGGTTTCCTCGTCCTCCTCCTCCTGGGTCAGAAACAGTTTTCGGAAATCGAGTTCTTCCCCGACCTGCTTGGCGGCATTCTCGACGGCCGACCCGCAGAGTCGCCACCACATTTTGAAGCGGGTCCGCATCGTTGCGTCGCGGGGTTCGTCCAGTGTCGGGTTTCCCAACAGGATCGTGTAGAGCGCCGCCAGGATCTCGGCGCGATGCGCTTCCGTCCAACCGATCGGGTCGGGGTGCGTGAAATCACGGTTCTCGGGATCGGCACGTTCGACCTCGAGACGGATTTGCAGGCTGCGGGATGCAAGATCTCCGCGCGGTCCGATGTTGTTGCCGGTGATAAAGTGGATGGTCGAGGCGGCGGTAGCGACCATCTCACTCACCCCGAGCCGCCGGTCGGAGTAGTACGCAGCGGTGCAGGATTTCTCGAGGTGCGGGCAACTAATCTGGGTTCCGCGAGGGATGTTGTCCCAGATGATGTACGACACGCCATACAAGAAGTAGCTCAGCAAGGCCTTGCGGCGTTCCTCCTCATTCGTGGACCATGCCGCGGCGGCTGGCCAGATGCCTGTGATGGCAATGATGAGCATGGTGAGCGCGGTGGTCTTGCCGCTGCCACGCCGGCCCGCGGTGACGAAGAACACCGGCCGGTCCGGCAGCAGCGAGCGCTCGATCACGGTTAGTGCTGCCGCGATCAGGGAGCATTTGCCGGCGTAATCAGTCGAGACATCGCACAACCATTCATCGGTCAGATATTCCATCGCCGTCTTCACCGCGGCCGGTGTGCAGTCTTCCCGACGCGGCAGCAGTGCCATCACCTCCTTCGGAATTTTGAATTCAATGCCGCGGTCTTCATCAATGTCGTTGTCCAGGGCCAGCAAGCCGCCGTCGGCCAGAATGATGGGCAGCGTGGATATGGCTACGATGGTCGGCAACACGCCGTCGTCGCGTGTCAGGAAGTGCCGAACGAATTGCATCGACAGGTGAACCGATCGCCCATCTTCGTCGACGTAATCGATGAACCTCTCGATCTCCTCCGCGAGTTCGTACTCGTTCATCTTCACGATCGCCCATTGCTCTGGCGGGGGCAGCTTGGTCATTCGTCATCTCCTTGGTTGTCCTTGGTGAAGGCGTGTGTGTTCGGGACAGGAAATCTGCGCGTTCGCGCGGCGGTGCCATCAACGTCCCGCCGCGTCTGCCGCGGTTTGGGGGCGAGTGTTATCACTTCGTGGATATTCGCCATTTGCGGTAGCCAAGGCGCATCCATGGTGGGCGAAGGGATTTGGGGGCGCGGATCTTGGCGCTCTGCGAGACGGCGCTCTGCGTTCTCCTTGGCGCGCTGCCCGGCGTGTTGCTTCTGCGCTGCCTTGAGCTTGGCGGTGAGGGGCCGAATGCCGGTACCGCTGCGCTTCGCGACCTCGTCCATCAACGATTTGATCTCGACTTCATCGAGGTTGGCGGTGAGCGCGAGCTTTACCAGTAGATCGATTGGATTGCTTGCCTGCTCGATCTGCGCTCGCACGGCGCGGAAATCGTACTTCAGTTCATAGACGGTGCGACCGTGGGCAAACGAGTTGATCCAGGGCGTGCCGTCCGATCGCCGCATGACCTTGGCCGTCGATCGCCCGTATTCCACGCCCTCGAGTGGGTCGGCCAACGAACGGCCATCGAAGCGCGCGGGATCGGCCAGGACGGCGGCAACCGTCGCGCCCTGGAGTTCGCGATCGGTGAATGCAAGCTCGACGTCGGGTAGTAGGATTCCGCGCGACTGGCACTCGATCACACGCGAGGCCTCGTCCTCGGACAGGCCTGTGCGTTTCACGAGGCGCTGCGTTTGGTGAGCGATGAAGGCCTCTCGCGCCCGGCTCTGTTCCGACGCGAGGCGCTGCGAGGCTTCGGCCCGGAGCTTGCGCAATGCTTGCTGCTCGACCAGCGTCAGCGGCGGGCAGTTGGCGATCGTGTCGAGCATCTCCCCGGCGGAGATAGTTGGGCGCCGGCTCGCCTGATCCTGCGAGAGCGGGGGTGCCAGGATCGGCGGGCCTTCAAACACCAAGCGCTCGGGCGCGCCTACCATCCGATCGACGATGGAGCGTTCCAGCAGCTGTCCGGCGACACCGACCATCATCCAACCAAGGCCATGAAGCCAGCAACGTTCGTGCAGCGTTTTGAGGAAACGCTCGATGTCGGTTCCGTCTCGCACCCGGACGTAGCCGTGCTGGCCATTTGATCCGGGCAGTTGCTCTCCGGTGTCGGTGCGCAGAAGCCCGGCGCTGGTCGAGCGGCGAATCGCGAGCGCGGTGCCGCGCAAGGCGGGCAGAACCGCGATCAGCGCGCCGCGGAATCCGCCCAGAGTGTCAAGCCGATCGGCGACGCTTCCAGGCATGCCTTTCGTGTCGTAATCCAGAAGAGCGAACGCCGGACTGCCCTTTCGGTAGAGGATATCGCTGCCGGTCCGGGCGATGATGTCGGGCCGGGTCTCACCGTTGAGTTCGTCCTTGGTGACGATCCCGACTTCGTTGGGCAAGTCGGGTCGCAGCGCGCCAAGTGCGAGAGCCTGATTGGACCGCAGGCCCTCGATCAGCTTGGCGAGTTCTCCGATGTCCGCGATTTCCATTCGGCGCGCTTGGCCATGCGCCATTGTGCACGCGGAGCCATCACTCACAATCTTGCCGTCCTTGTCCAGCCGGATGGACTTGGTGAGTGGACCCTTGGATTTGGTGAAAACAGTCAGTTCCGCGATGGCCGCGCGATCATGTCCATTGCCGAGAATAAAATGTGCGCCGGCCGGAGTCATGTTTCTGATCGCATCGTCGCTGTACCCTCGCGCGCGCAGTTCTTCTTTTTGGCCGTTTGTTATGAGGACTGAAATACCAGACATTGTTTGGTCCTCGAGTCACGGTCTAACGCGTCGGTGGATAGACTTCAACCAAGCGGCTTGCTTTTCGGTTGGCTCCGATCCGTCGCCGATCCACTCGAGCATGCTGCTAACGAAGTCGCGCTCTCGGGGGGTGAGTCGGTTGCTGGCGGCGCATGACTCCGCGATCGCCATCCAATCCGCGTCGTAGAAAGCGGCAGGAGCGCGTGCCTCGGCCTCACGGCGGCCGTTTGCGAGACCCCTCTGATAAATTTGGACGGCGTCGGATTCCGAGAATCGTTTTTCGGTCGACGTTTCAATCACAGACGAAAGTGCATGGATGTCGAGGTTAGCTTGCCGAAGCACGCGCAAGATCATTCGCGCGGCTCCGATCACTTCGCCGTCCTGATCGCTGCTCAAGAGGCGAACCAGTTTGGCGAGCCGCGGTGCGACGGGGGCGAGCGCGTTCACCGCCGCCTCCCGAGCTTACGGCGCCTAACGTTGCGGCGCGCGAGCAGCTTGCGAAGTTGCTGGGCGAATTGCCGGATTGCGACGCGGGTGGAAACGATGGCGCGCTTATTCATCGTCGCCTCCCGGGCACGCGGTGACGGAGGGCAGCGTTGGTGATCGCCTTGGGCTCGTCGCCGGCAACGTCTCGACCCGCGCGCGATCCCGCGAAATCGCGGTCGAGAGCCTGCGCTCGAGGGTCCGTGGCGCGCCGCCGCGGCCTCCCCATGCCGAGCCTTGCGTCCGGTCGGGCGCGCGAATAGAAGGGGTGTGCGGATTCAGCGGACTACCAGCCGCCCCGCAGTCGCGTTTGTCGGAGTAGGTGGAGCGCCCGGCCAGCCCCGGGCGCTTCGCTTTTGTGGGGGTGTTGAACATCACAGTCCTCGCGTTGGTTGCGCTGAGGACCCTTCAAAAATGGCAAAGGCCGCCCAGCGCCGTGAAGCGCAAAGCAGCCTGATTTGCAATCAACCTGGTTATTGTTGCAGCCCCTCCAGCAAGTAAGGGGCTCAGGATTATGTCACGTCCGTCAATCTCGCCCGCAAACAACAGCCTACCAGCGCGAGCGTGTCCCGAATCTCTTATAGATCAAATTCGGCGCACTGCGCAAGTGCATAACCAAACATTCATTTCATGATGTCTCCGCCTTTTGTGTCGCGCGCGCGGCGCCGCGTTCAGATCCGAGAGTTCGAGACGTTTCGGCCCACACCATCTAGGCGAGAAGCTCGTCAAAAGGATTCGCAAATACCCGGCGCGCAATGAAGAACCCAACAACGGGTACTCCTCGGAAACGACGCTGGAGAATGGTCTTCATCGCCACAAAGTGTGCTCCGACAGTCAGGACGTCATCCACTACTCCAATTCGCGTTGGCGCCGGATTGGCAAAAACCTCGTCAATTTCATACACATCGAGAAGGTCCGATACGGTTGGTCGCGCACCTTCGTGTGCTGCGGGCATTGATATTCGTTGTATGACGAGTTCGCGCACGTCCCCCATGGCTTGGCCAGCGCGAATGGATCGACAGATTGCGACGACTCGATCATCATAGTCGGGGTGGCTGTGCGCTTTGGATGGGGGGACCGGAACGAGCGTCGCGCCTTTAAGCCATCTCGGATTTATAGCACTGCTAAGTTCTGACGCGCATTGTCTGATGGCGCGGGCCTTGTACCCATATCCCCGAACGTGAGCCTGAGATGGTTTTTTCTTGAGATTCGAAATCAAACTGTTAGTGGCGCTAAAGCTGTAGTTTTGTTGTGACGTGTACTCGTACAAGAAATAACAATCGTCCTCCGGGCACAGATGCGAATGATCGCCGCGGCTCTGTTCATCGAGTTTCCGGAAACGAGGTTTAGGCAAGGGCCTTCCAAATATCCTCAAAATTGCGAACGCGGATCGCCCCACGCTGCTCAAACGAGGCCGGCCAACTAAGGTCTGTACGCTGGAAACAGGAATCGAGGATGAATAGCTTGCGACCTTGGTGGAGTGCGGCGCGCGCCTGAGTGAGCGTTCCCGAAGTCTCGCCAGCCTCAACAATCACTGTCGCATCGGTTAGTGCGCTCATCGTGACGTTTCGCTCTGGAAAGAATAGTCGGTTTTGCGGGATCGCCTGCTTCTGATAGCGCAGCACGGGGACCTGTGAAATTATTAGAAATTCGCGCGCGATCCGGTTTTGAAGTTCGCGATTTTCCGGAGGATAGTACACACCCAGCGGCGTACCGATCACGGCGATCGTTCGGCCCCCCGTTTCCATTGCGGCTACGTGCGCGGCAGTATCGATCCCAGCCGCCAGTCCAGAGACGACAGTGAAATCGCGGTCTACGAGTTGCCGTGCCAGCTGCTGCGCACGCTTGATACCATTATCGGTCGGCTTACGAGTGCCCACCACCGCCACACATCGGGTTTCGGTCAGTTCCCATGCGCCCTGATAGTATAAAAGCTCGATGGGGTGCTTGGCGTCACGGAGTCGCTTTGGATAGTCCCCCGCATGATTGACCCTGATGCCAAACCGGTGAATCCCGGCCGCCTTAAGAATTCGCATTACCTCAGTGGCGCAGCGGTCCGCCCCAGCGGGGCTGACGAAATCCGACGGCATGGCATTTGGGTCGGCCGCAAACTTGGCGGCAACCGATCGGAATGAAGCACCCTTCTCAAGCCAAAGGGCCTCATAGGCTCCAAGCTCCCGGCGCGGAGAAATTGCCGCAATAGCCGGCGTGCTATCGTTGGGGGTTGGGAGATGAAGTTGCATGGCGGGGCCGTCCAGAGGTTACCCTAACCGATTCTCTGTGTAAAAAGCGTTATGTGGACGGCTGGCCAACCCATTGAGGGCTGAAGGGTTCCGGGAAAGGACCCTTGCCCGAGCCGGTGCCACTGCGGCCAAAGTTGCGGGGTGATTTTCATTCCTCGTCGAGAATATCGAGCGCCGCACCGAGCGGTGACCGCGGCTGTCGCGCATTAGCGCTTTGCGGATCCGTTCTCCGGCACACCGGGCTGAAGCGCAATGCTGCACACCCGGCGACTTCGATCGCGAAGGAATGGCTGGCGCGGCGATTTGGCAAACGGCGGCGCGTCATCTAGCAGTCTCCTCTTGCCATCGCCAAAACCAAATCTCCCATCGTCTCGGCCTCATCGTCCGCCGCCTCGATCGGCTTCTGATCCACCCCGGCCATCTCGTTCGAGATCCAAGTTCGCGCGCGAGCGTAGGTAAACCTCTGCCCGCCCATTTGCCCATTGATACCAACACAGACAAGCAACCCATCACCCGCAGATAGATAGAACGTTCGGTCATCTTTGATATAATTCAGCACCTCGGCGGAGCTAGCGTGCATGAACGCAAGCCTCGCAGCGAGCAGGATCTTCTTCAGATCGGCAGTTGGTGACCGCTGCAGCAATCGGGCGAGCGCGTGATCAGGCGCTTCGATGGACCAAGCGTGTAGTAACATGCTCGAGTGGTTCGAGGATGGCCCGGCGACTGCGAAATGGGCCAGAATGCAATCCTGTTTTTCGCCCTCATCCCGCGCGTCGACGATCAGAGGGCCGTGCGGTTCCAACCACCAAAATTCAAAGCAATCGCCGGCGGTCACGAATTCGGCGCCGGCAAATTTTTTCTTCAATCGCATCAATACTCGCGTCGCCCGGTGCCTTTCTTATGGACGTAATCGCTCACTAGCTTCTTGACGGTCGTCACATCGGCCAGCGCCCGAAAAATGGATTCGGCGGGTTCGGCAATCTCCCGCTTAAACTCCCTCAGCTTCCGCCGAGCTTCGGGTGGTATCTTGGCGCACGCGTGTCGTGCAGGAGCCACGCGTGTTCGACTTCCCGGGCGGTGCGGGCAGGGATCATCGCGGCAACGGCGGGCGGGCGATCAGTCATTCGGCGCCCCCGTTCATGATCTTGGCCCAGCGCCCCAGCGTTTCGCGTTCGGATTCCTCTGCCGCGCGCAAGACGGCAAGCTGCTCCTGGTCCACGTGCCGCTCGATACAGCCCCGGACCAAGTGCCTCGCGGATCTGATCGAGGCATTCGGCAGCGCCTTCCCCACCGAGGCTGTGACCGTCGATCACCTTGATGCTAGCCGTCAGTGCGACGAACCGCGCGATTGTCGGAGCGATCGCTTGGTCGTCTTTGCCGGGATCGATCTCGTCGGCCTCAGGGGTCGGCGCCTCGGTGGTAGGCTTCGGACCATCAATCAGAACCGGAGATCCGATCCCAGGGATGGAAGCCAGAACCTCGCCGTTCGGCGCGGCCTCGTCGCGGAACGTATCGCGCCAATGCTCCGGCGTCGGACCGGGCGGCGAGGTCATTTGGATGTGGCCCCCGGGCCTCCGCTTGCTCGACGGCCGGCTCTGGCGGACGCGCTCGGCGATCTCGCCGTGCTTGATCTTCTCGCCGTGTTCGGCGCGATCGATGATCTCGTCGCGCACCTTGGGCGGCGTGCGGGGGGCAGCGAGCAGGTAGAGCGAGGAAACCGGCAGGTTCAAATCCGAAAACTTTTCGGATTTGGTTTCTGCCAACTCATATACTCGCGTGAAATTGAGCGCCTGCCGATCGCTCCATCCGAATTCGTGCTCCAGCCACGGCAACCAATTGCCGTGACCGACAATCTTTTTGCATTCCGTAGCCGGCGACCGATCTCGATCACGTCGGTGACGACGCGCTTTCCCAGCGACCGAATCGCCTCCGCATGCTCGGCGGCGATCGGATCAATGTCCGTCTCGGACTTCGGGGAGCGGTGGGCAATCGGGCCGACGGGCGCCTTGTCGCCGCCGTCGTCTTGCTTTAAGAGTTTCCGGGTCATCCTGATGTCTCCGTCTTGGCCGATAGGGGATTTCAGAATCAGAAGGCCGCTCGGCGCGGGTGCACCGGGCGGCCTTCGGCATCACTGATCGCCAGTAGTAGCAACCTTCAAGATGCTCTCGGTGGTGATCCGCGTGATGCGGCCGAGACCATCGACCGTCTTCAACGCCCCGCTGCGAATCAGCTCATCGATTTTATTGTGACTGACGCGCAGCGCCTGAGCAGCACCCTTGCGTGTCTGAACCGGTTTATTGGGATCGTAATCGGGGTTGGAAATGCGTTGCACGATTCTCGAACTCCTCTGACGGCGTGCTGACGGTATGCGCACGCATCAGAGGACGTAAGAGATCGGCGAGCTTCTAGGTGGATGCTAAATTGGTGAGAAATTCGGGCAGGGTGCGCTCGGCGAGCATCCGCAGCATCACGGTGCTTGCGAAATCACCTTCGCCGACTGCCGCAGCAGTCTGAACAATCAGCGACCTCAGAACCTCTCGTGGGCGCCGGGAATCAATTGTCAACATGAAGGCGTAAGCCATAGCCTTGCGCCAAGCCCTCTCTTTGAGGGTCCAGCAACAACGCTGCTTCTCGCGCAAAGTCGCCGCCTTGCCTTCCAGCGTCCCGGCCCTGGCGCCCTGGCGGGTGGACTTCCTTTCCCAACTGCAGACGATGAGTCCCGGATGTTCTATTGAAGGCCGCGGGCGGTCACCCTGCAGCCCGACCAGCTCCGCCGCGACTGCCGCCGTACAGGCCCGCTTGCTTCCCATTCCTAGCGCGAGCAGTGCGTCGAGCAGTGCCACCGCGTAACGATCGGGATCTTGCAGGAAGTCCAGCGGCGGGCGGCCTGCATGAGGACGTCGCGGCGGCCGCGGCTTTCGCGGGCGACCGCGCGGGCGTCCCGTCGGTTTGGTAACCATGATCAGGCTCGCAGTGCGACCACATTGTCGGCAGGACGAGGCTCCAGGATTCCGGACAGGATGGCAGACCAGCGATCAAGCGCGGTGCGCTTCTCATCAGTTCGCGCATACTGGTCGTAATGCTTGCCGGTGATATCGCGACGCGCATGGTTCAGCACCGCAGCAACGTCCTCGGGGCGAACCCCGGCCGCGGACAAGCGCGTCGCGGCGGTTCTGCGCAAGTCATGCGGTGTCGGCGGATCGGAGTGCCATGTGTCGGCGCCGGGCTCGCCCTCGGGCACCGCCTCGCCCAAGCGGCCCATGGCAACGGTGACCGCGTGGGCTGTGACGTGTCCGCCGTCGCCGTAGCGCGCGCGGAACACGTACGCGGACTTGCTGGAAAGCTGCATCGATTCGGCGACCAGATCCTGGGCCATCGGCGACAACGGGACGTAATGCGGGCGGCCGTTCTTTGACCGCAGCGCCGGAACCGTCCACGCCGTCGGGGAGCCGTCGGGGCCAACCTCGATCTCGGCCTTGGCCATCCCGGCGACTTCGCCCGGCCGGCAGCCGGTCACCAGGATCAACCGCAGCGCCAGCCCGACCAGCCGGGACACCGGCGGCAGCACCGCGCGGGACCAGAACAGCCGGATCTCATCGTCCGTGAGAACGCGATCCTTGGGGCGTTCCTCCCCGCGGCGCCGCATTCGCGCGCACGGGTTTGCCTTCACGAGATCGGCGTCGAGGGCGAACGAGAAGATGGAGGAGATCAGGGCCTGCACCCGGTTCGCAGCGACCGGCTTACCGGCGGTGACGATGCGCTCGACCAGCTTGATGAGGTCGGCGCGCTCGAGCGTGGTGAAGTCGCGATCGCGCCAGTGCGGCAGAATGTGAAGCCGGAGCATGCCCTCATCGAGGTGCGCAGATTTCTTGAAGCGGCGCGAGTGCTCGGCGAGATACCGATCGGCAAGCGCAGCGAACGTGCAGTCGGAAGCCTCGCGCCGATTGGCGGACGGGTTCTTGCCGGCGGCGACCTCACGGCGCAGCGCATCGGCCCGATGCCGGGCGTCGCGCAACATCAGATCAGGATAGTGCCCGAGCAGCACGCGCTCGGAGCGGCCGGTGGTGCGATCGCGGAAGCGGAATCCGAAGGACCTGATTCCGTTGCTCGTGACCCGCAGCACCAGGCCACGGCAGGCACCGTCCGCAACCTCGATCCGACCGGTTGCCGGCGGCCGAGCGTTGCGGATCATCGTGTCGGTGAGAGCCTTTGACATCTTGTCTTTTCCTGTTCTGGGGACACACCGGGGACACAAAACCGTCGGGGTGCCTGACGGGAACGTGACGGGTGCCTAGCGGGAATATGGGGTGGAAATGCCCGTGCGTCAATGACTTCCTGGAAATATCACAGGTAGCTGACGGGCGCCTGTCGGGATGGCCGAATCCGGCCCGAAATGACGAACGATCATCGTGCCGACGCGACAGGAGCACCGGACTCTTAGCCGGCGAGCAGCAACATAACGCCAGCCGCTTAACAAACCGTTCACCATAAAACCCGTTGCCGCCCCTTGCATTGTCTGCGACCCGGCGCCCGCTTGCGGAACGAATTTGCCGCGAATCCGTGTTGGTAAACGCCCGATTAATGCATAAATCCATCTATCCGTAGCCCGGGTGGAGCAAAGCGTGATCCGGGGATGAGCCGGGATTGCGCGGCGTTTCGCGCGGCTCCATCGGGACTACGTCACAACCCCAACGCGGCACGACCGCCATGCCCCAGGCGCGTATTTTCGGCCGACACGACGAGCGCACGCTCGCGCAAATGCAGCGCTGCATGCAGGCCGGCAGCGTGGCCGGCGGAGTGCTGTGCGCGGACGGCCATCTCGGTTACGCGCATCCGATCGGCGGCGTCATCGCCTATGAGGACCACGTCTCGATTTCCGGCGTCGGCTTCGACATCGGCTGCGGCAACCTGGCGGCACGCCTGGATATCCGAAAATCCGCGATCGAGGACCGCGTCGGGACGATCGCCCGCGATATCGCCCGCAACGTCAGCTTCGGGCTCGGGCGCGCCAATGCCGAAAAGGTCGAGCATCCGCTGTTCGACGACGCGCGGTGGAAATCTGCCGCGGTCGAGGACCTCAAGAGCATGGCGCGCAACCAGCTGGGCACGGTGGGCTCCGGCAACCATTACGTCGATCTGTTCGAAGACGAGGACGGCTTCGTGTGGATCGGCGTGCATTTCGGCTCGCGCGGGCTGGGCCACAAGAGCGCGAGCAAATATCTCAGGGAAGCGGGCGGTCGCGACGGCATGGACGTCGAGCCCGCCCTGGTGCGGGCGGATTCCGAGCTCGGGCAGCGCTATCTCGCCGCCATGGAGCTCGCCGGATCCTATGCTTACGCCGGGCGCGAATGGGTGGTCGACAAGGTGCGCTCGATCCTGGGCGCCAACATTACCGAGGCGGTTCACAACCATCACAATTACGCCTGGCGCGAGGAGCATGCGGGCCGAAAGCTGTGGGTCGTGCGCAAGGGCGCAACCCCGGCGTTCCCGGGGCAGCGCGGCTTCGTCGGCGGTTCGATGGGCGACGACGCGGTGATCCTCGAAGGCGTCAACAGCGAACAGGCGCGCGACGCGCTCTACAGCACGATCCACGGTGCCGGCCGGGTGATGTCGCGCACCGAGGCGCGCGGCCGCTTTCAGCGCGATCCCTCTACCGGCAAGAAGATGCGCATGCCCGGCCGCGTCCGCCACGACGAGATGCTGACGTGGCTGCGGGAAAAGGGCGTGTTGCTCCTCGGCGGCGGGCTCGACGAGGCGCCGCAAGCCTACCGCCGCCTGCCCGACGTGCTCGCCGAGCACGCGGGCACCGTGCGCGTGCTGCACACGCTGCGGCCGTTCGCAGTGGTCATGGCCGGCGAGAAGGAATTCGATCCGTACAAGGATTGAGCGACCGATTTGGGGCGGCGCCCGCAACCGCGGCACGCGCCGAAACGCCTGCTCTTGCTATTCTGCGGTCCCGCCGGTGAAATTGCGCCGAGAACTCTTTGCCAGGAGGAAAACCCATGGAACAGGCTGCGCTCTCGCCGACCCGCCATCCCCGCGGCGGGCTTTATTTCGAGGATTTCCCGCTCGGCCAGGTGTTCGAGCATCGTCTCACCCGCACGGTGACGCAGATGGACAACATGCTGTTCTCCAACATGACGCTCAACCCGCAGCCGTTGCACATCGATCGGCATTTCTGCGAGCGGGAGACCGAATGGGGCCAGCCGATCATGAACTCGCTGTTCACGCTTGGCCTCATGATCGGCATCTCGGTCAACGACCTCACGGTCGGCACCACGATCGCCAACCTCGGCATGACCGAGGTCAAGTTCCCGCATCCGCTGTACGAGGGCGACACGGTTCACTGCACCACCGAAGTGCTGGGCAAGCGGGAGTCGAACTCGCGTCCGGGATCCGGCATCGTCGAGTTTCATCACCGCGCCTACAATCAGGACGGCAAGCTCGTCGCCGAATGTCATCGTCAAGCGTTCATGCGCATGCGGCCGCGATGATCGCGGCGATACGTTCCGCGCTGTTCGTGCCCGGCGACAGCACGGCCAAGCTCGCCAAATCGCTTTCCGCCGGCGCCGATGCCCTGATCCTCGATCTCGAGGACTCGGTCGCCGCCGAGCGCAAGGCGGGCGCGCGCGAGACCACGCTCGCCTTCCTCGCGGACGCGCGAAAAAGCCAAGCCCGGCCGCTCCTCATGGTGCGCATCAATGCGCTCGAGACCTCCCTTGCCGATGCCGACCTCGACGCCGTCGTCGCCGGATCGCCCGACGCCATTATTCTGCCCAAGGCCGAGGGCGGCGCCGCCATCGCGCACCTCGATGCCAAGCTCGCCGCGCGCGAGGCGATCCACGGCCTCCCGGACGGCGAGATCCGCATCCTGCCCATCGCGACCGAGACTGCGAGCGCGCTGTTCGTCGCCGGCACCTATGGGGGCGTCAGCGCACGGCTCATGGGCTTGAGCTGGGGCGCGGAGGATCTCTCCGCCGATCTCGGCGCGGAGACCAATCGCGACGCCGAGGGGCGCTTCACCGAGCCGTTCCGCTTCGCCCGCAATCTCTGCCTCGCCGCGGCCGCGGCCGCCAAGGTGCAGGCCATCGACACGGTGTTCGTCGATTTTCGCAATCCCGAGGGGCTCCAGCGCGAAGCCGAGGAGGCGCGCCGCGACGGATTCACCGCCAAGCTCGCGATCCATCCCGCCCAGGTCGCGACCATCAACGAGGTGTTCACGCCCTCGCCCGCCGCGATCGCCAGGGCGCGCGCGGTGATCGCCGCCTTTGCGGAACATGCCGGCGCCGGCGTCGTCGGCATCGACGGCATCATGTACGACCGGCCGCACCTCGAGCGCGCCAAGCGCTTGCTGGCGCGGGCCGCGGCGGCGGGGCTCGGATGAGGATCGCAAATAAGAGTATCTGTCAGCGTTTCTTCCGAGCGCCATACACAGCGCGCGGATCGAACACCTTCGCGGCGTCGCGAAACTCGAGCGCGATCGGTCCGCTGGATTTCGGTCCGAGCGGCACGGCGCGATAGAAGCAGGATCGCCGTCCGGTGTGGCAGGCCCCCCCGCCGGTCTGCTCGACCTTGATCAGGATCGCGTCCTGATCGCAGTCGACCCGCAGCTCGACGACGCGCTGGGAGTGCCCTGAAGTTTCTCCTTTGCGCCACAGCGATTTGCGCGAGCGGCTGAAATACCAGGCCTCGCCGGTCGCAATCGTCTTGATCAGCGCCTCCGCGTTCATGTGCGCGACCATCAAGACTTCGCCCGTAGCCGCATCCGTGGCGACGCAGGTGAGAAGCCCGTCCGCGTCGAATTTCGGCGAAAGCGCGCTCCCCTCCTCCACCTCGGCGGAAGAGCCGCGCGGCGCAAAATAATCGCTGTTTCCGGACACGGGCCACCTCGCGTGATCAGAGAGAACATCCTGCTGCGCGGGCGACTCCCCTTTTCAAGCAGGGCGATCGCATATGACTAGCAGCTCGCTCCGGTTACCTCCCCTTGTGGTGGAGATGTTCCGAGCCGGCCGCCAATCCAGCTCAGGCGGCCGCGCCGCGCACCAGCGTGATGAAGCGCACCTGCTCGGTCGCCTCGCGGAAGCTTCCGATGAACTGCGTGGTGACGGTCGACACTCCGGGCTTCTGCACCCCGCGCATCGACATGCACAAATGCTCGGCTTCGAGCATCACCGCCACGCCGCGCGGCTTGAGGATCTCCTCGATCGCGGTCGCCACCTGCGAGGTCAGGTGCTCCTGGGTCTGCAGCCTGCGCGCATAGACGTCGATCAGCCGCGCGAGCTTGGAGAGCCCCACCACCCGCTCGACCGGGATATAGGCCACGTGCGCCTTGCCGAGGAAGGGCGCCATGTGGTGCTCGCAATGCGAGGAGAAGGGAACGTCCCGGATCAGCACCAGATCGTCATAGCGGCCGATCTCGGAGAACGTGCGGTCGAGCACGTCGAGCGGACACTCGCGGTAGCCCCGGAACAGCTCCTCATAGGCGCCCACGACCCGTGCCGGCGTGTCGCGCAAGCCCTCGCGAGCCGGATCGTCGCCGGCGAACGCGATGAGCGTCCGGACCGCGGCTTCGGCCTCCTCGTGGGAAGGCCGCGGGCTCACCGGCTGCGGTGCCGCGCGCACATGATCCGACAGCTGCGGCCTGGGAAACGGTTTCAGAATCGCGTCCATGAACTCTCTCCGTTCGACCGCCGCCGCGGGGAAAGCCGCGCGCCGGGAGTGTCACCGGGAGGCCGCCCCGCGCAAGCGGCCCCGCAGTAGAGCATGCGGCGACCGGCCGCTGCATTCCGATTCCGATGATGTCGATTGTTCACGGGATCGGCACGGGCGGGCCAAGCAGCGATAGAGGCAATGATAGAATCCGACGCATATCGCCTGGCCCGATCCGTCCCTATATATTCGGCTCGAGAGATCGTGCAAACGACGCCGTTGGTCAAATTTCGGCGAGAAGCATGCTGAACGAGGTCTACAACCGCCGGATTCTGGAGCTCGCGGCCTCGATTCCGCACCTGGGTCGACTGGACGGTCCGGACGCGACCGCGACGGCGCATTCCAAGCTGTGCGGCTCGACCGTCACCGCCGACTTGAGGATGGACGGCGACGTCGTGACCGACTTTGCCCACGAGGTGAAGGCTTGCGCGCTCGGCCAGGCGTCCTCCTCCATCATGGCTCGCAACGTCGTCGGCTCCCGTGCCCAGGAATTGCGCGAGCTGCGCGAGACGGTGCGCCGCATGCTCAAGGAGAACGGCGCGCCGCCGGCGGGCAAATGGGCCGACATCGCCGTGCTGGAGCCGGTGCGGGATTACAAGGCGCGCCACGCCTCGACCCTGCTCACCTTCGATGCGGTGGTTTCCGCGATCGACCAGATCGAGGCCAAGCGCCGGGGCTCGGTGGCCGCGGAATAGGAGAATGCGCCCTCCCCTCGTCGATGCCCTGACCCGTGCCCCTCGGCTGGCGGGACGCGGGCTGATCCAGGTCTATCGCCATACGCTCTCGCCGCTGGTCGGCTTGCATTGCCGCCACCTGCCGACCTGCTCCGAATACGCCGACGAGGCGATCGGCCGGTTCGGCCTGTGGGCCGGCGGCTGGATGGCGCTGGCGCGGCTCTTGCGCTGTCATCCCTTCGGCAGCTCCGGGCTCGACCTCGTGCCGGCCGCGTTGCCCGCAAAATCCCGCTGGTATATGCCATGGCGCTACGGCCGCTGGCGCGGCACCAATGCGCTTGCGGCTGACCGGCCCTGAGCATCCCTCGCCTGCCGGCGACACGCGGCGGTTCTCGCTTGAAGCTTTCGACCTGGGGCCCGGGACCATCCGCAACGTACAACTGCCGACAAAGGCTCAAACAGAGAGCACAAAATGATCGCGCTGATCAGGCAAACGAAACTTCGTTGGGCGATCACGGGCGTCGCCTTCATGACGCTCTTGGCTTCGTTTTGTCACCCGGCAACGGCAGCAGAAAAGTGGGACCTCTATATTTACAACGCCGTCTCCACGGTGGGCGCCGTAAGGGGCCTCAACAGGATGATCGAGGCCATTGAGAAGGACACCGACGGCGCCGTGACGATCAGGCTGCATCTGGGTGGATCCCTTCCGATCAACACGACGACGATTACGCAGGCAGTCGGCGATGGCGTCGTACATATGGGCGACGACGGCTACTTTCTCGGGAACGTGCCGATCGGCGGTGTCCTGCGTCTGCCGATGTTGATCCGCACCAGGGAGGAATATCAACAGGCGGCGGTCGTCTTGGACCCCTACATCAACCGGGCGTTCGAGAAAAAAGGCATCATCGTACTGGGGCAGTATCTCTACCCGTTCCAGGTCGCCTTCTCGCGGCGGGAGCTGACCAAGCTCGCCGACATCAAGGGACAGAAGCTGCGCGTGACTTCCCCCGAGCAGGGCGAGTTCGTGAAGCGACTGGGCGGGGCGGCCGTCACCATCGGCGCGCCCGAAGTGCCCTCCGCACTCGACCGCGGGGTGGTAGACGGAGTGTTCACGGCGAGTACGGGCGGTGGCAACATCTGGAAGGACCTGCTGAAGTACAATTACCGGATCGGCGTGAACTACTTCAACTCGATCGTGATCGTGAACAAGGAGGTCTTCGACAAGCTTGCGCCGGACGTGCAAGGCAAGCTTCGCAAGGCCGTCACAGACGCCATGCCGTGGATCACCGCGACCATGGAGTCCGAAGAAGAGGATGTGACCCAGAAGATGGCCGCGGGCGGCATGATCGTGACGCGGCCGAAGCCCGAAGAGGTCGCCGAGGCGGAGAGGATTCTTGTCTCGTACTGGGACGAGTGGGCGAAGACGAAAGGCCCCGATGCGATCGAGGCGTTGAAGCAAGTCCGCGCCGTGCTCGGCCGATAATCGACCTATGAACCCGGTGCCGGAGGTCGACGACGCCGTCGTTCAGTTGCTGGAAGAGGTCACGCCGGGCGCCAGCAAGATCGAACAACTGTGTGAGCTGCTGTGCGGGCTGGCGCTGATCGGGATGATCGCGCTGATCGGGGCCGAAGCATTTGCGCGGAACTTGTTCAACATTTCGTTGCAGATAACCGACGAGATCGGCGGCTATCTGTTCGTCGCGGTATCGTTTCTAAGCCTTTCCGTCGCCGAGGCGCACGGCGCCTTCCATAGAGTGGAGCTGGTCCAAGCGCGGCTGTCGCCGCGGATGCGCCTGATATCGCAGATCGGCTTCGATCTGATGGCGCTGGCCGCCTCCGTGATTCTGACCTGGCAGCTGGTCCGGCTGGTCCTGAACTCGTGGCGGTCGGAGGACGTCGCCCCGACTCCGCTGCTGACGCTGCTTTGGGTGCCTCAGCTGAGCATGCCGATCGGAACGGCGATCCTGTGTGCCGCGCTGGTCAGGACGATCCTGGCGAAAGCCCGCCGACTGCAGCCGGAGGCGAGGCTTTGACCCCCGGTCCCGAGCTGTTCCTCGTCATGATGGCGTTCCTTGCACTGCTCGTGGCCGGGATGACGATCCCGTTCGCGATCACCGTGCCGGCGCTGCTGTATCTCGTTCTGCACGGCGGCGTCAGACCAACATCGCCGGCTGCGCCATTTTCGCCGCTATCAGCGGATCGAGCGTCGTCACCGCCGCCTCCATCGGCCGCGTAGCCCTGCCCGAGCTGCTGAAGCGCAACTACAGCCGGCGCCTCGCCGCCGGATCTCTCGCCGCCGGCGGCACGCTCGGCATCCTGATCCCGCCGAGCATCGCGATGATCGTCTATGGCACGTTCACCGAGACGTCCGTCGCCAAGCTCTTCATGGCCGGGGTGATGCCGGGGCTCGTCCTCACCGGCATGTTCATGGTCTATATCGCCGCCCACGCCATGCTGCGGCCGGACATTGCGCCGGTCGAGCACGGGGCGCGCTCGCTGGCAGAACTGGCCGGCGCACTCGCCGACGTGCTGCCTTTCGTGGTCCTGATCGGGGGGACGATCGGAACCATTTACACCGGCTTGGTGACGCCGACCGAGGCAGCCGCCGTCGGTTGCTTCCTTGCGATCGTCATCGCCATGATCTGGGGCGATTTCGGACGGCGCACCTTCGTGACGGCGCTCCAGACCACGATCAGGGTCAGCGGCAATGTGCTGTTCATCATCTACGCGGCCTATATTTTTTCCTACGCGATCAGTTACGCCGGCGTAGGAGAGCAGATCACCGCCTTCCTGGTCGACCTCAAGCTGAACAGGTTGGAGTTCTTCGTGGCGCTGTTTTTGCTGTACACGGCCCTCGGCTGCCTGGTCGAAAGCCTAGGCATGATCGTGGTCACGGTTCCGCTGCTTTATCCGGTGCTGTTGCAATACGGCATCGACCCGATCTGGTTCGGCGTCATCCTCGTGGTGTTCATCGAGCTGGGGCAGATCTCGCCGCCGATCGGAATCAATCTTTTCGTGATCCAAAGCATCTGGGATGGCAAGCTGAGCGATGTGGCGATCGGCACGATCCCGTTTCACCTGATCATGTTTCTGCTGCTGATCCTACTGGTGGCTTGGCCGGACGTCGCTTTGTGGCTGCCGGCCCGCATGTCGTCCTCGCCATAGCGAATGGAAGCGATCGATGTTCGCGCCGCCGCAGTCGATCGAGACTCAGGTGTTCGCCCGCTTGCCCGATTCCTTCCGCAGGAAGGACCCGGCGAACGTCTGGGCCATGACGAACCGTCGGGGCATCGCCGCCGATTCGTTTCTCGAAGGACCCTCGTTCGATCGCGACGGCAATCTCTACGTCGTCGACATCCCTTATGGCCGCGTGTTCCGAGTCTCGCCGATCGGCGAGTTCGCGCTCATCGCCGAGTATGACGGCGAACCGAACGGGTTGAAGATCGCCAAGGACGGCAGGATCTTCATCACGGATTACCGACACGGCATCATGCTGCTCGATCCGGTTAGCGGCCGCGTCTCGACCGTGCTCGAGCGACGCTGGTCCGAGCGCTTCAAGGGCGTCAACGATCTGGTTTTCGCCAGCAACGGCGATCTTTATTTCACCGACCAGGGACAAACCGGTCTGCACGACCCTACCGGCCGCGTCTATCGGCTGCGCACCGACGGCCGGCTTGAGCTGATCGTCGACACCGTGCCAAGTCCCAACGGCATCGTGCTCAACCGCGCGGAGCACATCCTCTACGTCGCGGTCACGCGCGGCAATTGCGTCTGGCGCGTGCCGCTGATGCCGGACGGCACCGCCTCGAAGGTCGGGCTGTTCGTGCAGCTTTCGGGAAGCCTGGGCGGCCCTGACGGGCTGGCGATGGACGAAGCCGACAATCTCGCCGTCGCGCACGCCGGTCTCGGCGCGGTTTGGATCTTCAGCCGGCTCGGCGAGCCGCTGTATCGCGTTCGCTCGTGCACCGGACTGGCGACGACGAACCTCGCGTATGGTGGCCCCGACCGAAAGCGCTTGTACATCACCGAGTCCGAGACGGGCACCATTCTGGTCGCGGAGCTTCCGGTCGCAGGAAGGACGATGTACTCGCATCTGTAGCCGCGGCGAGCGGATGCGGGCTGGAACCCATATTTTCCAGGCGAGCAAATCCTTGGGTGACGGTACGGACGCTCGAAACCGTCTATGGTCATCATCGTCCCGCGCACTTGACGCCAGCCAAAAACGCCCCTACCGGCACCCCCAATGGTCGGCCAGTAAATCCCGTGAACCGGACGCGACCGCAAAGCCCGGTTTGCACAGGCATGAAAGCGATTATATGCAGTTTGACGCTTACCTGCGTTCGTAGGCAGCGAGTGTTTGGAACATCCTATTAGTTACTGCGACACAGCGATTTCCTCGTCATCCTGCCATCACCGCCAATGGATACCGCCAATATAACGCCACTCCCTCCTCGGCGTTAGTTAGTATATTCTTCTGTTGCGGGTTGTAAATCGGTGTAGGAACAGTGTGGATTTCCAGCCACTTAGCGCAGTGTTTGTATCCTCGAACCCTATCCGAAGCCCTCCACGCAACAGCCTGCATTCGCACCTTGACAAGCGGCGGTTTAGGTATACATTCCTGACACACCTTGACAATGAGACCCCCGATGTATCGCCCCCTCTTGATTGCCCTCCTGGTATTGGCCTGGATGCTCGTTCCCGGACATAGCGAGCCGGTGTTGCACTTTCAGTCCGACGCCACGTTCGCCAATACATTCCATCAAATCCACATCGAACTCAAACAAGCCGCCCTCCGATGAGTGCCTCCGCCTGGATTTACGTGAGGGTATCCCACCGTGACCAAGTCGAGTCCGGCGAGTCCTTATCCGTGCAACAGAGCAGAGCCGAGGCATATGCGGTTGCGAACGGTTGGAAGGTCAGCGGCGTGTTCATTGAAAGGGGCGTATCGGGCAGTAAAGCATTTGCCGACCGCCCCGAGAGTTCCAAGTTACTCGCACTGCTCAAGCCCGGCGATAAAATCATCTCCCCGAAATTAGACCGCTGCTTCCGTAATGCGAGAGATGCGTTGAATACCGTGGAAACCCTGCGAACAATGGGTGTCTCCCTCTACCTACTGGACATCGGTGGCAACGTGAGCGGCAACGGGGACAATCCAATAGCGAGAGTAATCCTCACTGTGCTTGCCGCCCTAGCCGAATGGGAGGTTTCACGAACGGCCGAAAGAATACGGGATACAAAAGCAAGCCAGCGTGAACAGCACAAATATCTCGGGGGTCGCATTCCATTTGGCTATGTCGTGGTTGATAGCAAGTTAGTAGCCAATGCGAAGGAACAGGCAGCAATCAAGGCAATGCGAAAACTATCAAAGACAATGTCGCTGCGGGGCATATCCGAGACAATGAAACAGAGACACGGCATCATTCTCACCGCCGAGGGTATTCGTCAGATACTAGCCCGGAAAGTGTCATGACCGACGAGTTCCGATTTACCGACAAAGAATGGAAAGAAGTCACCGTTTGGGCTGTTCAGGTTGATTTCCCGACCGATGACAAGACGAGAGGGCGTGTTGAGCAGAACATTGATTACTACCGCATCAGAGCCGAGAAACAAACCGAGAAACAAACCGAGGAACAATATCAAGCCGAGACACGGGACTTGGTGATTTTTGACATTCTGAGGACACTGACACAGCCTTTCGGGGAGGAAGCCGTCCGGGAAAACGAGACAGAAATTCGTAATAAGATTGAACAAACCTTGCTACTCTATCCGTTTGCCCGAGAACCGAGGAAACGAGGACATCCGTCTAATCCTTCTAATGCCGACCTATATTGGCTCATTTGGGAGATTTCCGAGGCAGGATACCGTGTCGCCAAACAACGGTTCTGGAAGAGGCGAAAAAAGGCAGTCCGTTTTATCGCTGTGATTTGTCAGGCGGCAGGTATCACGGTTGATGAAGGCAGCATCGACCACGTAATCAAAAGGCTGAAAGACAACTATTGGGACAGGATGGAGCAAAGGAAGAAATATGATGAGGAAACAGAGCGACTATTGAGGGAGGAGCGACAGTGGTATTATGACGATGAGGAGGAATGACCATGACTGACTTTCAAAGACTGAACGAACGCTACCTTGCTGAGAACGAACACCGACAAGAATTAATACGAGCGGAACGAATGCACCGCGAACTCCTCGACGAACAACGGAAACAGACCTCGGCAATCGAACGGCAGAACCAGTCTCACGGTGGCGGGTGGCTTATCATTGGACTATTCGCCATTCTCGTCGCCTCTAGGACATGCCGACGGGTGTTCATCATATTGTCCGCACTCATCATCATTGCCGGGCTGCTCGTGATGATAGCCATTCCGAACGGTAGTGGTACGGCTATCGCAATGTCTGGGGCTGTGGGGCTGGCTATCGGGGCTGTTACCTCGGTCGCTGCCGTGTTTTTGCATTGGCTCACGAGGGACGTAAAAGAGGAATGGAGTTAAAAAAAATGTCCGATAATTTTCTGGATGTTGCCCCCCGTATCACATCGAGGAAAGACCGGATGCTGAACTCGGACACTATTGGGTTGTTGGTGACGGCTGCGAATTGCCCTGTGAGTCGTTGGAGGGGGCACTCGAATTGATCAGCAGCGCTGACCCGACCACGACGGCGGCAGGCGCGGTGGATGCTACGGCCATGCTCATCCTGCCGCCCTGACGATTAAGCGGCGGAGAGGGTCGTTCCCTAACCTTCAGGGTTTGCCCTAGCGTATTTCAGGTGAAACCCGGATTGTTCGCAACGAGCTTTGAGACGAAAATGATCCCGCACGCAGATTGGCGTAGGCAAGAAAAGACGTCCCGGTCGGCAGCAGCAACCTTGAACGGCCGGCGGAGATTTAAATCTGTTGGTGTGTGACGGAACTCACACCCGGACTAACCTCGCACAGTGCAGAACGGTCCCGGCCAAGCAGGGGGCAACCTGTGGCCGGGACCGCCCGGCCAAGGGAGCGCGGATGAACACAGCTCCCCGACGGTGGGAATTATAGCACTAAACCAGAGCGAGCGGACTTATTTTTGTGCAGCGCAAAAAGGCGGCCCGAGTTTTCCACGGCCGATAGCGCTCAGGTGTGAAAAAGTGAGCAGTATTGCGTCAGGCTGCTCGCGCCAAAAGCTTACCGCCGAATATCCGCTCTTTATGCAATATATGCTCTTTATGGATCAATATATCACGACAATAATAGCCCTTGTAGAATTTTCGCGCTAATATTGAGCCTCGCCATTGTGCAATGGGGCCCACAGGTGACAGGATATCTTATAGGCGTTGCTATTGGAGTAGGCGCAGGCATTGTGGCGGCGATCCTAATTTACGCTCTTTTCACCCAAGCTTTTGATGTAAAAGTGATTGTGGGTCTTGTTGGTCCAATGGCTGCCGTACTAATTGGACAGCAATGGTTGAGAGATTTGATTAGCGATATGTCGAAGGATGAAATTGTCATCGGCGCTGTTTCCGCGTTTCTGGTTATCATCCTTTATCCAGTACTGATCTTGATGTTGCGCATCGGGCGCGAGATTGGGCAAGCATCACCCCCAAGACAACGAAAACCACGAGGAGGGTAACGATATTGAAGCTATCCGATTTGATATTGTCCGGCATATTTGGGTTTGTCGCAGGAGCTTATCTTCCTGCAACACTGGGTTTTATCTTTCTGTATATTAGAAAAGCGTGGAAAAGTAGGATAAGATCATTTTGGTTTTTTGTTCGTTTGCTTTGGGGTGTTGTTTGGAGAATAGTTGGCTCTTTTGCAATGGTTATTGCCATCGCTGCCGTGATAGACGCCCTTGGAGGTTTTCAAAGACATGACGCGACGGGTTATGCTGTTACAGGTCTTTCCATGTTGGCGGGATTTTTTGGGAGCATAGCCTTGTTCATTTTTGGTTATGTTCTTGGAAGAGTGCAGCGACGGCGCGAAAGCGTCGTATGAAGCAAATGACAGCGCCACAGTGCGCGGGCGCCGTTGTCCCCGGCGTTGTCACCGCACCGGCGTTTTGCTTCGTCTTTGAGGTTCAACACAAACTCGCGGAAATCTTCTTTGATGCTCATAGTGCCGAAATCTCAGACAATTGTTCGAGCAAATAGCGGACACGATCTGTTGTTTCATTACGGGTATAAGTGGCTCTTCGTAGATTTTCGGTGCAGACGTTATAATCCGTAATCGCCGTCGCCAGTTCTGCACGTGCCAAATCAAGAGCAGCACGACATTGAGTCTCGGCTTGGTTTTTTTGTTGTCGTATTGCTGCTTGCCTTGCGTGATTTGGTTGCGGTACGATTGCCTCAAAATATTTGTCCGGTGCATTAAAATCTGTGATATGCGCTTGGTGAATTTCCTCGTCAAAAATATCACGCATTTAATTCCACTCCTTTATATGTTTTGATGAGAAAAAAAGGTGACGGATGGATTTGGAGAAGGAAAAACAACACCCCGGTCCATCCGCCACCTGCCCGGTCCTGGAGCAACCGGGTTTGGAAATGGCAACCGAGAGAGACAGCCCGAAGCCAAAACTGCCTCTTCTCGGTGCTGTGCCCGCTCGACGAACGGTTAAGGAGTCCCGACGGAGCAGCAGCATGTTTAGATGTCATCTTTCGCCGAATATGGCATAGTTACTGATGGAATAGATGAACGCGTTAATCCCACCCGCTGATTAGGACCAACGCCTTTACGTCCGAGGTCATATTCCTGTTGTGATTCATCATCTGAGTTGCCATATCGGTTTAACTTGCGATTATAGATTTCCGTGGCACCTTGATATAGAGCTTTACTATTGCCTGCTCTATCGTAACCACCCTTATCATTTTTTTCGTGGTCTGTAACCGTGTTGCGCTTGGACTTTATGTGCCACCAAGCATAGTCTTGACTGTCTCCGGAACCGTCGGTGCCACGATAGCCTCCGTATTTTTCCATACGTTGTTCAAAAATAGTTCGTAAATCTCTTGCCATATTATCCTCCTAACTTTTTCCTCTTCTTTGGGGTTTTTGTTCGTCGTCGTTTTGGTTGCTCCGTTTCTGCAACGTCCGAGACAGTAACCTCAACAACATCACGATTCGCAAATAACCCACTTTTTGCCGCGATGGACTGCAAATCCAGGTAACGTTTGAATGCCTCAAGCACCAATTCTTCACGTGAATATTTCGTATAATTGGTGAAAACGTCTTTCGATACATCACTCATTAGTAATCCCCCCCATTGCTTTTAGGTCGCTTGAAATAGGGACTTTCTGTCATTTCCGAGATGTAGTGAGAATATGCCGCCACTCTTGCCTCGCCGATCTGTTTTTGTTGCTGCAATCTTCGCCGAACATTATCATCGGAAGCACCTGAGGGTTTTCTGCCGCATTGTCAGGAATAGAACTGGCATAATCTGGGTTGCTTGCTGATATCGCATTCGCCCTACATTTTGCGGCCACGGCATCGGGAGATAGTCCAGTTTCCTCTGCGACAACCTCAACGACTGCGCCAATTGCCATCACATGTTCGTCTAACTCCTCGTGCTGTTCCTGCATGTGTTCGTACAGGTCAAATAGGTGGGACTTGAGGTCGGCTTGCTCTTGCTTTAACTCAATAATCCGCTGAGTCATCTCGGAGAGTATCGTCACAAGATCATCTTCTTTTTCTTGTTGTGTCATCATCGTCTTCCTATTCCTCGGTTCAGGAGTGCCACGGTTGCCTTTACGAGCGGGGTCTCCAAGCTGTTCCCGTTGTAATCTTCCTTCACATATCCTTGTTTGTCAGCGTTAACGAGGCGATTCGATTTGTAGTTACTCGCGATGTTACGTTTGTGCGAGGCGTCCGGAACACCTTGACTAAAATCACCACCGTCACGTGAAAGTGCCGCCCTAACTCTTTGTTTGACTTCATCCGGGTCCAAACCAAGCATTTCCAACACCGTTAGAAATAACTCAAACATCACAGCATTTTCAGCATCAACATCGTCCCGAAAAGGCGCAACGTTCGTATCGTGATGTTCCTGTATGCTATCAAGGAGGACTTCAATTGTTTGACGGTTCGCATAAGACAGGTCAATTGCTTCCTGTACCGCCTCATTCAAAGACCCGACTACTTCAAATACTTTCGCCTCAACCAGTTCATTCAGGTCCTCCTCGTTCATTCGATATGCCTCTTGGTCCCACTCCCCAGATTCATTGAGAACATAATCCGGAGCCGATTCCATCAATCCTTCAGTCCAACATCCGGGACCGCTTGGCGAAGACACGATATCAATGCAGGATAGTTGGAAATCATCACCAACGATCATTGTCCCGGTGTGGTCTTTTGTAACTGAACCGATTCCTCGTGTTGATACGCCCAACGGAACTTTTTCCTCAATCAGACTGCGGGCAATTTTTCCCATCGGCGTGTCCAGGATTTTTGCTTTGCCGACCCAGACATTTCCCTCCCTACGCAACTCTTTCACAACATGGCTGGCTCGTTCAAAATTGATATTCGGCGTCGGACCATGATTTAATTCTCCAACGGCTTTATTTTTCTGGATGACCTCCCTATCATAACGGTCAACCTCTTTTGCCAGAACATCGGCTCGGTAAATCCTTCCGTTCGCATTTTTCTGTTCGGCGACAATAAAAGGACCGACTATGTACAGACTTTTCTTGTCACCAACGCCCTCTTCAATGACCTCCAGACCATCGGCGTCAACGTATTCGGTTAAAAGTTTACTCAATTTGATATCTCCCTTGTCATTGCTTCACCCTTCGTCGACATCACGCAAAAGTCGGCCGTGTTTTTCGATTTGACGCATTTTCTTATGGGCTTCTACGTGAGTATGGGTGAATGCTGTTCCTAGATGGTGTCCTGCTGCACTGGTATGTCGTAACAAAAATCTGGGTTCGGTGTCACTGCCTCGGACATGCTTTGGTCGATCATAAATGTGGACAGTGCTGTTATCCTTGTGTCGCATCTTAAACTCCCAGCGACGTACACCTGAGCCATCTTTACTGTGAGGCTTGCCCATCGGTGTGGATTCGGTGAGGGCTTCGTCTTCATTAACAAAATCATTTGGATGTTGTTGGTAATTCTCTGTTAGACGCAATCCAAGTTTGTGAACGGGTCTGCTACCAAATTCATTTTGTGCCACCAAACGTTGGTACCCGCATTGTTCAACAACTATGTCGGGACGTACATTTAGCATCGTTT
>WNGK01004579.1_pt1 | contig 26678 bp, 25 predicted proteins | sample 5400601 | NCBI WGS metagenome assembly WNGK01 (sample SAMN13153376, study PRJNA577476) | soil metagenome | isolation source: 60 cm soil or saprolite under Garry oak tree replicate 1 | place: USA:California | collected 2016-06-15
GATCCAGCAACTCCGGATCGTCCACCGCATCGCATTTATTCAAAGCGACAACGATATACGGCACACCCACCTGGCGGGCCAGGAGCACGTGCTCGCGCGTCTGCGGCATCGGACCGTCCGTCGCCGCGACCACCAGAATCGCGCCATCCATCTGCGCCGCGCCCGTGATCATGTTCTTGATGTAGTCGGCGTGGCCCGGGCAATCGACGTGCGCGTAGTGCCGGTTCGCCGTCTCATACTCGACGTGCGCCGTCGCGATCGTGATGCCGCGCGCCTTCTCTTCCGGCGCGTTATCAATCGAGTCGAACGACCGGAACACAATCTTCGGATTGTGCTTCTGCAAAACCTTGGTGATGGCCGCCGTCAACGTGGTCTTGCCATGATCGATGTGACCAATCGTCCCGACGTTGCAGTGCGGCTTATTACGATCAAATTTTTCTTTCGCCATAACTCAGCTCTTAGCTCCTAGCTCGAACCCTTCATCCCCGTCGGCTTCGTAATACGCGCCAACGAATTCCTGCTTCTCGACCAGTTCGTCAACCGCTCGCCGATCGAACTCTGCGAAGCCTTCCGAGTAGCGTTCGCGGAAAACTTCAAAACCACCATGCCCACTCCAGAAATCCCGCACCCGGTACTGCCCATCGCCCACCGGCTCATACTTCACTTCGGTCGCGATGTACCCTTCAGCCTGCCGCAGAAACCGCGCCCAAATTCCGTCTGGCCCAAACACCCATTCAAACTCGCCCCGCTTGCTTTCTCTGACCCAGAACCTGCGGTCGACGACGAACCGCGGCGCTGCCAGTCATTTGGCCGTCCCTTGCACCTTCGCAATGATTTCCTCCGCGACCGATCGCGGAGCCTCCTCATAGCGCGCAAAGTGCATCGAGTACTCCGCGCGGCCCTGCGTCGACGAACGCATGTGGGTCGCATAGCCAAACATTTCCGCCAAAGGCACGATCGCCTTGATTACCTGCGATCCCGCGCGGTGCTCCATGCCTTCAATGCGTCCGCGACGCGAACTCAGGTCGCCCATGATCACGCCCGCATAATCTTCCGGCGTCACCACTTCGACCGCCATCACCGGCTCCAGCAGCACCGGAGAAGCCTTGCGCGCCGCCTCTTTGAACGCCATCGAGCCGGCAATCTTGAACGCCATTTCGTTCGAGTCAACATCGTGATAGCTGCCGTCATACAGCGTGGCCTTCACATCGACCATCGGGTAGCCGGCCAAGATGCCGCCCTCGAGCGCTTCCTGAATGCCCTGATCGATCGGCTTGATGAATTCCTTGGGCACCGAGCCGCCGACAACGTCGTTCACAAACTCGTAGCCAGTCCCTGCCGGTTGCGGGTCGAGATAAATCTTCGCGTGACCGTACTGGCCGCGTCCGCCGGTTTGCCGGATGTATTTGCCTTCCGCCTCGGCGTGCCTGCGGATGGTCTCGCGATACGCCACCTGCGGCTTGCCGACGTTGGCCTCGACTTTGTACTCGCGCATCATGCGGTCGACAATGATTTCCAGATGCAACTCGCCCATGCCGCTGATGATGGTCTGTCCGCTGTCGGGATCGGTGTGAACTTTAAAGGTAGGATCTTCCTGGGCGAGACGACTGAGCGCCATGCCCATCTTTTCCTGGTCGGCCTTGGTCTTCGGCTCGACCGCAACCGAAATCACCGGAACCGCAAACGTGATCGACTCCAGCGCGATGGGATGATCTTCGTTGCAGATCGTGTCGCCAGTGCTGACATTCTTCATCCCGACGGCCGCGCAAATGTCGCCCGCCAGAATCTCATGAATCTCTTCGCGCTTGTTGGCATGCATCTTCAACAGACGCCCAATGCGCTCCGTCCTGGTGGTGCGCACGTTCAGCACCGAGTCGCCCGTTTTCAACTGCCCGGAGTACACGCGGATAAACGTCAGTTGCCCAACGAACGGATCCGCCATGATCTTGAACGCCAGCGCCGAGAACGGTTCCTTGTCGTCCGCCTTGCGGGTGATCGGCTGCCCGTTGTCCGGATCCGTTCCATGCGTTTCCGGCACGTCGAGCGGCGACGGCAGATAATCCACCACCGCATCCAGCAATGGTTGTATGCCTTTGTTCTTGAACGCCGTTCCCACCACCACCGGAAAAACTTTCAACGCGATGGTCGACTTACGCAGCGATGCACGCAGTTCGTCCGCCGTAATCTCTTCGCCTTCCAGAAACTTGTGCAGGATTTCGTCGTCGTTCTCGGCAATGCTTTCGACCAATTGCGCGTGGAACGCTTCCGCTTTCTTTTTCAGTTCGGCGGGAATTTCTTCGGTGACGTATTCGGCTCCCATCGTGTCGTCTACCCACACGATGGCCTTCATGTTGATCAGATCGATGACGCCCTTAAATTTATCTTCCTGGCCGATGGGAATTTGAATCGCGATAGGCTTGGCACTGAGTCGTTTGCGGATGGTATCGACGGCATGCTCGAAATCGGCACCCATCTTGTCAATTTTGTTGATGAAACAAATTCGCGGGACGCCGTACTTGTCGGCCTGCCGCCAGACTTTTTCCGACTGCGGCTGCACCCCGTGAACCGCGTCAAACACCGCAACAGCGCCGTCGAGCACGCGCAGCGAGCGCTCGACTTCGGCTGTAAAATCGACGTGGCCGGGCGTATCGATAATGTTGATGCGAATATCGCGCCAGGTGCAGGTCGTCGCCGCGGATGTAATCGTAATGCCGCGCTCCTGCTCCTGCTCCATCCAGTCCATGGTCGCAGTGCCTTCGTGCACCTCTCCGATGCGGTGCGTCTTTCCCGTATAAAACAGGATGCGCTCCGTCGTAGTGGTCTTCCCGGCATCGATGTGAGCCATGATGCCGATATTCCTGCAGCGTTCTAATGGAACTGTTCTGGGCACGACGTCCTAACTCTTTCTGGGCTCCAAATTATCTTGTCATCCTGAGCGGCGCTCTTTGCCGCGAAGGACCTATGCACTTCCTACCACCGATAATGTGCGAACGCCTTATTCGCTTCCGCCATCCGATGCACATCTTCCTTCTTCTTGATCGCGGCGCCCTTGCCTGCGGCGGCGTCCAGCAACTCGTTGGTCAACTTGTCGACCATTCCCTTTTCGCCCCGGGACCGGGCATAGGTAATTAGCCAGCGAATCCCCAGCGATGTCCGGCGGTCGGCATTCACTTCCACCGGCACTTGATAATTGGCTCCACCCACGCGCCGTGTCTTAACCTCGAGCAGCGGCTTCGCGTTCTCCACAGCCTTCTTGAAGAGCTTCAGCGCTTCGTCGCCGCCCTTCTCCTGCACCTTCGCCAGAGCCTCATAGAAGATGCCCTCGGCGGTTGAGCGCTTGCCCTGCCACATCATCGAGTTGATAAATTTCGTCACCAGATCCGATTGATACACGGCATCGGCCGGGACGGTCCGCTTTGCGATATGTCCTTTACGAGGCATTCAGCTGAGCTCCTAAGCCTGGCCACTAATCACTGACCCCTGGCCACTGCTTTTCTTAACCCTTCTTCGGCCGCTTGGCACCGTACTTCGAACGTCCCTGCATGCGCCCAGCGACGCCCACTGCATCCAGCGTTCCGCGAATCACGTGATAGCGCACACCCGGCAGATCTTTCACACGCCCCCCGCGGATCAGCACAATCGAGTGCTCCTGCAGGTTGTGCCCGACGCCGGGAATATAGGTCGTCACTTCAATCCCATTCGTCAGCCGCACGCGCGCCACTTTGCGCAAAGCCGAGTTCGGCTTCTTCGGCGTCTGCGTATAAACGCGCGTGCAAACTCCGCGCTTCTGCGGACATCCTTGCAATGCCGGACTCGCCGTCTTATAACGGGGACGCTTCCGGCCCTGGGCCACCAACTGGTTAAACGTAGGCACGCTTCACTACTCCTTAGCCGCGCAACGTCGTTTGCGCAACAATCCTGCCTTATCGCGCAGGCGGCACAACATAAATCCTGATCTAGACGCGCATCCGTGGGCATGGCCGGCTTACCGCCAACCATTACTTCTCGCCGCGCAAGCTCGCTTCCGCAAACCGCGCCAGAGAGATTCTGGATTCCCTTAGACTTTCGCCGCCGACGGTGGCGCCCGGCCAAACTCCGGGGGCACTCCGTTTCGTCAGCCTTGCCCTGCATATCCTTCCACAATAGGGTGGAAGGCACCGCAGGAACGTTTCAGCGAGGAATGTTTCCGAACTTGAACTTCATCCGGAAACGCATTTCTCTATAGCTCCACCGCAAGTCTCTGCACACACAATCGCGCTAGAAACTCACAGCACACAGCAAGCCTGGATGTACTCGCGGAACCAAACTACTATAACAAGTCGCTGCAAACATCGTCAACCCATGTTTTTGCATCCCACTTTCGGATTGACTAAAAACGCTCGGGAGCCGATTGGCAAGCTGTTTAGTCGCGCACCGCTTGCCGATTCCGCCTCCAGCCTCTACACTACAAGTTTTCCAACTCATTCAACGGCTGATTCTGCGTGATTTCGACACGCGGGCTGGCACTAAGCTTCAAGACTGCGCTTTAAAGACAATTTAAAGAGGGGTGCATGGGTAGGTTGCGTTCGAACGTCTTGTGGTCAGCGGCTGCAATCCTTTCTCTATGGAGCGTCAACGGCTGTGGCGGCGGTACCAAGCCTGGCCCCCCGATCTTTCCCGGCAGGGTCAGCCTGAGTCCCGGCTCCAATACTTCCCTCGTGCAAGGGGGCACGCTGAATTTCGCCGCATCGGCTTCGACGACGTCCGGCACCAATATTTCTACACCGATCACTTTCTCCTCCAGCGACACGTCCGTCTTAACTCTCGCGCCCAATGGCGTGGCCTGTGCCGGTCACTGGGACGTCGCCTTCACCGCCTGCACTCCTGGCGGCACCGGCGTCGCCCAGGTGACCGCCTCGGCCCTCGGCGCCACCAGCGTTCCTACGTACGTATTCGTTCATCCTCCCATCGACAACATCACCGTCACTGGAGTCCTGCTCGATGGCGTCCCGGTTCAGGAGCCCTGCCTTTCCCAAAGTCAATCCATGACCGTGGAGGCTCGCGCTTTCAGCCAGGGTACCGACATCACCTCCTCGGTCGGTCCTTTCACCTTTTCGGCGAACAACACCAGCGTCGTCACCCTGACCCCGCTCGTCGATTCTGCCTACAACTTCCCCACGAATCAGACCACGGCCAAGGCCTCGTTCCCCGGACTCACCCAGATCTACGCCTCTGCCAGCGGCGTTTCCAGTTCGTCCTTCCAGCAGCCGCAATACCAGAATTCTCAAGGAACAATGTCCCCGGCTCTTGATTTTTTTGAGACTTGCCCCATCCAGAGCATCTCCCTCGAACTCGGAAGCGGATCGCAGCAGTCCGGCCAAACCACTTTCGTCGTTTCCAAAGGAACCGGGCAAACGGCTACCGCTGTCCTGACCGATGTGATGGGCAACAGTTCCTTACCCAACACCAACGGTGGCATCGTCCTTAGCAAAATCCCCCTGACTTGGAGCGCATCGCAGCCTGGGGTATTATCGACGGCCACGGGATGCCAGGAATCCTGCGCACTCTCGACGCCGTCGCCCGGCTCCGGAACCGTCACTGCCTCTTGCTCCCCGCCCACCTGCAACATAGGATTCCCTACCGTTCCCGCGTCGCTTTCAACGAGCGCTCTTGTCGACTCTTGCACTCAGTTCTTTCACGCGCAGTACCCGAAATTCATCGATTGCCAGCAACTCATCCCCGCTCCGGTCTACGCATCTCCTGTCCTCGTTACCCCCACCGGCGACATCCCGCTTCCGGGAAATGGAGAAATCTCCGGCGTGGTAACCGGCGCCACCACTTCTACAACCGTGCTCGCGACCAGTATGGGATGTGCCCACGTGCCTCCGTCAACCTGCAGTGCGTCCATCTACAGCCTATCCACGGCCAGGGCTTCGACCGGCCCCGAGAATCCCCTGCCGGTTGCGCCAAATTCCCTCCTCTTCGATCTCACCGGGGATAAGGCCTACATGGGAAGCGACTTCGGCGCCCAGCTGATCAGCCCGTCGAATTTCGGCTCCAGCAACTCGCCATTCACCTCTCTGGGCACAGTGACCGGAAACGCGCTGGCCACCTCCAACAACGGAACCATCGCGGTCTTCTCCGACACCATCCACACTCCGAATCAGGTCTTCATCGTCAACACTGCCACTGCCACGAATCTGTCGGCCACCGCGCTGAATATCCCAGGAGCCGTGGCAGCAGCGTTCTCACCCGATGGATTGAAGACCTTCATCTTCGGAAATGGCGGAAGCTCGCTCTACGTATATTCGTCGATGCAAGCCTTGCAGGGTCCCGTTGCCCTAGCGGGACCGGCGAACGCGCAAACGGTCGCCTTCTCGTCGAATGGCGCATTCGCCTTCGTAGCAGAGGCCGCGAGTACCAGCTCCGCGAATCTCACCGCCTTCAACACCTGTAATAATCATCAGGTCTCCGCTCCGGCCGTCCCCTTGCCTGCCAACCCCCTCTTCATGAAAGTACTGCCCGGCATGCACATCGATGGCAGGGACTCTTTAGGATTCGCGATTCCAGACGGAATGCATGTCTTTGTGCTGGACTCAACCGGGTTCGACGTCCTCACCGCCGCCATCTCCCTGCCACTACCCGGAACCACCTGTCCGCAGACCCTGACTTTCGTCAACTACGATGGCAACCCTTCTCACCTGGTGCAGCGCATCGAACTCGGCCAGGGCACAATCCATCCCGTCAACTTCTTCGCATCCGCCGACGGCTCGCAACTCTACGTCGCCTCCTCCAGCAATGCCAGCATCCTTGTCTACGATTTCGGATCCGGCGCGGTAACTGGCATTGAACTCCAGGACAACGCCACTCCCGTCAGCGCTGACATGTCCGTCGATGCCGGCACGATCGTGGTCGCAGGCAGCGATGGCATGTTTCACCAGATCACCACCGCCCTCGGCGGCAACGACCAAGTCCAACTCTCCTTCCCCAGTCTCCCCAATTACCTCAACCCCTTCTGCACCTTCACGCCCACCCAGGGCCCATGCACCTTGAACGTAGTCCTGGCCAAACCGTAAGCGGTTGTCAGTTCTCAGTTCTCAGTTGTCAGTTCTCAGCTGCCGTCTGCCGGTAACGTCGCAGCGCCGGCTGCCGCGTTGTAGCGCCGGCGTCCCGCCGGCTGTAGCGAGGGCACCCTGCCCTCGTACCCGGACACACTTACGGCTACAAAGAGAATTCTGCCAACTCTTTGTTTTCGAGAAACGCCTCGAACCAAAGAAAATGCTCTTAGGTTTTTGTTAAGCCAGGAAGAAAAGCCCCACGAGAGGAACAGAAGAACTGAGAACCGAGAACTGAGAACTGCTACTGGCAACTCCCCTTAGGCTCCAGCTCTTTCCCCACGCTATCCAGCACGCCATTCACGAAGTGCACCGACTCCGGACTCGAAAACTTCCGCGCAATCTCGAGCGCCTCGTTGATCACCACCGCCCGCGGCGTCTCCGGATATGCCAGCAACTCGGCCACCGCCGCCCGTAGAAGATTGCGATCCACCGCCGCCATGCGCTCCATGCGCCAATGCTCGGCGTGGCGTTCAATCAGCCCGTCAATCTGGGCGCTGCGATCGATGGCCACGCGGAATAAGTCGTCGGCAAATCCTCGCACCTCGGCGCTCGCTGTCCCATGCTCGCCCCAGAAGGTCCGCCGCACCTGCTCGGCATCCTGCTTGCCCATGTCCGACTGAAACAGCATTTGCAGCGCGAGTTCCCGAGATTTACGGCGTGTACCCATAGAGGCAGTAGTCGGCAGCCAGTTGCCAGTTGTCAGTGTACTGTAGAGGACAGTTATCTGCCCTTCTTCTTCGCACTCTTACTTTTCACTTTGTCACTCCGAGCGTTTCCCAGTTTCTCACGCCGATTTTTCAGTTTGTCATTCCGAGCGAAGCGAGGAACCTGCTTTTCGCTGGCAGCGCCTCCGCTGACATTCAACTCCCGACCCCCGACGCCTTGTTTCTCGCTGACAGCTGACAGCTGAGAGCTGATAGCCTGCTTCAACGACGCCATCTCCACCGCCGCCAGCGCGGCTTCGAAACCCTTGTTCCCCATCTTCAGGCCGGCTCGATCGATGGCCTGCTCCAGCGTCTCGCACGTCAGCACGCCGAACGCATGCGGCACCCCAGTCTCCTGCGCCGACTGTCCGATACCGCGCGTGACTTCGTTGACGATCACGTCGTAGTGCGCCGTATCGCCACGAAGCAGGCAGCCGAGACAGATGATGGCGTCGTATTTTCCAGTCAAAGCCAGCGTGCGTGATGCGGAGGGAATCTCAAAAGCCCCCGGAACGCGCACGATCTCGATATGCTTGCGCGCAGCTCCGGAGCGGAGAAGGCCGTCAGCAGCACTCTGCAAAAGCCGCTCGGTGATGAACGAATTAAAGCGCGCCACGACAATGGCAAACCTTCGCCCAGTCGCGTCGAGCGTTCCTTCCAGCGAGCGAAATTCGCTTTCAGCAGGATTTTCGATTTTCAATCCTTCTCCTTGATCCCCATGCAAAGCCCTGGAAGTTACTTGCCCTTGAACGCTGCCGCCCGCTTCTCGAGAAACGCCGTAGTCCCCTCGGTCTTGTCTTCAGTCGCGCAGCACACACCGAATAGAGTCGCCTCCAGGTACAGTCCCTCGGCCAACGTCATCTCCATCCCTTTGTTGACGGCTTCCATCGCATACTGCACGGCCAGCGGAGCGTTCGCGATAATCTTTGCGGCTATCGCTTCCGCCCGCGGAATGAGATCAGCCGGAGCTGTCACTTCATTCACCAGCCCGATGCGATGCGCCTCCTGCGCCGTGATCATCTCGCCGGCCAGCACCATCTGCATGGCCAGGCCCTTGCCGACCAGCCGCGGTAGGCGCTGCGACCCGCCATATCCTGGGATAATCCCCAGCTTCACTTCGGGCTGTCCAAGCTTCGCATTCTCGCTGGCCAGCCGCATGGTGCAAGCCATCGCAATCTCGCATCCGCCACCGAGCGCGAATCCATTGACGCAGGCAATCACCGGCTTTCCCAGGTTCTCAATCAGGTTTAGCACCGACTGCCCGCGATGGGTGTACTCCTTGCCCGACACTGCGTCGTGCTTGGCTAGTTCGCTGATGTCCGCACCGGCAATGAACGCCTTCTCGCCCGCACCGGTAAAGATGACGACGCGAATGCCCTTGTCGTTCTTGATGTCGTGAAACGCCGCGCGCAGCTCCTCCATGGTCGCCATGTTGAGCGCGTTGAGCACCTTCGGACGGTTCACGGTCACGTAAGCAATGGAGTTTTTCTTTTCCAGAAGTATGTTTTCGAACGTCATAAATTCAACTCTGTCGCGGACTCACCTTGATCAAAAATGCTCTGTCATCCTGAGCGAGGATTGATCTCTGCGCCCAAGCGCAGAGATCAACCGCAGTCGAAGGACCCCGCGTTCCCCGACACCACCAACGGCGATTCGAGGAGTTCCCACGGAGACGCTGGCTGATTGAGTTTTCATCTTGACTCGAAATCCGCGTTCATCCGCGTAAATCCGCGGCGACGAAGTTGCTTTTGCTCTTAAAGTTTATTCGCCTTCGGCTTCTCCGGGTCCGCATAATCATAAAACCCGCGCCCCGACTTTCGCCCGTACCACCCCGCCATCACCATCCGTTTCAGCAGCGGAGGCGACGCAAACCGCCGCTCCTTGAACTCGTCATACATCACATGCGTAATGTAATAGGTCGTGTCGAGCCCCACAAAATCGAGCAGGGTGAAGGGCCCCATCGGATACCCGCACCCCAGCTTCATCGCGTTGTCGATGTCCTCGATCGACCCCACGCCTTCTTCATACGCCCGGATGGCATCGAGCAAATACGGCACCAGCAGCCGATTCACGATGAATCCCGTCTTATCCGACGTGCGCACCGGAACCTTGCCCAGCTTCTTCGCAAACTCGTAAGCGGTCTCGTAAACGTCGTCGGCCGTCGCGATGGTCCGCACGACCTCCACTAACTTCATCAGCGGCACCGGATTAAAAAAGTGCAGCCCAATAAACCGCTCTGGCCGCTTCACCGCAGTCAGCAGCTCAGTCACTGAAATCGAGGAAGTATTCGAAGCAAAAATCGCGTCTTTCTTTACGATCCCATCCAGTGACGAATACATCTTCTTCTTCTCGTCCACATTCTCGATGATGGCCTCAATGATTATGTCGCAATCGGCCAGGTCGGATTTGTTGGTCGTCCCCTTGAGCCGCGCCCGGATCGCGTCTTTCTGCTGCGCCGTGATCCCTCCCTTCTCGGGAGGCCGCTCCGCAAACTTCGCCAAAGACTTCTCAATCCCCGCAAACCCCTTGTCGAGAAACTTCTGCTCCACCTCAAGCACGGTGACGTCGAATCCCGCAGTAGCGCAGACCTGCGCAATGCCCGAACCCATTAAGCCACAACCCAGAACCCCAACTTTTTGAATAGCCATTCGGAACTTCCTTGGTCGCGGTTCAACGCGGATTTTCAGGGATCAAAAATCAATTCACCACAGAGGCGCAGAGACGCTTAAAAGGAATCACTCCTTTAGCTGCGCAGAGACTAAGTCAGCAAACTTCGCTGCATAGGCGGCTCCTTTTGGCATACGACGATACTTGCGGTCGAGATTTGTGGATAGGAGGTCATAGATAAAATCCTCATGCTCCTCATCAACATGCGTGACCCTCACAACAGCCTCCTCAGCATCAGCCAAGACGATACGAAAAACTTGTCCTTCGTGATCCTTCAGGAGGCGGTAGTGTGGATTGCTCTCAATCGCATATGCAAACACGACTAGGCCAACCTGACCGTCGGCGAAAATCTTATCCCGGCAGCGCACGCGAGAAAATGGTGCAAAAGCCCAGCTCTCATCCTCGGGGATTTTGTCGGCGATCTCGAAAATGTCGACACCGATTTGAACGGCTCGGACTGGACGCCAACATTCTGTCCCGTCGCCCACCAGCGGCATGAAAATTGTTTTCTCCATATGGCCTGAACGAGATCTTTCCACGCCTCTGTGGCTCCGTGGTGGCAAAACCTAGCTCATACTCTCCACCACCATCGCAAACCCCTGCCCGCCGCCGATGCACGCCGACGCGAGACCATACTTCTTCTTCCGCCGCCGCAACTCGTACAGCAGCGTAATCACCAGCCGCGTCCCGGTCGCGCCCAGCGGATGCCCCAGCGCGATCGCCCCGCCGTTCACATTGACTTTGTCGCGATCCAGTCCCAACTCTTTCTCGACTGCCAGATACTGCGCCGCGAACGCCTCATTCACTTCAATCAGATCGATGTAATCCAGCGACAGCCCAGCTTTCTGGAGGGCAATCTTTGTCGCCGGCACCGGACCGCGCCCCATTAGCTTCGGCTCTACGCCAGCAATGCCCCACCCGCAAATCCGCCCCAGGGGCTCGATCTGACGCTTGCGCGCTTCCTCCAGCGACATCACCACCACGGCCGCCGCCCCATCCACAATCCCGCTAGCATTCCCGGCCGTCACAGTTCCGGTGCGACCAAACGCCGGACGCAACTTCGCCAGCCCCTCCATCGTAGTCTGCGGACGCCGGTGATCATCCTCTGTCAGCAACTCCCCCGTCGCCTCGCCTTTTGAATTCCGAAGAGGCACGGGCACGAGCTCTTCCTGTAGACGTCCTTCTTTGTAAGCCGCATCCGCCCGCTGCTGCGAGCGCAACGCGAACTCGTCCTGCATCTCACGCGTGATGCCATGCTGCGAACCGTAAAGCTCGGCGGTGTTCGCCATATACGACCCGCAATACGAATCAAGCAGCGCCACCATCAGCGAATCTTCCAGCTTTCCGCCCGGCGCCAGAGTAAATCCATCACGCCCGCGGATCACAAACGGCGCCTGCGACATGGCCTCCATCCCGCCCGCGAGAACAATCTTGGCTTCGTCGGTCTGAATCATCTGCGCCGCCGAGACGATTGCCTGCATCCCCGACCCGCACAGCCGGTTCACCGTCAGCGCCGGAGTCTGAATCGGCAGTCCCGCCCGCAATCCCACGTGCCGCGCCCCGTACAGCGCGTCGCCCGAAGTCTGCTGCGCATTGCCAAACACAGCATGATCGAATTCCTTGGCGTCAATCCCCGCGCGTTCGATCGCACCCTTGGCCGCGACCGCCCCCAACTCCTGCGCGGTAAAGTCCTTCAATTTGCCGCAATAGCGGCCAAAGGGCGTCCGCGCCCCACTGACGATGGCGATGTCACCTGGCTTCAACATGATTTTCTTGGCAGAACTCTCTTCAGTGGATCAGACTTGTTTACCGCTGGTCCCACAGCGATTCGGAAAGGGTACGGCTTCAGCCGTACCGCTGGCAGCACAAGGCATCCGGGCTTTAGCCCTGGGGGACAGCCCTTCACCTACCGTCTCTATGTAGGATGATTCCCGCCAAACTGCTCAGTGTAGCAGTGGGTGGGAAGTTTTGACCACAGCGGGAACGGCTCTCGAAAACGGGTTCACTTTCCCAAGCTTCGTGAGAGGTTGGGGTCCGGCGAAGCCGGGTTAAGGAGCGTCAACAGCCTTCGATTTTAGCCGCTGGATTCAGTGATTTGACCGTGCCTACGAATTCGTGAAACCCATCCATCTGATTGATCAAATGAACCGTTCCTCCTGCATGCCGCACGTCCACGAATCCGAGCGTATACCGCTTTGCACGCATTGATTTGATGTCTGCTACAGGAACAAATGTCTTCCGGACAACGCTGCGGAACTCGATCATGCCGTCGTTGACCCGAATCTCAAAGGGAAATCTCAACCACGTGTACGAGGAGAAGAGTCCGATGCCCAGCACGACAACCAAGAGCCACGCAGCCGATCTGTCACGGCCAAACGCACCGAATGCCGCCGCCGCGATCCCAATGACGCCGATGAGAGGCCATGACAGGATTACCAGGAGGTATACGATCAGGAGCGGCTTGGCCACGTAGAGCCGATAGACTTTCATAATGGAGGCAGCACAATGACAATGATAATGATGCGGTGCTCTATCAAAGCGTGACCGACCACGCTACGCTACCGCGCCCGCGGCCAGCGCCGGACCCAGCGCTACAACTTTTCCGGGGCCCTGCGCCATCGCCTGCCCCAGCGCGTGCTCGACACGGTTGATCACTTCCGTGACCACGTCGATGGGATCATATTCCGTGCGGATCACGGCCTCCGCCAGGCCCGCGGAAAACTGCGCCGTCGGCCCCTTGCCGCTTTCGTCCTTCGCGGGCAGTCGCACCTCGGAGACAATCTTGCGCAGCTTTTCGATCGCCAGGATGCCTTCTTTTTCCGCCGTCTCGCCCAGCAGGAGGGCGATCGTCGTCGTATCGTAGCGAAACGCCAAATCGTTCGACCGGATATTCGCGGCAAACAACTGCCCGGCTTTCTCCATCACCACCTGCACTTCCGCCTCGCCATATTCCTTGATCATGGCCGCGCTCTTGCCAAACTGCAGCAGCAACACCGAAAGCGGCGACGCATTCTGAATCGCCCGCTTGCTCTCCGCCAGCAGCAGATCGATGTACGACGCACGCTTCAGCAGCCCCGATTTCTCGTCCGTCACCGACAGATTTTTTACCAGCCGCCGCAGGCCGGCGTTATTTACCGCGATGACCATCTGCTCGGCCAGCGTCTTCAGCACCACCATATCCGCGTGCGCCCAGGCCCGGGCCCGGGTGTGCGTCAGGACCAGCATGCCGACAACTTCATCCCGGTCGCTCAGCGGGATCGCCAACACTGACGCCGCTCCCATCTCCGTCAGCGCTTTCCGCGCGGACTGTAATGCCAGCGCTTTCGGCGCGTCCTCAATCGCCAGCGGCTCATGCCCGTCGACCGCCTTCTGCAGGCACGCAATCAGTTCGGCAATCGCCGAAGCGCTCGCCTTCTTCGATCCCTCCGCACAAAACTCTTCCACCGCGCTCGCAGACATCCCGCCCTTGCTCATCGCCGCGATGCAGCGCGTCGCCTCCCAATGGGTTGCAATCTCTTTCACCGCCGTGCTCAGCACTGCCGGAGCCGTGCCCTGGTGATACAACTTCCGCGAAATTTCCGCCACGCGCGTAAATGCGCGTACATCCGTCGCCGGATCAGGTACCGGCGCCGCCACGGGAACAGCCGCCGCCGCAACCGGAGCCGCGGCCGGAGGCAACGGCGCCGACCCCGCATAGCGCGGCGTCACGCCCGCCGACAAATACAGCCGCTGCAAGTCTTCGTTCCGTTCTTCCTCGCGGGGAAATAATTCCTGAATTCTCTGGAGGCGCTCCACCGCCTTGTTGCGCATCCCGTACTGCACCAGGATCTCCGCCTGTAGCATCAGATCCTGCAGCGTCGACGCGCCCAATGTCGGTCCTTCCTCGTGCGCAGGTTCTTCGGGCGCCTTGCTGGCGGAAGTAAATCTCGAAGCGATGGCCCGGAAGCGCGCGTCTTCCACGTGGCCCTTCAGCGAATCCAGCCGCTTCAAGTGACCCGATTCATACGGATCAACTTCGGCGGCGCGATCCAGACATTCGGCTGCTTTGGCATACTCGCCAGTGTTGGCATAGAGATCGAACAACTTCAGCAACGTCTGGCAATAATCATTCTCGCGATTGGACGCGTTGTAGAGTTCGCTCAGAAACTCCAGCATCTGCGGCGAAGCCCGCCGCGACGCCGTGATGTCCTCCATGATGGCGATGAACTGCCGCCGCTCCCCGCGCCGCCGCTGGAATTGTTCCAGCTTGCGCGCCAGCGCGACCGCCGCATCGTCATGCAAACAGTTGCCACACCAGCGGCTCCGCCTCGGCATGGCGGCCCGCCGCCACCAGCGCATCCGCATAGGTCTCGCGTAACGCCGGCGTCACCTCCGCGGAGTTCATTTGCGGTTCAAGAATAAAGATGGCCGCGCCCACCTGTCCCGACGCCAACAGGCTTTTTCCATAGGCCAGCGCGATCCCCTGATCCGAGGCATCTTCCTGGTAAGCGCGCTCGTACCATGGCGCCGCATCGCCACTCTCGGCCGCGACTAGCAACGCGATTCGCTGGAACGCCAACGCCGCCACCTTGCGATTTCCCAGCTCCGATGCCACTTCCGCCATGCGTTGCAGGTTGGCCTGGGTCGGCTCCAGCGTCACAATGCGATCCAATATCTCAGCCGCTTCCTTCTTCAGGCCCAGCTTTCCCAGGTCTGACAAAGCCGCTTCGTACGTGCCCGCGGCCAGCTTCTTGTTGGACCCTTCGAGCAGTTGCCCAAAGCGGAATTTCTGCTGCCACGTGGGACTCCCATGCCGCGCCAGCTTCTTGTAAGTCAGGCTCGCTCGCGTCGCGTCACCTGCCCCCACCTGGCGTTCAAACAGATCGCCGAGCAGCTTGACCGCGTCCGCATTCCGGTTCAACGAAAGGCACAAATCCGCCGCCAGTTGCCGCACTACATCGTTGTCCCCATCGTCCTTTAGAACAAGGAGATACTCTTCCAAAGCGTCCGCGGTCTTGCCTTTTTGCAAAAGCTTCTCCGCGCGCTCCACGCGCTTGCCGATCTCGGCTCGGTCCAGTCGTTTTGTAATTTCAGGCATGAGGAATTAAGCGGAGTAAACCCTGCTCCGATTCTAGGAGCGGGCTTGGACAGGGGCAACGCAGTAACGCCGGGTCGCTATTACGAAGGTCACACTGGATTCCGGGATCGCTGCCAAAGATTTGATTGCTTGCTTAAAGATTTGTCATTCCTCGTAAAGCGAGGAATCTGCAGTCGGCCAGCAGCTAACAGGGTTTGAGTCTAAAAGAGTGATTTCATCACCTGACACGCGGAAGCTACCTTCTCATGGTCGGGATTGGTCAGCAGACCCTCACAAATCTTGGCAACAAGAAATTGCACGGGTGAGCGAATGAGGGACAGACTTTTCTAACCGGGAATGAAACCAAGTACTTGCCGCCGTTCCACAGTAAATCAAAGTAATCCAACATCTTGGCATGACAGGTGCAAACGTCGCGAGCTGCGCGCTTGAGGAGTTCTCCCGGGACGCCAACGGAGCCGCGAGCCCCATCAACATCATCAATTCGCCCGACCAGCCCGTCGGCATGCAGTTTTGGGGCGGTAGTGTTCGGCTCGATGGCGCCGGCAACATCTTCGCCTCGTTAGGAATCCGCAATCCTTCGACTGGCGCCGTTACCTTCTACATCTATGGTGTTGCGCCGACTGCCACTGGCAATGCAATCCCGACCGTGCAAATTACCGAAAGGACTCCTCTCAGCGAATTTGGCATCAATTAGCGTTTTAGCCCACGCCAAGATTTACGGAATCCGCAAGTTTGCTGCGCGGGTGGGTGGCGAAACATTGCCATAGCACGCATTTGACTGGGATTGCGGCGGCCGTTCCGCCCTGGACACGTGTCCATCGCTAAATCGTCCCACAGCGCCGCCGACTTGGGGCGATCCCACAGTTTTTGATATCGTGCTGCATGCCTTCGGAGCCCTGGTCGCCCCCCATCCACGAAGAAGGCCTCCGCCACCAGCTCTCCGCTGGACAAATGGCCATGGTCGCCGTCGGAGGCTCCATCGGCACCGGCCTCCTCCTCGGTTCCGGCGCAGCTATGGAAGTCGCCGGCCCCGCCGCCATCCTCAGCTTCCTCGCCGCCGCCTTCATCAACTGGACCGTCGCCATGGCCCTCGGCGAGCTCGCCTGCGCTCATCCCGCCGCTGGGAGTTTCGGAGTCTACGGCAACCTCTACCTCAACCCCTTCGCCGGATTCATCGCCCGCGCCGGATACTGGATCGGCCTCGCGCTCGCCATCGGCGCCGAAATGGTCGCCGCCGCCACCTACATGGCGGGATGGTTCCCGAGCGTACGCTCCTATCTCTGGATCGTGGTTTTCGCCGCGTTGCTACTCGTCATCAACTTGCGCAACGTCGGCTCCTACGGCCGCATCGAGTTCTGGCTCTCCATGATAAAGCTCGCCACCATCACCGCCTTCATCGTCATTGGAGCCGCATTGCTCCTGGGCGGCCGCATCGCGCCGCAATATAACGCGCAAGGCGGATTCTTTCCCAGAGGCCTCTGGTCGCCGCTCGTCGCCATGACCTTTGCCGTGTACAGTTTCGGCGGAGTTGAAATGGTCGCGGTCACCTCCGGGGAGTCGCGCTCCTCCAAAGACACTCCGCGCGCCGTGTGGCTTACGTTTCTTACTCTCACCTTTGTTTATGTCGGCGCCATCGTCATCCTGCTCGGCGTCATGCCCTGGAATCACGCCGGAGTCACCGAGAGCCCGTTCGTCACTACTTTCCGCACCGTAAAAATTCCCCACGCGTCCGGCGTGATGAACTTCGTCGTGCTCACCGCCGCACTCTCCGGAGCCAACGCCACCCTTTACGTTGCCTCGCGCATGCTCTTCTCGCTCGCCCGCACCGGATGGGCCCCCGCCCGCCTCGGCCGGCTCAATCACGAAGGCTCGCCGCAGTACGCGGTCCTCGTCTCCTCGTTCGGAATTCTCTTCGCCCTCGCCCTCGTCCTCTGGGCCCCCGAAAACGCCTTCCGCTATTTGGTCGGAGCCGCCTTCACCGGCATGATTCTCTCCTGGCTGGTCTCCCTGGCGGCCCACATCAGCTTCCGTCACCGCCGCTCACCCCAAGAGTTAGCCGCACTCCCCCTGCGCTCCCCGCTCGGACAATGGGGATCGATCCTCGGCCTGAGCATGGTCGCGATCGCACTGATCCAAACCTGGCTCTATCCCAGGATGAATCTATGGAGTGGCCTCACCTGCCTGGGAATATTGATCCTGTCTTACGCGATTCTGAAACCCCGCAAAAAACCCCAGTAACCACCGTCCCACTCATGTGGGGACAGCCGCCCTCGGCTGTCCGGCCGGGCAAAGCCTCGCAGCGCATTTCGACCGCAGCATCCGAGAACTTTCCATTTCCCTATAAACGCTCCCGAATCTTGAGTCACCTCTCGCTGGTACAGCCGTAACGCAATCCATGTGTGATTATGTATACGTCGTAATCATAACGCTGTATAAAGAATTATGAACCTGGGCCCCAGCAACATGGAAACATCCTCAGTCCGCATTCTCGTAGTCGAAGACTTCGAACCCTTCCGGACATTGGTCCGCGCAATTCTGGAAAAGAACCCCCGGCTGCACATCATCGCCGAAGTGTGCGATGGCCTGGACGCCGTTCAGAAGGCCACAGATCTGAAACCGGATTTGATTCTCCTCGACATCGGACTTCCCCTGCTGAATGGACTGGACGCCGCCCGGCTCATTCGCAAACTCGCCCCGGAGTCCAGAATTCTCTTCATCAGCCAGGAACCCTCTCCCGACGTCGTGCAAGAAGCTCTTGCCTTGGGAGCCTTCGGCTACGTCGCAAAAACGAGGCTCGGAAGCGACCTGTTGACCGCCGTGGAAGCGGTTTTGCTAGGAAGAGATTTCGTCAGCGGCAGATAACGTGGAGTTCTCAGTCCGCAAAATTTGTGTATAGTGTCTCTTCCATCTGGTTGAATCGCGCACAATGTGGCCTTCGGAAAGGGTGATCGCGTGAAACGAGTCCTGGGGCATCCTCTAGTTCAGCTGTTCGTGACGTCATTCTTTCTTCTGCAGGCGAGTTCCTCGCTCTGGGCCCAGGAATCCGCTGACCGCATTTTCTTTCACGCCAAAGTGTTCACCGGCGACCCGCAGAATCCTTACGCGGAAGCCGTTGCGATCCGCGCAGACAAAATCGTCGCGGTCGGCAACCTCCCTGAAGTAGCGAAGTCCGTCTCCGCCAACGCCGAACGCATCGATCTCGAGGGCAAGAGTCTTTTCCCCGGCTTCATCGACTCCCACAGCCACTCCATCGACGGCGGACTCGGCCTGATCGCGGCCGACGCCACCGACAAAGTGACATCCCTCAACCAACTCCCTGCATTCGCAGAAGAGGCAAAAACATCGGGCAAGGGCATGCGTGGCGACATTCTCGAGATTCTCGGCCTACCGCTCGAATTCTGGTCGCATCCGGACATCCTCAACGCCGACTTCAGCGCCGGCACTTATGAGAAGCAAAGCGTTCTCCTCCGCGGCATGGACGGCCACACCGCCTGGGCCAATCGTGCCCTGCTGCAGCGCGCGGGCATCACCCCGGATTTTCTGAAGAAACTTTCCCCCGACGCCCGCAGTTATTACGGCACAAGTAAGGACGGCCAGCCCAACGGCTTCCTGGTCGACGCCGGAACGGAGAAAATCGAACCCCTTCTGCCCAAGCCCACTCCCGACAAGCTACTCGCAGCCGGCCGCGCCGCGCTCCAATACAACTTCAGCCTCGGCATCACCGCTTGGCTTGATCCTCTGGCCACCGATTATGTTTTGCAGGGCTACAAACTCCTGGCCGACCACGGAGAACTGACTCCACAAGTGGTGGCATTTCCGCAGTTGTTTGCAAAAGATCCCGCGGCCGAACTTGCGGCGCTGCAAAAGACGCGAGACCTCTACAAAAACGTTCCCAATCTGCACATGACCGGCCTCAAGGTCTTCGCCGACGGCGTGGCGGAATTCCCCTCACAAACCGCGAACCTTACCAAGCCCTACAAAAACACGAGACACAACGGCGACCTGCTGTTCGATCCCAAGAAATTTGCCGACTTGTGTATCGCCGCCGATAAACAGGGACTAATCATCCATGTACACGCCATCGGCGACGGCGCAGTCAAGGCCGCGCTCGATGGGATTGAAACCGCACGCCACGCCAACGGCGATTCTCACTTGCCGCACACCCTGACACACGAGCAGTTCGTACGGCCGGCAGATTTCCCTCGCTTTCGCGAACTAGGCGTGGTCAGCGCCTTGCAGCTTTTCTGGGCAGAAGCGAGCAACGACACTATCGAAATTCTGAAACCCTACGTGGACGCCGATATCTACAAGTGGCAATATCCCGCACGTTCCATCCTCGACAATGGAGGCATCATTTCCGGCGCGAGTGACTGGCCGGTCTCGACCGCCAACATTTTCCGCGCCATCTATCAGGCAGAAACCCGCAAAGGCCCCGAAGGCGTTCTCGATCCATCACAGGCCATGCCCCGCGAGGCGATGTTCTACGCCTACACCCGCAACTCCGCTCACGCCATGAATCTCGATTCCATCGGCTCGATCGCACCGGGGAAAAGTGCTGACTTAGTCTTGCTGGACCGAGACGTCTTAACTGTTACTCCCGAGGAAATGCGCGACACGAAGGTTTTGTGGACAATGGTGGCGGGAAAGACAGTCTATCGCGCGAAGTGAGAGCCGCGCTTCTGTTCTAGGATGGCGATAACCGGTCACACAGTCGAGCGACGGTCGGCACCAATTCCCGGTTGACGTCGTCCTTGGGGACGACAGCATCGACCAGCCGGCGAGTCTCGTCTGGAATCTCACTGCCCGAAACCATCACTACGGGTGTCTCCGGTCTGAGCCGCCTGATTTCATACGCGAGTTCGTGCCCATTCATTTCAGGCATGCTGTAATCCAGAAGCACCGCGTCAAAGCTGAAGGAGGTCGCAAGTCGCAGCCCACGGCGCGCCGACGCTTCTGTAACTACGACGTATCCCGATTGTTCGAAGATCCGTCTCTCGTAGTCCAAAATCGCCTGGCTGTCATCGATGCAGAGGAGCATTTTCTGTGTCCCCTGATACATTCGACTCATTGGAACCTCGCAATAAGTGGACACTCCCCTCTATAAGGTGGATATAGCCGTATCCAGCAGGCAGAACTACCCATCTGTTTCGGACAAGAACCCCAACTTATAGCGACCCACATCTTGATGTAAGTCTGAACGTATTCCGTAAGCCTTGTCTGTTCAAAAGTGCACACCTTTATTCAATGGGGTCGGCTCGATCACCTGCCGAGCGGCAGACGATTTTCTTTAACTCAAACGTTTGTGGCAACGTCGCAACCTGACATGGCAAAATAGAAGAACAAACTCAGCCCAGGGGATCGCCGGAGTGTCTTATGCCATCCCATCGAAAGCCGCCGGTACGGCGTCGTGTCCGGAAGCAATCCAGGAATTTTGATCCGCAAGCCTTCTTAACCAGTGCAGGCATTGGCCGGACTGTCCTTCAATACAAGCCGAAACAGGCCGTCTTTTCGCAAGGCGAGCCTGCCGACACCGTGTTCTACATTCAGGAGGGTGCGGTGCGGCTGAGCGTGCTTTCCCAACACGGCAAGGAAGCAACCCTGTCGTTGCTTGGCCCCGGCGATTTCCTGGGCGAGGGATGCCTGGCATCCGATCAACCCATCCGCCTGGCAACGGCTACTGCCATTACCGACTCCTCCATCCTGAGGATTGAAAAGAAGCGCATGCTCCGTGCGCTCCACGAACAGCATGAGTTGTCCGACATGTTTGTGGCTTACGTGATCGAGCGTCACAACCGCACGCAAGCCGACCTGGTCGATCAGTTATTCAACTCTAGCGAAAAGCGGCTGGCTCGAGCCCTTTTAATCCTGGCCCATTTCGGAAAGGAAGTTGCCCCCGAAACCGTCATTCCCAGTGTGAGTCAGGAGACCTTGGCGGAAATGGTTGGCACCACCCGCTCTCGCGTGAATTTCTTCATGAACAAGTTCAGAAAACTCGGATTCATTCACTACAACGGTGGATTGCAGGTGCATCGCTCGCTTCTTACCGTGGTCCTGCACGAGTAACTCGGAATTGCACCGCTTGGGAAGGGCACGGCTTCAGCCGTACCTCCCAAGGCCGTCAACGATGCAGGCTTTAGCCCCTGTGGGCCGTTATCGAATCCTGTTGGGAAAAACCGTTCTCATGGGATACGCTTGACACAAAGGGACCGAAGAGCGCTTGGGGACTCTGTGGGCTTTGTGATGGATTTCGACGCCAGGAACAACCTTCTACGCGTCACTCTGGAAGGCCGCGTTACAGACGCGATTCTGTTGAATGCCTACGCCACCACGGCAAAATATGCTGAAAACCACGGACCGTGCCGCGGCCTTGTTGATGTTTCGGCGGTAACCAAGTTTGACGTTTCCAGCGCCGCTGTACGCGAACTAACTCGGCGTCCGCCCGCCATCCCAAAGGGTTATATGCGCGTCTTTGTCGCTCCGCTCGACTCCGTGTATGGCATGGTGCGGATGTTTCAGATTCTTACCGAATTGACTCGTCCTGAGCTCCACGTCGTCCTGAGCTCCACGTAGTTCGTTCCATCGACGAGGCACACCGCTTGCTCCGAGTCGAATCTCCAGAGTTTAGCCCAATCAGCGAAGAATAGTTCCCAGTGCATTGAAGGCCCGTGGCATTATTCGCGGCGGCTGTGACGGCGGATCTCACGGCGGCTGTGAGGAACTTCGCCGCTTCCTGGCGATTCCTCATGCGACGCCGAGAGGCCGCCCAGCCATGTGCAGACATCTTGGTGAGCCTCGCAATTTAACTCGGTGTGGCCACACTGGGTACAGACGCTCACCTTGAACTATATGAGTAAAGAGACTCTTGATCACCGTTGCGCGACAAATCGCATGGATGACCCCCGTCACTGTGCGCTTATGGGGACAGCCCTGAACAGCCCTATTCCCTCGCCACCGGAAATCTGAAGTCGAACCGGGACTACAACTTGCCTGGAACTGGTCTCATATAAATGCGATTGGGAAGGGCACCGATTCAGCCGTGACCCTTCGGACCCATTCGAATGCCGGCTTTAGCCCCTGTGGGACGTCTTCCCTTCTGGGAGCAGTGATGACGCCGTTTCTAAACGATAACCGACCACCCGGTTGAGAGTCTGTGATTGTAATCACACACCTCTCATGCTGCGGACAAACTCTGATTTTGTCTTGTCTTTAAAGGGTGCGGCTTTCAGACGCGCCATTAAGTTAAGTGATACGGAATCAGAGGTGGCCTTAAGCCGTGGGAAATCTCAGCTACGAAAGAGTTTTTCCGCAACCTCTTCAGCCATCTTTCGCTGCAGAATCTTGGCTAAAGGAGCGCGCGTGAGAACCAAATTTTCCAGAAGAGCGAAGGTACGAACGACCGACCTCCAGCTGCGAGGCGGCATGTGAAAGCCCGGCACGGCACTGCCGGGTGCGCGTGGGAAAGCACGCGAGTCCCGACGAGACGGCACCGCCCCTCCAAAACTCCTTAGACCCTGCGGGCACCCACACGGCATTCCTTGAAATCGGCTTCGAGAAATAAAAAAGGACGAGCCGCCATCGACTCGCCCTCTCTCTTGCAGGACTTTCAATGCTGCGCCGATCCCACCAGATCATTCTTCATCACGCTGACTTCCACGCGCCCTCCGCTCGTGACCTTCGCCATGGTTCCATCCGCGCCCGCCACCACCGCGCTTCCCATGCTCATCGAATAAATGCGGTAGACCGGAATCTGATGGTTGAGCACCAGATAACGCACCACTGAGTCCGCCATCTTCTGCGAGCTAGCAATCGCGGCCGTTCCGCGCCCCGGAGCGAACCCGCGCACCTCAATAATGTAGCTGCGCTGATCCTTCAGCGGAGCGGCCATCTCATCGAGCGCGTCTTTTGCAGCCTTGCTCAACACGGTCTGCCCCGGCCGGAAGCGAATCTCAGTTTGCCCGCTCCCTTTATATTGATCGAGGTTGCCGACGACCTGCTCTTCCGTCGAAACCCGCGTTGACACCTGCGTCGCTGCCGTCTGCGCCATTTGCGCCTTGTTGCCGGCATCGGTCGCGTGCTGGTCCGCCAGACTGCTCTTCTCCGACGCCAACTGAATGCCCTGGGTTGCGCGCGCATCCACGTCCTTGATTGTCTTGCTGTTTTCCGAAGTCAACTCGTCCAGTTCATTGATGCGGTCCCGGATGGGTGCCACGTGCCGCTGCACGTACTTCTTGCTGGCAAACGGATGCGTAACCAGATTTACAAAGTTGGGATCGTCGCCGTCCCAAAAATCCTTTGGGGCGTCGGCCGGAATCGGTTCACGGCCGGTGGCATTCGTGCTCTGAGATGCCGGCGGCGCGCTTGCCGACGAGACAGTTTGCTGCGCGAACCCAGGAAGCGCGAGCGTAGCGGACAACAATAGAGTGCTCAATATGTGAGTTTTCATTTTCGACCTTCTTCTTTCGAGTGGCGCAGCGGGCCACCACTCCAGCCAGATGGGCGTCTTACGTGCCTATAGATTGTGCCCCCGGCGGGCCAAACGTGCAAGCGAATCATTCCGGGCGGCCCTAACCCCCTCACAGCCCCAAACCCCGCATCCCGCAACGGTTCTAGGCCGGCTAGGACCGGAGTATGATGGAGGGTTGTGATCATACTTCGTCCATTAACCGTCCCAGACCAGCCCAGAGAAATGATAGGTGCTCCAAATGTCAGCCCGAACTGCCATCCTCTGCGCCAAACTAAAGCAATTGGGCTTCACCCAGGAAAACCAGATGCGACTCTACGGCGAGGAATTCGAATTCCTTGGCGATCCCATCGTCATGGGCGATGGCACGGTCTTTCTAGACGCCGTCGAGAAGCGCTCTCGCCAGACAAGGCGGATCCGCATCCCCTTGCCCATCGTCAACATGGCGGACACGTTGCGGAAAGCAGCCTGACCCCCCCTTTTTCGGCGCGAGAGATCTGGCATGTGTGCAGACCTCTCGTCGTGGCGACTGAATGGGAAGGGCTCGCCTTCAGCCGTGCTGCTACAACCACTTTAGAATTTTGGCATTTCCCTGTCCGTTTTAGCCGCGAAGCGGCGTAAGAATACAGCCCACGGCGCAAGCCGTGGGTGGCCAAGTCAAGACGAACCAGCCCCAGCGGGGCGAAAGAACCATTCCCACTCTCTTAGCCCCTGGGACTCACGAAACGAACTCCCTCTGAGAAAAAAATCCTCGCGACACTTGCACCGCAACAACGCCTTCAAGGGCTAATATCGCCTCGGTGGATACTTCGTGTTCTTTCGCTCCGTCTTAAGCATTTTGCGCTGCGCCTTCCGTTGCGCCTTCACGTATTTCTTCTGTGCCTTCTGCTGCTTCTTCTCCGCCTTCTGCGAAGCTCGGCTCTGAGACATAGCACCCGTTCGCATCTGCGCCAACGCTTGAACTGAACCGCCGGCACTCAAAATACCCAGAAGAACTAAAGAAGCAATGGTTTTCATTAAATCTCCTCGCAGACTAATCCCCTCGCATCGCGACGGTAGAACCGATCCGACCCCCGGCAACAGCGGTATTCATTGGCCCAGGACGTAAGTCCGGGGTGAGAGCGAAAGCGCGGAAGGAGTCCCGTGGTTCGGAGCGACTCAATCCTTAACCGCCTTGTCGGTAATCTCAAGCCCCTTGTCGATGATGGCGAACGCCTCCCGCAACTGCTGCTCGTTAATACAAAGCGGAGGATTCGTATAGAACGTGTTCCACCTCACCAGCGTATACAGCCCCTGCTCGCGGAAGAAGCGCCCCAGCGCGCCCATCTCCTCCGACGTGCCGTTGAACGGAGCCATCGGCTGCCGCGTCTTGCGGCTGCGCACCAGCTCCGCAATGCCAAACAGCCCGATCGACCGCACCGCCCCCACCGATGGATGCTTCGCCTGCAAATCGGCTCCAAGCTCCTTCATCACCGCGCCCATTTTCTTCGCATTCTCAATGAGGTGGTCCTCCTCGTAGACGCGAATGGTAGCCAGCGCCGCGGCGCATCCCATGGGATGCGAGTTATAAGTCAGCCCGCCATAGAACACCTTGTCCTGAAAGTGCTGCGCAATGTGATGCCGCATCCCCACCGCTCCCAGCGGCAGATAGCTCGAAGTCAGCCCCTTGGCCATGCAAATCAAATCTGGAACGACCTTCCAGTGGTCGACGGCAAACCACTCTCCCGTGCGCCCAAAGCCTGCCATGACTTCATCAGCGATCATCAGGATGCCATACTTGTCACAGAGCTTCCGCGCGCCCTCGAGATATCCATCCGGCGGAATGAGAATGCCGTTAGTGCCGACCACAGTCTCCAGAATGAAAGCGGCAATCGTCTGCGGCCCCTCAAGTTGAATAGTCTCTTCGATCATCGCAAGAGATGTCTCGGCGGACTCCCACCCCCGCTCGATGCCATGATAAGGATCCAGCACCCGCACCACGCCTGGAATGCCTGGCTCAGCGGCCCATCTCCGCGGATCGCCGGTCAGACTGATAGCACCGGCCGTCGCGCCGTGATAAGACCGGTAGCGCGCCATGATCTTGTGACGTCCGGTGAAGAAGCGCGAGATCTTGATCGCATTCTCGTTGGCCTCGGCGCCCCCGTTCGTGAAGAAGAAAGTATCGATATCGCCGGGAGTAATCTCCGCGAGCTTCGCCCCCAGCCGCGCCCGCGGCTCGGTCGCCATGAACGGATTCGCGTAGGCCAGAGTCTGCGCCTGTTCGTGAATCGCCCGGATCACGCGCTCGTCCCCGTGCCCTATGTTCACCGACATCAACTGGCTGTTGAAGTCGATGAAGCGCTTGCCCTCCGGCGTCCAAAAGTAAATGCCCTTCGCCTTGGCGACCGGAATGGGATCAACCTTTGACTGCGCCGACCACTCAAACAAAGTGTGCTTCTTAGTGAGATCAACAATTTCCTGCCCGGTCATCATTGGAGTTTCAGTGATCGTAGTCATCATCAATCCTTATCGGTTTACCCCGTGAACCTCTGTGTCCTCTGTGTTAAAGGTTCTTCTAGACACAGAGGACACAGGGAATCACAGTGTAAAGCTCTCAGAATTTGCGCGAGTGTTCTTTGGCCCATCGTTCGACGACGACTTTTTTGTCGGTGTAGAACTCAATGGCGTCGCGG
>WNGK01001312.1_pt1 | contig 26668 bp, 25 predicted proteins | sample 5400601 | NCBI WGS metagenome assembly WNGK01 (sample SAMN13153376, study PRJNA577476) | soil metagenome | isolation source: 60 cm soil or saprolite under Garry oak tree replicate 1 | place: USA:California | collected 2016-06-15
CTCGCGATGGCGCGGCGTGAGCATCTGCCCCACCGAGCGCGCAACGCGGTGCTGCTGTTCGCTGGCGCGACCGCGGTCGCCGCGCTGCGCGTCGCCGCCGGCCAACATTTTCCTACCGACGTCGTGGGAGGAGCCGCCATCGGCGGCGGCGTCGGATGGCTCGTGGCACGCGTGCACCCGACCGCTCCCTGAACGCACCGAGGGCATATGAGCCAGCAGCTGCCTCGCGTCATGCGGCTGCGCGATGTGGTGCTGTTCAACATCAGCGCCATCGTCGGGCTCCGCTGGCTCACCACCGCCGCGAGCCAGTTCGGGCTCGCGAGCCTGGGATTGTGGCTGTTCGCGATGCTGGTCTTCTTCCTCCCTTCGGCGATCGCCGTACGCGAGCTCGCCGACATCGATCCGCGTGCGGGTGGGATCTATCTCTGGGTGCGGCGCGCCTTCGGGCCGCTGCATGGCTTCGTGGCGGGGTGGGGGTACTGGGTCAACAACCTGCTCTACTTCCCGTCGCTCCTCGTCACCACCGCGGCCATCGCGGCGTACGCCGCCGGTCCGCGCTTTGTGCACCTGGGCGACGACAACGCGTTCATCGCGCTGGTCTCGTTGGCGGGGCTGTGGCTGGCGGTGGGCATGAACGTCGTGGGCCTGCGCGTCGGGAAGCGGCTGCAAAATCTGGGCGGCCACGGCACCTGGCTGCCGGGGCTGATTTTCGTGGTGCTCGCGATCTGGTCGCTCACGACGCACGGCAGCGCGACGCCGGTCACCGCCCGCGGCCTCCTTCCCACGACGTTCGATCTGCAGTCCATCAACCTGTTCGCCACGATGACCTTCGCGTTCGCCGGGCTCGAGCTGGCTCCCACGCTGGGCGACGAGATCCACGACCCCGCGCGCACGCTGCGCCGGGGCATCGTCGTCTCGGGGCTCGCGATCGTCGGGATGTACGTCCTCGGGACCGCGGCCATGCTCGTCGCGCTGCCGCACGAGACGGTGAGCATCACGAACGGCATGCCGCAGGCGACCGCGGCCCTGGTCGAGCGGCTCGGCGCGGGATGGCTCGCGCCCGTGGCGGCGATCGTCGCCATGCTCCTCGTGCTGGGGAACCTGGGGGGCGTGGGCGCGTGGCTCGCGGGCTCGGCGCGTCTGCCGTACGTCGCGGGGGTGGACGGGGCGTTACCGGCGGCGTTCGGGCGGATCCATCCGCGGTGGCAGACGCCCTACGTCGGATTGCTCGTTCAGGGTGCGATTGCGACGGTCTTCGTGATCGCGAGCCTCGTCGGTACGACGGTGAAGAACGCCTACCTGGTGCTCACGCAGACGACGCTGGTCCTGTTTTTCATCCCGTATCTATATCTGTTCTTCGCGTACCTGCGGCTACGGCGCGAGCGCAACGTCGCCACGGCGCTCGCCGGGCTGGTCGGGTCCGCCGCCGTCCTCTTCTCCATCGTGCTCGGTTTCGTCCCGCCGGCTGATGAAGCGAGCCCGTGGCTCTACGAAGCGAAAGTCGCCGGCGGCGTGATCGGATTCATGCTGCTCGGTGTAGTACTCGCGGGTCGTCGTGTGAGACATGACACAGCACCCCCGGCATCGCCGGCGTAAGGTGAAGTGCTACAACCACCCGTTCCCGTTCGCGATCCGAGGGCTCCCGTGACGCGCCGTTCGCTCGTGTTCATCGCTGTGCTCTCCGCGCTGACCGCGCCGACGGTGACTCGGGCCCAGCAGACACCCCCTCCTCGCGTGCGCCGTGAGATTCCGCGATTCGACTTCCGCAAGGACGGCGTGTGGCGCCGCCAGGCACGGGCGGTGCGCGCCGTACGGGCGCGGTTGCTGTCGCGCCGGAACTTCGGCGCCCTGAACGCCCCGATGGCGGCCGCCGGGGCGCCGCTCGCCTCCGGCGCCGCCGTGTCGGGCGTGCTCCGGGTCCCGGCGATTCTCTTCAAATTCAAGGACACGCCGGCGGCGCAGCTGCGCACCACCACCCAGTACAACCAGGTGCTGTTCGCAGCGTCGCCCACGGGCGCTTCCGCGGGCCGTCCGTACACGTACCGCAGCTACTACGAGCAGCTGTCGAACGGCCTCCTCAGCGTGCAGGGTCAAACCTACGGGTACGCCGCGCTCGACTCGAACGAGGTCACGTACACGGGAGGCAGCAACTGTACTGGGAATCCGTATGGCTCGTCCAACTGCAACGGCTTGTTCGACAACAGCGATCCGGTGAGCCCGGTGACACGGATGCAGAACGGCCTGCGGGAAGCACTGCGCAAGCTCGACAATCAGGTCGACTGGACGCAGTACGACTTCGACGGCGACGGGTACGTCGATCTCGTGGCGTTCATGCATCCCCCGCTCGACGGCGCCTGCGGCGGCGCGACGAACAACCACCTCTGGTCGCACCGCTTCTCCCTCACGGGCACGGCGTACGTGACGCATTCCACGAATGCGCAGGGCGTCCCCATCAAGGTGTCCGACTACATCCTGGAGAGCGGCGTGGGCGGTTCGGACGGATGCGATTCGAGCCAGATCATGCCAGTGGGAACGGTGTCGCACGAAACCGGCCACGGGTTCGGGTTACCCGATCTGTACGACACCGACAACGCGAGCGAAGGCGTCGGGGAGTACAGCCTCATGGGGAGCGGCAACTATACCACGGGGGTCAGCCCTTCGCGTATGGACCCTTGGTCGTTGAACGAGCTGGGTTGGGTGACCGTCGTGCCGATTCCGACCGGCGGCACGTACGCGTTCGGACCCGCACCCACTTCCGACACGGCGTTCTACGTGCCCGTGGGCGGAGCGAACCCGCGCGGGGAATACTTCCTGCTCGAAAACCGCCAGGCGGTGCAATCCGATAGCGCGATGATTCGCTTTCACTGTGTCCAGATCAGTGGTGCGCCGATGCCTCCGTGCGGCGGCGGCTTGCTCATCTATCACGTGGACTCGGCGCAAGTGGTCGCGGGTGTGACCACTCCCGGTCCTAACAACGACTTCAACCACGTGAACGTCGGACCGATTCACGGCCTCGCCATCGTGCAGGCGGACGGCCGCGGCAACCTCGAAGCCGACCCGAAGACCGCTTGCTCCGGCGCGGGACCCGCGTGCTCGGACCGAGGCGACGCGGGCGATCTCTATCCCGGGCCCACCGGCAACGTGGCGTTCACTCCGACCAGCGTCCCCGCCGCCGTACGGAACTCGGACGGCTCGGCCGCGGGGCTCGTGCTCGATCAGATCACCCAGCTGGTGCCGAACGGGACGATGCGGTTCCACCTGAGCTACCCCGTGTGGGTGGTGCGCGCGACGGATTCGGCTGCGGTGATCCAGTTCGACGGCCTGACGTATCACGTGTTCCGGGATGTCCTCACGCCGAACTCGATGCACAGCGTGAGCGTGGCGGACACCCAGTACACGGCGGGCGGGCGGACGCGGCACGTGTTCCTCTTCTGGACTCCGCCGCACTCGCGGACGTTTAGTTATACGACCAGCGCCACCCCGGAAACGCTCACCGTGACGCTGGTGCGGTCGCACCAGGTTCATTACACCGCCACCAGCGGCGGCACGATCACGGGCTCGGTGCCGAGCGACACGTTCGTGACGGAGGGCACGCAGGTGACCCTCACGGCTGCCGACACCAGCGCCCTGCGCACGTTCCAGGGCTGGGCGGGTGATACCGTCACGAAGAACCTGAGCGTCACGCTGCCCATGAGTCGGCCGTACGCGGTGCGCGCGGTGTTCCTCGAGACCTTCAGCACCGCCCAGGTCGTGGCCCAATTGCTCAACGGATCGAGCACGCTCACGGCCCCGCAGCTCGCTGATCTCGACCAGTTGGGGAACAACAGCGGCGGATTCGATCTGGGCGACTTTCTCGCCTGGGTGCAGGCGACGGGGGCGCCGCTCACCGCTGAGCAACGAGCGCTGGTGAACGTGCCGAAGCGGAAGGGAGCGCCTCGATGAAGCGATTCGCGGGATGGCTGCTGGTCGGGCTGTCGCTCGGGGGGGGGGCAGGAAGTTGCAGCGAGAGCAGCGGTCCCGTGGCGGGACTGCTCACCGTTTCGCTGGCGACTCCCAACGCCGGCGCCGACGGGGCGATTCTGTTCAACGTGTCAGGGCCGCAACCGCTCACGAGCGTCACCGCCCGGCCTGGGCTTCGGGTCTTCTCTCAACCCCTTTCGACGTCGACCCGCGTCGCCGTCACCGGGACGCTGACGAGCGGCGCGGTCGTCACGATCGGCGTCGCGGATACGCGGAACGTGGCCCAGTACACCGCCACCGTTCAGGTTGTGGCGGCGCCGGACTTCCAGCTGCGCTCCCTCACCGGGTACTCGCTAACCGTGTCGCGGTAGCCGCGCAGTCGCCGGGCTGGCGTACGAACGCCGGCGTGCCGTCGGGGAGCCGGAGGGCGAGTATCGCCTCGCGCCCGGCGTGCGTCGCCCACGTCGCGAACACCCGGGCGGCGGGATTGGGCTCCGCACGGCGCACGACGTACAGCGTGTAGGGGTTCGTGAGCGCGGTGTCGGCGGCGAACAGAATGCGGGACGCCAGGCCGCCGAGCTTCGCGTACGTGGGGAGGTCGGCGAGGGCGTAGGCTCCGCGTTCGTCGGCCAGGTGGAGCGTCGCTGCCTGGTCAGTGCCCGACTCGAGATACCAGCGCGGCGCCGGCGTCACGCCCGCGGCCCGCCACAGAGCGAGCTCCTTCACGTGCGTTCCAGACGAATCGCCGCGCGAGACAAACGGTGCGCCCGCACTCGCGATGCGGTGGAACGCCTCCGCCGCGGTGGCAGCGGTCGCGACGCGTGCAGGATCGGTCGCCGGCCCCACCACGGCGAACCGGCTGGCGGCGAGCGGGCAGCGGAGCAGGGCATGCCCCGGCGCGACGAGCAGCCGCTGTTCGAGCGCCGGCGCGTGGGTGATGACGACCTCCAGGTCGCCGTTGGCGGCGGCGCGGAGGATCTGGCCCGACGGCGCGATCACCGTCGCGAGGGGCGGGGGCCCGGTCCAGAGCGACTCGAGCACTGCGAGCGCTCCCGACTGCTGCACGGTGTACGTGGTGCCCAGGCGGAGCGGTGTGGGGCCGGAGCGGCAGGAGCCGAGAAAGCCCAACGCGAGCATGAACTTGCGTAGCCGCATCGCTTAGAGTAGTTGACGCCTCTGGCTGCCGCAAATGCGCCCTAGTGCACTCGCCTCCCGAGCCGCATCATGTCAGCATGTTCCGGGGTCGCTCTTCTGGGCTCGCCCGCGGCGCGGCGCTCGCTCTCGGGCTGGCGCTCGCCGTCGCGTCGACGCTCGGCGCGCAGGACTCGAAACAGCGAGAGCCGAAGCGACCGAAGCTCGACGCCAGCCGGGACACCAACACCGCCGGGGCGTACCACCAGTACGGAATGCAGCAGCTCTCGAGCCGTCCGCAGACTGCGGCGGACGCGTTCTACTGGGCGACGCGTCTCGACCCGTCTCTTGCCGACCCGTGGTACGGACGGTGGTGCGCGCTGCTGCTCGCCATGCAACGCCGCGACATGTTCGCGCTGATGAATGACGATTCCCGCTATTCCAAGGACGTGACCAAGATCGACTCGCTGCGCTACGAGGCGTTGCTGCGCGAGCCGCTGCTCTACACCAAGCTCGACGCCGTGCTCGTCCGGGACTTTTTTCAAGCGATCAGCCAGGCGACGGACGGCGAGGTGACGGAAATGGATCTCGCCAGCATCCCCGATCCGGCCTTGAAGGGGTGGCTGGCGTACGGGACCGGTCGCTTCGTCGAGTCGGTGAAGCAATACGCGATCGCGATCTCCAAAAAACCAAAGGCTCGAGGGCTCCATGCCCAGCGCGCTCGCGCGTTCATCCCACTGCTGCAGTACGACAGCGCGGCGGCCGAGTTCGAGGCGGAACGGACGCTGCAGCAGAGCGGTGAGTCGACGCTGGTCCGGCTCTACAACAGCAAGGAGATGCTCGAGTACAGCATCGGCCGTGTGCGCGAAACGCAAGGCAACGACCAGGGCGCGCGGGACGCGTACGGCCGGGCGCTGGTCGAGAATCTCGCGTTCTACCCTGGGCACACCGCCCTGGCGCGCCTGGCGCTGGCGACGAGCGACACCGCGACCGCCCTGAAGGAGTATGAGCTGGCCGTGCAGCTCGCGCCCCATCGGGCCGATATCCGATACGTGTATGGAGTGCTGCTGATGACGCGCCAGAGCTTCGAAGAGGCCGCCGAGCAGTTCCGCCAGGCGGTCGAGGCGGATGCGTACTTCGCGAAGCCGTACCTCCCGCTGGCGTACCTGCGGGAAGGGCAGGGGAAAGACTCGCTCGCCATCGCGTACTACACGCAGTTCATCGCGCTGGCCCCGGCGGCGCTCACCCGACAGGTAGCGGACGCTCGTCAGCGGCTCAACGACATGCGGCGCCTCGTACCCGAGACTCATTGAGCTATCTTACGAGCCGTTCGGGGCGGTAGCTCAGCTGGGAGAGCACCTGGTTTGCAACCAGGGGGTCGTGGGTTCGAATCCCATCCGCTCCATTCGACTTCCGACGCCATGGCCCCCGCCGACTGGCTGCCGTTCCTCACCGAGCTTGCCGATCGCGCCGACGCACTCGCGCGGCGCTGGTTTCGCGCCGCCGGCCTGCGCGTCGCGGAGAAGCCGGATCTGAGCCCCGTCACCGAAGCGGACCGGGCGATCGAAGCGATGGCTCGGAGGCTGGTCCGCGAGCACCATCCGCAGCTGGGCGTGCTGGGCGAGGAGGAAGGCGACGCGCCGGGAAGCGCCGAGACGCGGCTCATCATCGATCCGATCGACGGCACCCGGAACTTCGTGCGGGGCATTCCGGTGTTTGCGACCCTGATCGCCATCGAGACCAGCGGCGAGGTGGTGGCGGGCGTCGCGAGCGCTCCAGCCTTGGCGGCCCGCTGGCACGCGGCGCGCGGCAGCGGGGCGTTTCGCGACGGGCAGCGCATCCGGGTGTCGCGCATCGCGTCGCTCGAGCGCGCGACGCTGTTTCATGGCAACCTTGGCCCCGGCGAAGCGGGGCCGCCGCCCAGGATCACGGAGCTCATCGTGCGGGTCGAGCGCACGCGCGGCTTTGGGGATTTCCTGCAACACATGTTCGTGGCGGAGGGGGCGGGCGAGGTCGCGATCGACCCCGTCATGCAGCCGTGGGACATCGCGGCCCCGCAGGTGATCGTGGAGGAAGCCGGAGGCCGGGCAACCGGACTGGGCGGTGAGCGCTCGATCTTCGCGGGCAGCCTGGTGACCTCCAACGGGCCGCTGCATGAATCCGCGCTGCAAGCGCTCGCGCCGCCGAAGTAAGGAGGCAAAGGTGATCGGCCCGTGGCGGATCCTGCTGGTGGCTATGGCGTGCGCCCTGGTATCTGACGGGATCGCGGGTCAGAAGCCGCCGCCCTTGCAGAACGCCGCGGCGTCCCGGCGGCCCCGTCTCTCGAGCGCCGCCGACACCAATGACTGGACGGCGTACTTCGACTACGGTGTGGCCCAACTGCGCAGCGATCCGCGCCGCGCCGAGCGAGCGTTCTATTGGGCGGCGCGCCTCGAGCCAGGGCGGGCCGAACCGCTCTACGGGCGGTGGGTCGCGTATTGGATGCGGTTCCCCGGATGGTTCGAAGAGTACGTCAGGGAGCGGCCCCGCGTGCTCGAGTCACCCAACGTACTGCAGGTCGATTCGTTGTATCAGCGGGCGTTGTTGCGGAACCCGCTCATGCCCCGAACGCTGCACGTCCTCCTATATGATCAACTTCCGGGTGAGTGGCGGCGGGATCCGCTGACCATCGCGATGCTCGCTTACGGAGCCGGAAAGTTCGATGCGGCGGCGGCGGCATTCGGAAAGCTGGTCCGCGAGGACCCTGCCAAGCACTATCGGCTGCGTTACTGGCAGGCGCTGTGTTTCGTGGCGGCGCAACGCTACGACAGTGCCGCGGCCGAGGTGGCGGTGCTGGTCGAGGAGCTGCGGCAACGCGATGAAAAAAAGCTCGCCTATTGGTACGAGTCCAAGGAGCTGCTGGACTACGGCTTGGGACTCTTGCACCTGGCGCTCGGCAACCGAGCGGCCGCGCGCGTTGTCCTGCAGCAGGCGCTGGTCGAGAACCTCGCGTTCTATCCCGCGCACGCCGCTCTCGCCGATGTCGCCCTGAACGAGGGGGACCAAGCCGCCGCCCTGCGGGAATACGCACAGGCGGTGGAGCTGGGCGGCGACGACGCCGGGGTGCGCCACCGCTACGCGCAGGCCCTGGCGGATGCCGGCCGCCCCGGAGAGGCCGAGCTGCAGGTCCGTCAGGTGATTGAGCTCGAGCCGTTGTTTGCCGCGCCCTATTTCACGCTCGGGAAAGTGCTCGAGGCGCGCGGGCTGGGGCAGCAGGCGCTGGCGGCGTACCGCGACTACGTTCAACGAGCGCCGAGCCTGGCACCGCTCGTCACGCGCGCCCGGGCCCGCATCGCCGCATTGAGCGGGATGGAGCCCGATTCGGGCCGCCAGCCTTGACGGACCGCGGATACGAGGAGCAGCGTTCAGTGATCGACGACGAAGAGGAGCTCCCGCCCGACGACGGGACCACCGAGACCGAAGTGGTGGTCGTTTGTCCCCATTGCGGTGAGGCGAACGAGCTCGGCCTCGACCCGGGCGGCGGCCCGCTCCAGGAATACGTGGAAGACTGCCAGGTCTGCTGCCGGCCCTGGCGCGTGACGGTCCGCTATGCACCGGACGGCAGCGCCGAGGTGTTTACGGAGCCGCTCGACGGCTGAGTCTATTTTCTCGCCGCTTCAAACCGTTTCGCTACCTCGGTCCAGTTGACCACGTTCCACCACGCCGCGATGTAGTCCGGCCGTCGGTTCTGATACTTGAGGTAGTAGGCGTGCTCCCAGACGTCGAGCCCCAGCACGGGAACCTTCCCTTCCATGAGCGGGCTGTCTTGGTTCGCAGTGCTGAAGACCTCGAGCGTGCCGCTCGCGACGACGAGCCAGGCCCAGCCGCTTCCGAACCGGCTGGTGCCGGCCGTGGATAGCCGCTCCCTGAACGGTGCGAAGCCGCCGAACGTCTTCTTGAGCGCGTCGGCCAGTGCGCCGCTCGGCTCGCCGCCCCCGCCCTTGCCGGTTGGCGCCAGGATCGTCCAGAACAGCGAGTGATTGTGGTGGCCGCCACCGTTGTTGCGGACGGCGGTGCGGATGTCTTCCGGGACACCGGTGATGCCGCGGAGCAGCTCTTCGAGACTCTTCTCGTACAGGGCAGGATGCTTGTCCAGCGCCGCGTTCAAGTTGCTCACGTAGGCTTGATGGTGCTTGCCGTGGTGGATTTGCATGGTCTGGGCGTCGATGTGCGGCTCGAGCGCGGCGGAGTCGTACGGTAGCGCAGGCAGGCTATGCTTGCTGACCCGTTCGGTGGGTGCGGTGGTACCAGCCATCGTCGGTCTCCTCATGTTGTGTGGTGCTTCGTCGATTTCAACCCGCGATCCCGGATGAAGGTTCCCGCTTGATTCCGGTTGGAGCGCCCCTATCTTCCCGAACCGGCTACTCACGTCTCCGTCGCGGTCCCCTATCTGGGAGGCGCACGATGGCGCTGTTCTCCGACGCGGGAATCCAGTTCTTGGTCCGCTGGATTCACTTCCTCTCCGGCATCACGTGGATCGGGCTCCTCTACTATTTCAACTTCGTGCAGGGTCCCTTCATGGCGGAGGCCGACGGGGCGACCAAGAGTGGCGCGACGCAGAAACTCGTGCCGCGCGCGCTGTGGTGGTTCCGTTGGAGCGCCGCCCTCACGTTCCTGTCCGGTGCCGTCATCCTGGGGCTGCGGCGCGCCAGTTGGAGCGATCCCTGGGGCCTCACGATTCTCACCGGCGCGGCGTTCGGCATCGTGATGCTCGCCAACGTCTGGCGTGTGATCTGGCCCAATCAGCAGATCGTGATCGCCAATGCGGTGGCGACCGCGGGCGGGGGCCAGGCGAATCCCAAGGCGGCCGGGGCGGCGCGCCGCGCGTTCCTCGCCTCCCGCACCAACGTCGTGTTCTCGTTCCCGATGCTGTTCTTCATGGGTGCGGCCTCGCATTTCACGCTTCCCGCGGGCGGGAACCGCGGCCTCTGGGCCGTGGTGCTGCTCGTGATCATCGCGCTGTTCGAGATCAATGCGCTGGTGGGAACGACGGGGCCGGCCAAGAAACCGATCGAGACCGTCCGTGGGGTGATCGTGACCGGATTCGTGACGGCGGCTCTCGTCTATTTCATCGCCCTAGCCGTGTTGAGCCCGCCCACCGGGCGCATGATGTGACGGCGGCGGCCTCGACCGTTCTACCCGTCGGGGCCGTGGCGCCCGATTTCGCGCTGCCGTCCACCACGGGGACAGATGTCACCCTGTCCGGGTTCCGGGGGCGGAAGCATGTGCTGCTCGCGTTCTTCCCGCTGGCGTTCACCAGCACGTGTACTGTCGAAAACTGTGCCTTCAGTGAAGACTACGACGCGTTCGAGCGCGGCGGCACGATCGTGCTCCCGATCAGCGTCGACTCGGTGCCGACGCTCAAGGAGTACAAGGCGAAGCACGCGATGCGTCAGGATCTGCTGAGCGACTTCAAGCGCGAGGTGAGCCGCGCGTACGGGGTCCTGCTCGAGGATCGGTTCTTCTCGCGGCGCGCCTATTTCCTGATCGACCAACAGGGCATCCTGCGCTGGCGCCACATCGAGGCGGAGCTTGGCGCCCGGCGTGACGACGCCGAGCTGCTGCGGCAGATCGCGGCGCTCTGAGCGGGGTTCCCATGAGACGCGTGGTGCTCGTCGGTGTGGTGGTAGGGGCGTGCGGGCCGACGGCGTTCGTCCCGCCGCCGCCCTCACCGCAGCGCGTCTATGGTGCGAGCGAAGTGGACGAGCGGCCGGAGATCGTGCTGACGCCGCCGCCGCGTTATCCCGCCGGGGGCAGCGATGGTGTGGTCGTGGTACGGGTGGTGATCGACAGCGCGGGGAACCCCGAGCCGGCCACGGCGCTCGTGGTGCAGGGGTCCGATTCGGTGGTCGTCGCGGCCGCCCGGACGCTGGTGCTGAAGACGCTGTTCCGGCCGGCCCGCGTGCGCGGGCGGGTCGTACAGGTGCTGGTCGAGGTGCCCGTCGAATTCTCCGCCGCCTCCCTGCCCCCCATCACCCTGCACATCGCGGGCGATGTGTACGGCGAAGCGGAGGTGCAGGAGCGACCTCGGCTGACCTCGGGTCCGGTGCTCACCTACCCCGCGCCCTTGCTCTTCTCCCGGATCAGCGGGCGCGTCATCATCGACGCCGTAATCGACACGACCGGCCGGGTCGAGGACGGAACCGTACGCGTGATCGAGAGCACCGACGCGCGGTTCAATCAGGCGGCGAAGGACTACGTCCGGGCGGCGCGCTTTAGCCCAGGGCGCATCGCAGGTCGCGCGGTGCGCGTGCGGTTCGAGATGCCGGTCGAGTTCAAGCTGCCCACGCGGAACTAGTCCTCCGTGGCGTCGGTCTCGCTCCGCCGCCTCGCCAAGCGGTATGATCCCGAGGGCCGCCCGGCACTCGAGGAGCTCTCGCTCGATGTGGGCGACGGCGAGCTCTTTGTGCTGCTCGGGCCGTCGGGCTGCGGGAAGACGACGACGCTCCGCTGCATCGCCGGGCTCGAGGAGCCCAGCGCCGGAGAAATCCTGATCGGCGAGCGGGACGTCACTCGTCTCGATCCCGCCGCGCGCGACGTCGCCATGGTGTTCCAGACGTACGCGCTGTACCCTCACCTCACCGTGCGGCGCAACATCGCGTTCGGGCTCGAGGTGCGGCGCGTCCCGGCCGCCGAGATCGCTCGTCGGGTGCACCAGGCCGCGGACCGGCTGGGCCTCGGCACACTGCTCGACCGCCGGCCGGGAGAGCTCTCCGGTGGCGAGCGGCAGCGCGTAGCGCTGGGTCGCGCCCTGGTACGCGAGCCGCAGGTCTTCCTGTTCGACGAGCCGCTCTCGCACCTCGAGCCCACGCTGCGGGCCGAGCTGCGGGCACAGCTGCTCGAGCTGCATCGCGCCCTCCGTGCCACCGTCGTGTACGTGACCCACGATCAAATCGAAGCCCTCTCCATGGGCCAGAGGATCGCGGTCCTGGAGGCGGGGCGCCTGCGCCAGGTGGGCACGCCCGCCGAGCTGTACGGGCGGCCGGCAGACGTCTTCGTCGCCCGCTTCATCGGGAGTCCGGGGATGAACATTCTCCCCGGCAGGGGAAGGGGGACGGAGGGGGAGGACGAGGGAGGGGTGGTGGACTGCGGCCCGTGGTCTGTTCCCGTCCCCCTGGAGCGCTACGAAGGCGAGATCTACCTTGGCGTGCGGCCCGAGCACGTGAGCCTGGTCGCCCCCGATCAAGGCGTCGGAGCAGCCGAGGTGCGCGGCGTCGAGCCGCTCGGTCCCGACACGCTCGTCCGCCTGGACGCGGGCGGCCAGTCGCTGGTGGCGCGAGTGCATGGCATGCCGGACCTCCGCCCGGGCGACCGGGTGGGGGTGAAGCTGGACCGGCGGCGGCTGCACCTGTTCGACACGGCGGGAACGCGGCTCAGGTGAGCCGCGCGCCGGCTTGCCGTCTCGTGTGTTGGCTCGGGTGCTGGCTCGCGTGCTGGGGGTGCGGCGCCGCCCCGGGCTCGGGGGTCGAGCTCCTCCACCGGGCCGACGAGGGCGCGGCACAGCTCGAGGACCAGCTACTCACACCGTATCGCGCGCGGCACCCAGGGCTGCAGGTGGTGCAGCATAACGCCGCGCTCTCCCAGGTGGAGTACCGCCGGCTGCTGCTCACGGCGACGGCGGGCGATGCCCTCCCCGATGTGTTCCAGCTCGACGACGGCGACGTCCCGGCGCTCGCGGACCGGGGAGCATTGCTCGACCTCGCACCTTATCTCTCCCGCGTCGGCGTCGACCTCGCGCGCTACGATCCGGAGGTTCTCGCGATGTTCCGTCGTGGTGCGGCGCTGTACGCCCTGCCTCGAGGCTATGCGCCGCTGATGGTCGCCTACAATCGGGACCTGTTGGACCGCGGGGCGATCGCGTACCCGACGGACGACTGGACGTGGGACGACTTCCTGCGGACGGCGCAGCTGCTCACACGCGATCGCGATGGCGACGGGCGGATGGATCAGTGGGGAGCCGCCTTCGACCGGCGGCCCTCGTTCTGGCTGCCGTGGGTCTGGGCGGGGGGCGGCGACGTCCTGTGCCCCGGCGGCCGACGCGCCTCGGGCTGCCTCGATGCGCCCGCCACCGTCGCGGCGATCCGCTGGTACGGGGGTTGGGTGAGGCGCTGGGCCGTGGCCCCGCCCCCTCACGACCCAGGGCCCGCCGGCGTTGAGATCGCCCGACTGTTTGCGGCCGGCCGCGTAGCGTTCATGACGGTGGGCCACGATGCGGTTCGCGGTCTCCGGGCCGCGGTCGCGGCGGGCCGGATGCGGGTGGGATTCGCGCCGATCCCGCATCGCGCCGGGGTACCGCCCGCCACCGTGCTTTACGCTTCCGGATACGCGGTTCCCGCGCGCGCCCTGCGGCGCAGGGCTGCGGTCGAGCTCGCTGCCGAGCTTACCGACTCGCTGCCCGACGCGGCGCGCGGTGAGGCGGGGATCGAACTGCCGGCCGTGGCCGCCGCCGCGCAGGAGGTGGCGGCGGCCGACACGCTCGGCTGGGAGGCGGCATTCCGGCGCGCCGCCGCGCACGGCCGGCCCGCGTGGGAGGGGCGCGTCGCCCAGTGGCGTGAGGTGGAGGCCGAGCTCGCCGACCTGATGGACCGCGTCACCGTGGGAGGCGCCGATCCGGCGCGGGCTGCACGCGCAACTGCACGCGAACTCGACCGGCTGCTGGGAGCCACACGATGACCGCGCTGGTGCGTTGGCGCGGCGTGGCGCTCGTCGCGATGGCCGCCGGCGCCCTCCTGCCGCTGGCCCTGGCCCAACGGGCGCGGGGCCGCTACGAGCGCGCCCTCGCGGCGCGTGATGCGACCGCCGCGGCCGCCTACCTCACGATCGTGACGCCCCCACCGGCACGGGGCGCCGGGTACGATCTGCCGCAGCTCCTCATCCGGGCGCGGGCGCTCGAGGAGTTGGCGGGGTTCTCCGGCCGGTTCGAGATCTATCATGCCACCGCGCCGCTGGTGCACGCGACCGCGCCTCCGTTGCCCGCGGCGACGCTGCAGCGAGTGCGTCGAGAGGTCGCCGTGCGCTGGACCGGCGACGCGGCGCTCGCGCCGCTGCTCGATCGCGACGGGTGGGACGTCGTGGGTGCGGTGGCCGCCCGGCCCGCTGCGGGCACGTGGCCGGTCTCACCGTGGTCGCTCGCCGCGCTGCTGCTCCTCCTGGTCGCGGGCTGGCAGAGTGTGGGGGCGATCGGCAAGCCGCGCCACGCGTGGCGCCAGAGCTTCCGGCCATACGGCATTGTGGCGGTGCTGTTCGGCGTTGCGGTGTTCGCCGACCTCCGCGGTGCCGCGGGGGACGCGACTGATCGCTGGTTGTACGACACGCGGCTCCTGATGCAGGAAGCCGCGGCGCGGATCCCGGAGATGCGGAGTGCGCCCGCGGGCCTCACGACGCTCGCCCGGGGTGCCGAAATCGTGCCGGGGGACTCAGGTGCCGCGACGGCGTGGCGCCGCGCCATCGGCGGAGTGCCGAGAGCGGCGGTCGCCGTGCGGCTCGCGCCGGGGCGCTGGGTCGAGCTGCGAGCGCGCCCAGGGGAAGCCGGCACGGCCGGCTGGCTGCCGGTCTTGCTCGGGTTTGCGGCACTGGGGCCCCTAGGCGCGCTGCTCGCCGCCTGGAGCACGGCGAGCGCACCCCGGCCGCGGCGCGAAACGGTGGCCGCCTGGGGATTCCTCGCGCCATCGGCGCTCCACCTCGCCGCGTTCTCCGTCGTCCCGCTGCTCCTGGTGCTGTATGTCTCGGTGCACCGCTGGAGCCCGATCGAGCCGACGACGGCCTTTGTCGGGCTCGCAAACTACGGCCACGTCGTCCGGGACTCCCTGGTCTGGTGGGCGCTCGGCCGCACGCTGCTGTACGCCCTGTATATGCCGGTGTCGATGGCGCTCGCGCTCGGCCTCGCGGTCATGATCGGCGGACGACGCAGATCCGGTGCGGCGGCGGCTGGGCTACACGCGTTGTTCCTGTTGCCGTACGCCTCGTCCGTGGTCGCGGTCGCACTCGTGTGGCAGTGGATGTACCACCCCGATTTCGGGTTGATCAATCACCTGCTGACGCGCGCCGGTCTCGGGCCGGTGAACTGGCTCGGGGATCCCAAAACGGCGCTCGTGGCGGTGATGCTCGTGTCCGTGTGGATGCAGCTGGGCTACCAGGTGACGGTCTTCCTCGCGGGGCTCCGGGCCATCCCTCAGTCATACCTGGATGCCGCCCGCGTGGACGGCGCGAATGCCTGGCAGCGCTTCTGGCGCGTGACGTTCCCGCTGCTCTCGCCCGTGACGCTGTTCGTGCTGGTGACGGGGATGCTCGGCGCCTTCCAGGTGTTCGCGCTCGTCATGGTGTTGACGGGTGGCGGGCCGCTCGGCGCCACCGATGTGATTGTGTCTCGCATCTACCGCACCGCCTGGGAGCTGCTGCAGTTCGGCGATGCGAGCGCACTAGCACTGCTCCTCTTCGCGCTGCTCTTCGGGGTGACGTGGGCGCAGGTCAAGCTGCTCGACCGGCGGGTGGAGCATGCGTAAACGGCACGCGGGACGAGGGAAGGGGAGCGGGTGGCTCGCGTACGCGCTCGCGCTGCCGCTCGCCTGCGTCATGATCGCCCCTTTCCTCTATATGGTTGCCACGGCCCTCATGAGCGAGCCGGGCTCGCTGCGACACCCGGTCCCCGAAAACTTCGCCGCGGCGCTCGTGGCGGTGCCGTTCGCGCGCTTCCTGATGAGCAGCGTGATCTTCTCCCTCGCGGTGGTCACGGGGCAGGTGCTGACGAGCGCGACCGCGGCGTACGCCTTCGCGCGGCTCCGCTTCCCCGGCCGCGACCGCTTGTTCTTCGCCTACCTGAGCGCGCTGATGGCTCCGGCGATGGTGCTCGCGATCCCGCGGTATCTGCTCATCGACGCGCTGGGATGGGTGGACAGCTATCAGGGCCTGATCTCGACCGAGCTGGTGTCGGTCACCGGGATATTTCTCCTCCGTCAGTTGTTCCGCGCGATCCCGCGCGACCTCGAGGACGCCGCGCGACTTGAGGGTGCCGGAGAGTGGACGATCTTCTGGCGGGTGATCGTGCCACCTTCGCGGCCGGCGCTCGCCACGCTCGCCGTGCTCGCGTTCGCCGACCAGTGGAGGAGCTTCGTGTGGCCGCTCGTGGCCACGCGCTCGAGCGGGATGCAGCCGCTCGAGGTGGGCATCGCGAACCTGCGGGGCACGTACGAGTTGAGCTGGTCGTACCAGATGGCGACCGCCGTGGCGGCCGTCATACCACTGATGGTGCTCTACTTCGTGGCGCAGAAGTATTTCATTCGCGGCATTGAGGAAGCGGCACTTAAGTAAGTGGTACATGCAATGCTAGACGCACAGACGCACAGCGGTGAACAGGTGGGTGGTCGACAGGAAGTCCTCAAGCCTCCCCTCTATTCTCCCCTGTGCGTCTGCGCGTCTAGTCGTTGCCCCTCCTGCCTCCCGTTGCGGACCGAAAGCTCAGTTCCCATCGGATGTCCCGTCCATCACCACCGGCAGACCACGCGATCACGGCATGCCCCGACTCGAGCCTGCGGACCGTGCAAGGCACGTCGGCCTTGCACGCGCCCGGTCGCAGCCCTTTCGGGACCGCAATCGTGACCGCGTAGGCCCGGCCATCGAGGTTCATGGATTTCGCGTTGAGTGTGCGAGTCGTCTGGTCCCAGGTCTCGTCGACGACGTCCACGGCTCCCTGCACGACATGACGCGTCGTGCCGATCACCTGCGGCCGGGCGGCGGCGGGGCGGATCGCCATCGTGCGTGCGCTGCGCGGTTCGAGGCTGAGTGTGAGGCCGTCTTTCAGGTCGGTGGCGGGTGCGTCGCGCCACACGTCGTAAGCGTCGAACTTGGCACCCTGGAGGCCCAGTGGGGCGAGCGGGAGGGGTACGTCCAGGGGCTCGTCCTCCCAGTTCACCACCACGACCGTCCACCAGCGGGGTGCGCCCTCCGCCATCCAGGCACGCGGCGGGCGGCTGCGGCGCACGCTCCAGATGCCGCCGCTGCCCCGCACCCGCACGGCGACCACGTTTTCTCCCCCCCAGTTCAGCGTCTCGAGTGGCACGCGATACCGGCGGTAGGCCTGTGCCTCACTCCGCCCGCCCTGTGACAGCTCGCCTGTCTGGCCGACCTTCACGCCGTTCACGAAGGTCTCGTCAGCATCCGCGATCTTGCCGACTTCCAGAAAGGCGTTCCGACGTTCCGTCTTTCCGTCGCCTGGTTTGGGGAGCTGAAATCTCGTGCGGTACCACGCGAACCCCACGTAGTCCCGATGCCCCGCCTCGTCCCAGCGCTGCGGCACAGGGAGCGTCTCCCACGCTTCCTCGTCGAACCCACGGGATCCGTAGGTAGGATCGTCGCCCGTGCGGAAGCGCCACGGCCCGCCGATCGGGTAGATGTCGTCATCGGCCACGATCGCCGGCGCCGTGTCGCGCTCGGCGACACCCGTCTCGATGACGCGGCCCGTCACGGGAGCGACCGGGAGCGTGCGCTGCAGCAGCGGGAGGCGATCCGGTGGCAGCTTCGGCAGATTGTCGGCCAGGAGGGTGAGTCCGCCGGTGATCGCGACGACGGACGCCCACACTTCGGCGGCGGCCCGCGACAGCGGAGGCCGCACCACGAGGCAGTCCGGATCGTTCAGCCAGGTCGATCGATGGTAAAAGCTCCGCAGGCCCGCGGCGCGCGCCGGCGGTTGGATGCCCGACCAAGTGGCGTCGACGTCCGGTCCGATCCGCATGCCGTTGACGAGCCCAACGGCGTGCTGCAGGGGCGCCCCGCTCGCGAGCAGGGACGCCTCGGTGCCGAGGCCGTCGCGGATCGCGCCCAGGCCGGCGCGATACGCTTCCGCGTGGGTCAGGCCGCCGTAGTGCGCCGTACCGACCGTGGCCCACCGCAACCGGTCGATTCGGAGGTAGTCGTACCCCCATTCCCGCACGACCCGGCGGGCCAGGTCGAACAGCCACTGCTGCGCTTTGGGGTGCGCGCCGTCGAGCGCGTAAATCTTGCCGCCCCAGGTCTCGCGCGTGTCACATACCACGGGCCCGCTCGCATCGCGCAGCAGCCAGTCGGGCTGCGCGGTCGCGACGCCGGAGGCCTCGGCCACGCCGAACGGCGCCACCCACAGGCCAGCCTTGAAGCCTCGCGCGTGGACCTGGTCGGTGAGCCAGGCGTGGCCGTGTGGGAACCGGTCGTTCACATCCCACGCTCCGATGGCTCGCTGGTAGCCGTCATCGAGCTCGATGTGCCGGAAGAACCGCCGGTCGAAATTCGCGGCGCTGAAGTCCAAATTGGCGATCACGTCCGCTTCGGCGACGGTGCCCGACCACTCGGCCCGGGTGCACCACCCTGCGGGCGCCACAGCCTGTGCGAAGCGCTCCTGATCGACGGGCGAGGAGGGCACGAACAACGCGCAGAGGGCCTCCAGGCCGTCGCCCTCCGGATGGAAGCACAGGCGCATGCGCGAGGCGTCCCCCTCGGGGCGGAGCGGCCGTGCCGGGAGCCAGTCGCTCACCGCCTCGAGCCCGGCCCGCGACAGCTGCACGCGCGCCTCCCCCGGCTCGCCCGCGTCGAACGCGATGGCGAGCCCGCGCCGCCCGCGGGTGAGCCCCGTGGCGGCATGACTCGCGAGCCCTTCCGCTTCCGGTGCTCCGACGGTGACCACACGGCTCGGGTCGGCGGAGTGCGCTCCGTTCACGAGCGCCACGAGGGGTCCATCGCCTGCCAGCACGTCCGCGTGGGAGAGTTGACAGAAGCGCACGCCCCTCACCGTGGGCAGAAAGCGGTCCGGAAAAATGGTGACCGTGACGGACGCCTGGGGAGTGCTGGCGCCGCCCGCGGCCAGGAGCTCGGCCTCGACCCACACCCCCGCGGCCCGGCCGCGCACGACGACGGCGTCGCCGCCCGGAGGGCGGCGGTTCCCCACCGTGCTATCTTCCAGGTCCGCGAGGGTGAGCGAGCGGTCTCCCACCCATGCCACGATCTCGGCGCCGCGGACCAGGGGAACGGGTGAGCCGTCGCCATAGTACCACAGCGACCAGCGGTGATGATCGTCGAGCTCGAACCGGAGCCGGCCGACCGCCGGTCCGCCTGACCGCGGGTCCGCTCCGGTCGGACGGGCGGACAGCCGGACGGGCGGACGGATGAGCGCCCCCGAAGTGGCGCCTGTCAGGAGCACAAACGTGCGTCGGTCCATGGTCACAATGTTGACGGCCCTGGTGAGTTTGTCCACGCCGCTCGCGGGGCAGGGCAACGCCCTCACCCTGGGGCTCGCGTACACGGTCGGCGGCGGCTGGCAGGTCGAGGGGGTCGACGTGGGGGTCGCGCGCGCCGTGCGCGCGGGCCCGATCGCCGCGCTGTCGCTCACCGCCCGGCTCGGCTCGTTCATCGACGAAGGTGCGATCATCGGCGGCGCGCGCGGCTTCGTGTTCGGCGCGAGTCTCGCCGCCCGCACCCCGACGGCCACCATCGCCGAGCTCGGCGCCGACACGAGTGCCGGCCGGATAGGGTTCGATGTCACGGTCGAGGGAACGGGCTACGTCGGCTCGCGGTCGCCCCTCCCGGTGGGCTCCCCGTGGGGCGCCGTCTCGGTGCTCCCCGGCCTGCGGTTCGGGGATCCCAACGGATCGCGCTTCGGGCTGCTGTTCGGGCCCACGATCTTCTTGGGCACGGTCACGGATGTCCGAGCGTTCCTCGGGGTCCGGTTCGAGGCGCCGCTGGCGCGGCGGGAGCGCCATCCCTAGCTTTGCCACCGATGGTGGTCCCCTCCCTCGATACCGAGCATCCGGGTATCCGGGTCATCGCCGAAGTGGCGTCGGTACTGCAGGCGGGTCTCGCGTCTGGGGAGGCCCTGCACGGCGTGGTGAGCGCGCTGCGACGCGGCCTCAACCTCCGCCGCTGCCGCCTCTGGCTCCGCACGCCTGACGGTACTCGCTTCACGCCGGTCACCACGCCCGGTGACGAAGCGGAGCCGTCGAGTCATGCCCCGCCCGTGGCCGAGTGGATGCGGCGCGGCCCCCAGCGCGAGGGCGTGCCCGGGGGCTGGATCGTGCGGTTGCCGCTGGTCCACGAGGACGAGCCGCTGGGCGTGCTCGAGGTCCTCATTCCCACGGGGCGCTATGAAGGGATCGCCCACGACGTGGTGGTTGTCGTGGCCCGCATCCTCGCTCCCACGATCGCCGCCACCGAGCTGTCGCAGGACCTCGCCTCCGAGGTCGCGCTGCGCACGCACGAGATGGAAGCGCAGCGCAGCTTCGCCGCCCAGATCATCGACTCCCTCCCGGTCGGGCTGTACGTGATCGACCGTGGCTACCGCATCCGCGCGTGGAATCGCAAGCGCGAGACCGGGACGCAGGGTGTGTCGCGCGAGGATGCGATGGGTCGAGAGATCTTCGAGGTCCTCGACCGCCAGCCACGCGATCTGTTGAAACGCGAGTTCGATCGCGTGTTCGACACCGGCGAGCTGCAGCAGGTGGAAATGGAGTCGCGGGCGAGCGGCGAGGCGCGGCACTACCGCATCACGAAGATCCCGATGCGGCAGGATGGGGATGACATTTCGCACGTCATCACGATTGGCGAAGACATCACCGAGTGGCGCCAGGCGCAGCAGCGCCTCACGGAAACGGAGAAGCTCGCCGCCGTGGGGCAGCTCGCGGCCGGCGTCATGCACGAGATCAACAACCCGCTCGCGACGATTCTGGCCTGCTGCGAGGCCTTGGCGCTCCGGACCGAGGACCTTCTCCCCGCTGACCGCCACGGCTACGACGAGTACCTGAAGATCATCGACACCGAGGTGCAGCGCTGCCGCCGGATCGTGGAGAGCTTGCTCGACTTTTCGCGCCCCAAGGGTGGGGACAAGAAACCGACGGACGTGAACGGCGTGGTGGACCGCACGCTGTTTCTCCTCAAGCACCACGCGCGGTTCAAGCGACTGACGGTGGTGCGTGAGCTAGCCACGGGCCTGCCGTCCGTCCTCGGGGACCACGAGCGGCTGATCCAGAGCTTCATGGCGCTGATGCTCAACGCCATGGACGCGATGGACTCGCGCGGCACGTTGACGGTCCGCAGCCGCATCAACCCCGATCGGGCGGATGAGATCCTGCTCGAGTTCATCGACACGGGCACCGGGATCAAGCGCGAAGACTTGCCCAAGATCTTCGAGCCGTTCTTCACGACGAAGCCGCAGGGCCGTGGCACCGGGCTCGGTCTCTCCATCTGCTACGGCATCATCGCCGAGCACCGTGGGCGGATCGATGTCGAGTCGCAGCTCGGCGTGGGGTCGAACTTCAGGGTGTACCTCCCCACGGGATGAAAATCCTCGTCGTCGAAGACGACAAGACCGTCGGACAGTACGTGAAACGCGGCCTGACCGAGGCCGGCTTCCACGCGGACCTGGTCGGGGACGGCGCCGAGGGGCTGCGCCTCTCGAGCGGCGGCCACTACGACATGCTCGTGCTCGACCTGCGCCTGCCCGCGTTGTCGGGCCTCGAGGTGCTGCGGACGCTGCGTGATCGCGGCGAGGGGATGCCCGTGCTGGTCCTCACCGCGCAGGATGCCGTGGATTTCAAGGTGCAGGCGCTCAAGATGGGCGCCGACGACTACGTGACGAAGCCGTTCTCCCTAGAGGAGCTGCTCGCCCGGGTGGAGGCGCTGGGGCGACGCCCCAAGGCGATCGCGCCGCCGGTGCTCAAGGTGGCGGACCTGACGCTCGACAGCGGGAGCCGCGAGGTGGGGCGCGGCGGCAAGCTCATCGAGCTCACCCCCAAAGAATACGCGGTCCTCGAGTACCTCATGCGCCACCAGGGCCGCGTGATGTCGCGGACCCTGATCACGGAGTATGCCTGGGACTACCACTTCGACCCCGGCACGAACATCGTGGACGTCGTGATCACGCGGCTGCGGAAGAAGATCGATCACGCGCGCGACCTCAAGCTGATCCACACGGTGCGCGGCGTCGGCTACGTCGTGAAAGCGTGACGTGCAGACGCTGCGCGGGCGGCTCACCGCCTGGTACTCGGGCGCGCTGGCCCTCACCCTCGCCGCGTTCGCCGGGGTGCTGTACCTGGACCGCCGCAGCGCTTCCTACCAGGATCTCGACCAGCGGATTCAGTCCGAAGCGTCACTGACGGCGGGCATTCTCGCCGAAAGCTACCGTGCGCGCGGGACGCTGGTGCGGGCCGACACGGCCCAGCGCCCCGTGCTCATCCCCGATCTGGCCGCGCTGCTCGAGGCGGTCCCCGACTTCCTCGTCATCACGGCGCGCGACGGCAGCCTGTTGTTCGCGTCGTCTGATGCGCGGGCCTTGACGTTCCAGCAGGTCGAGCAGCTGCGGAGCCTGGCGAGCGCCCCGCTCTCCGGACGGTCCAGCGGCACGCTCCGCCTCGAGCCCAGCGGTCCGAGGATCCACTATGTGGTTCATGACGTCACCGGCGCCGGCCCCCAGTTCGGGGCGATTCTCGCCGGGGCGGACGTCCGCACGGCCGAGCTCGGGCCCGACGAGCTGCTCTCCACCTTCGCCCTGGTGCTGCCGCTCGGGGTCGCCCTGGCCCTCTTGATGGGGTCGTGGATTTCGCGGCGCGCCCTCGCCGCGGTGGATCAGATCATCACCGAGGTCCGCGAGATTACCGACGGACGCAGCCTGCACCGTCGCCTGGCCGAGCCGCTGGTAAAGGACGAGCTCGGTCGGCTCGCCGAAACGTTGAACCAGATGATGACCCGGCTCGAGCGCAGCTTCGCCGCCCTGCGACGCTTCACGGCCGATGCGAGCCACGAGCTGAAGACGCCGCTCACCGTGCTCCGCGCCGGGGTGGAGCGCGCCATCACGACTCCCAACCTGTCTCAGGACACGCTCGCCACGCTGGAAGAGACGCTTCAGGAGATCAAGCGCATGACGGAGCTGGTGGACGCGCTGCTCACGCTGGCGCGCGCCGACGAAGGCACCGCGCCGTTGCACCGGGAGCCCGTCGATCTGCGGGAGCTCGTCGAAGAGGTGCGCGAGACCGGCGAGCTCCTCGCCGAGGAGTCCGGCGTGCGGGTCGAGGTGGCCACGCCGCCCGAGCCGATGGTCGTGGCGGTCGACGCGACGCGCATCCGCCAGCTCATCCTGAATCTCCTCACCAACGCCGTGAAGTACACGCCCGCGGGTGGGACGGTGCGCATGCAGCTCGGCTCGGCAAACGGCCGGGTCACCCTCAGCGTGGCCGATACGGGCATCGGCATCGCGCCGGGGGATCTGCCGCACATCTTCGATCGCTTCTGGCGCGCCGACTCGGCGCGCACCCGCACCGGTGAGCGTCCCGGCGCGGGATTGGGACTCGCCATCAGCAAATGGATCGCCGAGGCGCACGGCGGGCGCATCGATGTCGTGAGCCGCCCGGGGCGAGGGACGACCTTCACGGTCACGCTGCCGCGGGAGCCGCCGGCGACGAAGTCCTAACGCCGCTGTCATCAGTTCCTCACGCTCGAGCCATCCCACCGCAAGCGACTGGTGCCATCGTCATGGAGACCGCTCACTTGAGAGGGCTCTATGTTCGACCGATTGATCGAATCGAGGAGGCACTTCGCGGATCGGCCGCTGGCGCGGGGCGGCACGGTGTCCGTGCTGCTGCATGCCGGGGTGTGCGCCGTCGCGGTGCTTGCGACGTTGCGACCACACCGGGTCGACGGCGCCGCCGGCCCGCCCATCGTGATTTCGTGGCCGCAGCCAGCGGAGGACCCCTCGCCCCGTGACGGGTTCGACGGGATCCCCGGACCGACGGAGCCGCCGTGGGATGTCCCGGCGCTGTCGCCCATCGGTCTGCCTCCGATCGACGACCGCCCGCCCTTTGACCTGAGGGTGCTGCTGCGCGGCGATGGCGGCGAGCCTCGCGTGGGCGGCGCAGCGGATGGTCCGTGGACTGCGACCACGGTCGACGATCCGCCGGCGCTCCTCGCTGGTCCGCCGCTCGCGTACCCGGAGGTGCTGCGGCGCGCCGGGACCGCGGGAACCGTGGTGGTCCAGGTCGTGATCGATACCCTGGGCCGGGCCGAGCCGCGCTCGCTTGCGCTGGAGAGCTCGCACGCCGGCTTCGACGCGGCCGCGCGGGCGTACGTGCTCGGTGCGGTGTTCCGGCCGGGGCGTGCCCACGGCCGGGCGGTGCGGGTACTGGTGCGCCTACCGATCGCCTTCACCCTCAGGCCGACTCGCTGATGGGCGAGCCGCTGCGTAGGTTAGTCGCTCAATGAGAGCGGCGACGATGGCGGCAGGCCTCGCGCTCGCCTTGGACCTCGGCGCGACACCGGTCGTGGCGGGGCAGGCCCGCACCGCCGACCTCGTGATGGCGGCGCGTGCCCAGCTGGGCGCCGGCAACGTGGACTCGGGGCTTGTGCTGGTTGGGCTGGCGCTCGATTCGAGCGCGATCGCGACCGGCCGCGACCGCGTGAACGCGCTCGTGTGGCGGGGCGTCCTCCAATTCTTCAAGGGAAGTGACAGCCTCGCGCGGGGGTCGTTTCGCGACGCGCTGACGATCGATCCGCGGCTCGAGGTCGCCGGTCTCGTGCAGATCGACTCCGACCTCGCCGTCGAGTTCGAAGCGGTGCGCCGCTCGGTTCAGCCGCCGCCGACGGCTGCGCGTCCCTCGGCCGCACTCGCTCGCCTGGCGGTGGGGCTCCCGCTCGATACCCTGTACAGCTGTGTCCCGGAGTGTCGTGGGCTCGACCAACCGCCGCGCCCGCTCTCCGCGGAGTCCGGCGTCGTCACCGTCCGGAGTGGCGGCGCGAGCCCCATCATGGGTGGGGTGGCGCTCGTGCGGTTCGTCGTGGACAGCGCGGGGGCGGTCGAGCCTTCCTCCATCGCGGTGATATCGTCGCCGAGCCCGGCGCTGCGGGAGACCCTGGTCGACCACGTCCGTCCGGTGCGGTTCGCCCCGGGCCGGGTCCAGGGCCACGCCGTGCGGGTTGTGATGCAATGGCGCCTCACCGTGCGGAGGTGAGGGCGACCCCTCACCCGGCTGTCATCGTTTTGTAATGGGGATTCCACTAGCGGGCGGAGGCCTATCGGCGGTATTTCATAAGCAGTTACCCGATTCGCGCACTGGAGGACGAAAACCCGTGTTTGACAATCTCATCGAGTCCAAGCGCAAGAAGAACAGCAAGCGAATCTTTGGTGTGGGCGCGGCGTCGCTCGTGATTCACACCGTCGTGATCGCGGGGGCCGTGTACGCCACGTTGAGCGCCGGCGAGACGGACAACAGCGTCAAGGTGGACACGGCCATGGTGTTCGTCGACCAGCCGAAGCAGGAGAAGCCGCCGGAGCAGCAGCCCGTCCAGCTGGACGTCCCGCTCAAGGGATTCCAGACGGTGGTCGCGCCGGACGTGATCCCGACCAACATCCCTCCGGTGAACCTTCAGGAGCATTTCGATCCAAAAGACTACTCGGGTTCGGGCGTCGAGGGCGGCCTCGCGAGCGGGATGGTGCCGACCGGGAACGAAGTGTTCATGGAAGCGATCGTAGAAGAGAAGCCCGCGGTGCTGTCCGGGCCGACGCTGCAGTTTCCGGAGCTGCTGCGGCAGGCGCAGATCTCGGGCCGCGTGCTCGTGCAGGCGATCATCGATACGCTGGGGCGTGCCGAGCCGCCGTCCGTCAAAGTGCTGCAGAGCCCCAACCCCGGCTTCGATCAGTCGGCCAAGAGCTACGTCGTCAAAGCGCTGTTCCGGCCCGCGCGGGTGCACGGCCGGGCGGTACGCGTGCTGATTCAGATTCCGATCGACTTCCGGCTCAAACAGTAAGGACCCCAAAGGAGCCTCCGCCCCATGAGCCTCTCGCTCTACGAGCTGTTCATCTCGATGGGCTTGTTCGCGAAGTCCATCGTCCTCATCCTGGCGGCGATGTCCATCTTCTCGTGGACGAGCGCCTTCCAGAAGCTGTACCAGATCCTCCGGTCGCAGGGGGAGACGCGGCGGTTCGCGCCCGAGTTCTCCCGCTTCCTGCAGGAGGAGCAGCTCGACGGCGCGATCAAGCTCGCCGAGAAGCAGAAGCGGAGCCACGTGGCGCGCGTGGTCGGTGAGGCGCTCTCCGAGGTGAAGCCGCTGCTGCGCGATCGCGCGACGATCACGGCCGCCGACATCAACTCGGTGGAGCGCGCGGTGGAGCGCGAGATCCTCATCGTGTCGGCCGAGCTGAAGCGCGGCCTCGGTATCCTGGCGACGACGGGCTCCACGGCGCCGTTCGTCGGGTTGCTGGGCACGGTGATGGGCATCGTGAACGCGTTCACCGGCATGGCGGCGTCCGGTGGTGGCGGCTCGCTCGGAGCCGTGTCCGCCGGTATCGCGGAAGCGCTGATCACGACGGCGTTCGGTCTCATCGTCGCCATTCCGGCGGTGTGGCTCTACAACTACTTCACGACCAAGATCGACTTCCTCTCCGTCGAGATGACCTACACCTCGAAGGAGCTGATCGACTATCTGATCAAGAGCGTCGGGTCGGAGTTCGGCCGCTCGATCTTCACGAAGGAATTCCAGACGCAGAAGGCGTCGCAGACCAGTGGCCCTGTCAGCCACTAGCGCCCGGGCGGCC
>WNGK01009471.1_pt1 | contig 26664 bp, 25 predicted proteins | sample 5400601 | NCBI WGS metagenome assembly WNGK01 (sample SAMN13153376, study PRJNA577476) | soil metagenome | isolation source: 60 cm soil or saprolite under Garry oak tree replicate 1 | place: USA:California | collected 2016-06-15
GGAACGCTCGCCAGCAGCGAAAAGATCTGCCTCGACAAGTGCACGGGCGTCGTCGACATCCAGGGTGCGCTGGAAAGCAACAGCCGCGCAAGCGCCGAAAACGTCATTGCGGGGCTTCAGGCCGCGTTCAAGAACAAGGGGACGCGAGGCGTCGTCCTGCGCATCAACAGCCCCGGGGGGAGCCCGGTGCAGGCCGGCGAGATCAACGACGAGATCCGGCGACTTCGCGGCAAGTATCCGGAAACGCCGATCTTTGCCGTCGTCGAGGAAATCTGCGCGTCCGGGGCGTACTACGTCGCGGTGGCGACCGATAAGATCTACGTCGACAAGGCGAGCCTGATCGGCTCGATCGGCGTCATTCTCGACGGCTTTGGGTTCGTCGGCGCCATGGACAAGCTGGGCATCGAGAGAAGGGCACTGACCGCGGGAGAGAACAAGGCCTTTCTCGACCCGTTTTCGGCGCTCTCGCCCGAGCAGACCCGATACGCGCAGCAAATGCTCGACGAAATCCACCAGCAGTTCATCGCCGCGGTCAGGGAGGGGCGCGGCGAAAGGCTAAGGAATTCGCCCGAGATTTTTTCCGGGCTGGTCTGGAACGGAAAGCGTGGGATCGAGCTCGGCCTCGCCGACGCTCTTGGCAGCGTCGAGTACGTCGCGCGCGAAATCATCAAGGCCGAGGAGCTGGTCGACTTCACGCCTCAGGAGAATATTGCGGAGCGCGTCGCGCGCAAGTTCGGAGCGGCGATGGGGCGCAGCTTCGCGGCGATGGCCGGAGGAGCGCTGAGGTGGCGATGAGCAAGGCTGGAACCCTGGACTAATCCGGCAGCCTAATCTTTCGCCTTCGCCGCTTTCTCCAGCCCTTCCACCCGATCCCCCGCTGCGATGCCGCGCTCCGCGAACCAGCCTTTTTTCATTTCGAGCGCATACAGTGCGAGTCCCCACGAGGGATGGGTGACCTCGGTTTGCGGCGACATGTCTTCGATGTTGAGAATGCGGCCGTCCGCGCCGATGAAGGCAATCGACAGCGGTACATAAGTATTCTTCATCCAGAATGCGAGCGGCTGCGGCTCGCCGAAGACGAAAAGCATGCCATGGTCGGGCTTGAGGCTGAACCGGTGCATCAGGCCCGTCGTCCGCGTTTCTGAATTGGCCGCAATCTCGGCGACGAGGCGATGAGCTTTGATGGCGAGCTCGATCGTCGGCAAGTCCGCGGCAAGCGCGGCGCTGACCGCCGAAACCCAGGCTGCAAACAGCAGCGCCTTGGTGATGATCACACCGGCCTCACGGTAAACGAGGCGAGCGGGCGAGCCGCCCGTACGCGATCCATAGTACGGCGCTCGCCACCGAAAACGTCGCCATGCCGAGCGCGAGCGCCTTCAACGAATGCGCGAGTAGCGGCGCGATCGTGCCCGCAACGACTGCGGCCAGCGCGAAATGCAGAAAGCCCTGCAGCGACGACGCAAGCCCGCGCATCGCCGGGAACAGGTCAAGCATCAGCAATGTCACGGTCGGCATGACGATGCTCGATCCCATGGCGAAGACCATGATGGGAAGGACGTGCCAGGGTACGCCAGGCGAAACCAGCCACGCCACCGCTGTCTGGAGTGCCACGCCGAGGAAGATCAGTGCGTAGCCCATGCGCACGGTCGCTCGCGCCGACATGCGGCCCGCGGCACGACCCGAAACGAACGCGCCGAGCATCACGCCGCCTATCATCGGCAGAAACAACCACGCGAAGCCGTAGCTCGAAACCCCGAGCAAGTCGATGAGGAACGAAGGGGCGCTCGCGATATAGACGAAGAACGCCGCGAAGTTGAGCGCGGGTATGCTCGCAAGCAGCAGAAAATGCGGATGTCGAAGAACGCTCGCATAGTTGCGCCATTGCGATCGCGGGTGCAGCGATTGCCGCGATTCGGGCGCAAGCGTTTCCGGCAGGAGCTTGAGCGACCACAGCAGCAGCGCCACCACGAGCACGAGCAGAACCCAGAATATCGAGCGCCACCCCAGCGTGTTGAGGAGCACGCCGCCGAGCACAGGCGCGATTGCCGGTGCGGCACAGAAAACCAGCGTGATTTGCGACATGACGCGCTGCGCGTCCGCGCCGTGGAACCGGTCGCGGATGATGGCGCGGCCGACGACGGATCCCGTGCCCGCTGTCGTGCCCTGCAAGGTGCGGAACAACCACAGCGTCTCGATATTGCCGGCGATGGCGCAGCCCAGCGTTGCGACGCCGTAGACCGCCAAGCCAACGATCACGATCGGGCGCCGCCCCAATGCGTCCGATAACGCGCCGTGCCAGAGCATCATGAATGCGTAGGCGAACAGAAATGTCGACAACGTCTGCTGAACGGCGATCGGGGGAGCGTCGAGATCGCGCCCGATGTCATGGAACGCCGGCAGATAAGCGTCGACCGAGAACGGTCCGAGCATCGCCAGGGCGGCGATCAGAATGGCGAGCGACCAGCCGCGCCGGGGATCGTCCGTCATTGCCGCATCCGCCGCGGCCGCGCGACGGCGCGGCGGCGTGATGGCGGATGTCTATAGCTCATAGCTTTCGGCTTCTCCTCGAAGCGCGGCCTCGATCGCCGAGCGTCCGAAGCGTGGAGCGAACAGGGCGATAAAATCGAAAACGAAGCCGCGCAGATAGACGCCTCGGCGCAGCGCAAGTCGCGTCGTGCTCGTGGCGAAAAGGTGCCCCGCGTCGAGTTTTTCGAACTGCGTGTCCCGCACTGGATCGTAAGCGAGTTGCGCCACGATGCCGACGCCCATGCCCTGCTCGACGTAGGTCTTGATCACGTCGGAATCAAGTGCGGTCAGGACGACATTGGGCTCGAGCCCTTTGGCGCTGAACGCGGCGTTGATCTGCGAACGGCCGGTGAAGCTGAAGTCGTACGTGACGATGGGGTGCCGCGCCAGCGCCTCGAGCGTAAGCGGCTTGACCTTCGCCAGCGGATGGCCCGCGGGAACGAGCACGCAACGATTCCATGTATAGCAGGGGAGCGTGACGAGTTCCGGAAAATCGGCGATGGCTTCCGTGGCGATGCCCACGTCGACTTCGGCGCGCGCGGTATTTTCGGCGACCTGCACGGGGTTGCCTTGGCGGAGAAGCAGCCTTACCTTGGGATAGCGCTCGGCAAATCGCTTCAAGACCGGCGGCAGAACGTAGCGCGCCTGCATGTGCGTCGTGGCGATCGCCAGCGTCCCCGTGTCCTCGCTCTTGAACTCCGCGCCGACCCGCTTGAGATTGTTGAGCTCCTGCAGTGCGCGTCGCGCCGTGGCGACGATCACCTCGCCGCCGGCGGTGAGCGCGGCCAGGCGCTTACCCTGGCGGATGAAAATCGGCACGCCCAGCTCGTCTTCCAGCTGGCGGATCTGCTTGCTGATCCCGGGCTGTGACGTAAAAAGCGCATCCGCGGCAACCGAGACGTTGAGGCCGTGGTCGACGACTGCGCAAAGATAACGAATTTGTTGCAGGTTCACCGGAACCCATATAACTATGCGTTACAATAAGCGCGGATTATATAGTGAAACTAGCGAGCCGCGCCGCAGAGACGCGCGCCTCGCATCGCTTCGTTCATGTCCCAGTATTTTTCGGTTCACCCGATCGATCCTCAACCGAGGCTCGTGCGCAGAGCGGCTGCGATCATCCGCGCAGGCGGGGTGATTGCGTACCCGACGGACTCCTCCTATGCGTTCGGGTGCCAGGTGGGCAATCCCGCGGCCGCGCAACGCATTCGCACGCTGCGGGGCATCGACGACAAGCACGATCTGACGATCGTTTGCCGCGATCTCGCCGAAATCGGACGCTACGCTGTGCTCGACAACTGGCAGTTTCGTATCGTGAAGCAGGGCGTTCCCGGGAGCTACACCTTTCTTCTGCCCGCGACGCGCGAGGTGCCGCGGCAGCTCAAACACCCGAAGCGCAGCACCATCGGCGTTCGCGTGCCCGATCACGCTGTCGTGCAGGCATTGCTCGCCGAGCTGGGCGAGCCGCTGGTTTCATCGACCTTGATCCCCGCAGGCGCTGTCCTACCGCTCAATGATCCAGGCGAAATCCGGGCGCGTTATGAACACGCGCTGGATCTCATCATCGACAGCGGCGCGTGCCCGATGCAACCGACGACGGTCGTCGATCTCGCGGTCGTGCCTCCGGTGCTGGTGCGGCTCGGACGCGGCGACCCGCAGCGATTGGGTCTCGAAACCGCTTCCGCGTAACGTTCTCGCGCGAGCGGGGCGTGGGCGTAGCTGGTAGAATGTCGCCCCAATGGATTTGTCGCTCGCGACCATCGTGCTCTGGGCGGTGCCGGTGGTCTTCGCGATCACATTGCACGAGGCGGCTCACGGATACATCGCCATGCTTTTCGGCGATCGCACCGCTTACATGCTGGGCCGTGTCACGCTGAATCCGTTGAAGCACATCGACCCGGTCGGAACGATCGCTGTGCCGGCGTTTCTGATTGCCGTCTCGGTGCTGACTCGAGCGCCGCTGTTCATCTTCGGATGGGCAAAGCCGGTGCCGGTGAACTTCGACGCTCTGCGCAACCCGAAGCGCGACATGTTCTGGGTAGCGGGCGCCGGCCCCACGGCAAACTTCGTGATGGCGGTCGGGTGGGCGATTTTGTTGAAAGCGACGCTGCCGGAGAGCGCTTTCGCCAGCGACGGCTTGCTGGAAATGTCCGAAGCCGGTGTACAGGTCAACTTGATGCTGATGGCGCTCAATCTGCTGCCCATTCTGCCCCTCGACGGAGGACGCATCGTCGTCAGCCTGCTTCCTCGCACGCTTGCCAACGGCTACGCGCGACTCGAGCCGTACGGTTTCATGGTTGTGGTCGCGCTTCTCGCCACGGGGGTTCTGAACATATTGATGCGTCCGCTCCTCGTCGCCGGTCAATACGCGATCAGCGCTCTGCTCGGCCTGTAACGCGCCGCATTCCCGAAATCGAGCCCATGAATGTTTGCTGACCGGGTTTTGTCGGGCATGCGGCCCACCGGCCGGATGCACATCGGCCACTATCACGGCGCGCTCAAGAACTGGCTGCGCCTGCAGGAGGAATACGAGTGCCTGTATTTTGCCGCGGACTGGCACGCGCTCACCACGCATTATGAAACGCCCGAGCGCATCGAGGACAGCGTGTGGGAGATGTTCATCGACTGGCTGGCCGTCGGCATCAATCCGAATCGGGCGACCATTTTCATCCAGTCGCGCGTGATCGAGCACGCCGAGCTTGCGCTGCTGCTGGGGATGATCGCGCCGGTCGGCTGGCTCGAGCGCGTGCCGACGTACAAGGAGCAGCAGGAAAAGTTGTCCGACCGCGACCTTTCGACGTATGGTTTCCTCGGCTACCCCGTGATGCAGGCCGCCGACATCCTCATCTATCGCGCGAACATGGTTCCGGTCGGCGAGGATCAGGTGTCGCATCTCGAGCTCGTGCGGGAGCTCGCTCGCCGCTTCAATCACATTTTCGGCCGCGAGCCGGGCTTCGAGGAAAAAGCCAAGGCCGCGATCAAGAAGCTCGGATCGAAGCGGGCTAAGCGCTACGACCAGCTGCGCACCGCGTTTCAGGAGCAGGGCGACGAAGCCGCTCTGGTCGCAGCGCGCGAGATGCTCGACGCCGCGCAGAATCTCGCGCTGGGCGACCGCGAGCGCCTGTTCGGCTACCTCGAAGGTTCGCGCCGCATGATTCTGCCCGAGCCACAGCCCTTGCTGACCGACACGCCCAAGGTCCCCGGGCTCGACGGTCAGAAGATGTCCAAGTCGTACGACAATGCGATCTTCCTGCGTGAAGATCCGGCTTCCGTCACCAAGAAGATCCGCACCATGCAGACCGATCCCGCCCGCGTGCGGCGCTCCGATCCCGGCACACCGGAAAAATGTCCCGTGTGGCCGCTGCATCAGATCTATTCCGACCAGGCGACGCAGGCCTGGGTACAGAAAGGCTGCACGACCGCGGGTATAGGCTGTCTCGAGTGCAAGCAGCCGGTGATCGATGCGATCATTGCCGAGCAGGCGCCGATTCACGAGCGCGCACAGAAATATCTCGACGATCCTTCGCTGGTTCGGGCGATCGTGGCGGACGGCTGCGAGCGTGCGCGCAAGCTCGCCGAGGAGACCATGAGCGACGTGCGCGAAGCGATGGGGTTGAGGTACACGTGAGCGCCGATCGCTCGGACGCGCCGGTGATCGATCTCGCGCAGGCGGCGGGCGCACCGGTTGCCCGGATCTACGGCGAGCCGCTGCTCGAGCTTCCACACGACCTCTATATTCCTCCCGAGGCGCTGGAGGTCTTTCTCGAAACCTTCGAGGGACCTCTTGATCTGCTGCTCTATCTCATCCGCAAGCAGAATATCAACGTTCTGGACATTCCGATGGCGGAGCTCACGCGTCAATACCTCGGTTATGTCGAGATGATGCGCCGAACGCAGCTCGAGCTCGCGGCGGAGTATCTGTTGATGGCGGCGGTGCTCATCGAAATCAAGTCGCGGCTCCTGTTGCCGAAGCCCGCGGCACTGCCCGGCGACGAGACGGACCCACGTGCGGAGCTCGTTCGGCGCCTGCTCGAATACGAGCGGATGAAGGCGGCGGCCCGGGCGCTTGACGAGATGCCGCTCGCCGAGCGCGAATTCACGCTGGTTCGCGTGTGGTTCGACCGGGTCGCCTCCGCGCGCCTGCCCGACGTCGACCCCGAGGACCTGCAGACCGCCTGGGCGGGACTGGTTGCGCGCGCGCGCATCAACCGCCATCATCTGGTAACGCGTGAGCAGCTATCGGTGCGCAGCCAGATGATCCGGCTGCTCAAACTGCTCGAGCCGGGACGCTATTTCGAGTTTACGACGCTGTTCGACGATCGCGTCGACGTTCCCCGGCTGGTGGTGACCTTTCTCGCCGTCCTCGAGCTCGCGCGAGAGCAGTTGCTCGACATCGCGCAGGCGCAGCCGTACGCGCCGATCTACGTGCAGCGCCGCGGCGATCCCGCGTTTATGCTGGAAGCCGACGCACTCAGTTGACCCATGGAAAGTTTGAAGGACGTCAAGTCGATAATCGAAGCAGCGCTGCTGGTCGCGGGCGAGCCGTTGCCTGTCGCGCAATTGTCAAGGCTCTTCGATCCACCGCTCGAGCCCGACGTCATTCGGCAATTGCTCGACGAGCTTCGTGCAGAGTGGTCCGGCCGCAGCGTCGAGCTCGCCCAGGTGGCTAGCGGCTGGCGTTTCCAGGCGCGAGCGCAGCTCCAGCCTTATCTCGATCGGCTGTCGCCGGAAAAGCCGCCGCGCTATTCGCGCGCGGTGATGGAGACCCTCGCCATCATCGCCTTTCAGCAACCCGTGACCCGCGGAGACATCGAGGCGATCCGCGGCGTGGCCGTCTCGACGAACATCATCAAGACGCTCGAAGACCGGCAGTGGATCGAAGCCGTCGGCACCCGCGAAACGCCGGGCCGGCCCGCGCTGTACGCCACGACAAAATCCTTCCTCGATGACCTGGGCCTGCGCTCGCTGGCCGAACTGCCGCCTCTGGCGGAACTCGATACTTCCCACCTTCTGGAGCTACCCGATGCCCCAACAAAGGCCGCCGAGGCCGAACTCGCGCTCGCGAGCCCGATCCTCGACCAACCGGCACTCGCATCCGGCGACCCCGCTGCACCCGATGCGCCGGACGGACGATCGCAATCGTCCGAATCAGCCACGACGCTTCACTGAGCACGTCTTCACCGAGCCGCAGCGCCTGCACAAAGTGCTGGCGCAGTGTGGTTATGGGTCGTTGCGCGGACTCGAGGAATTGATCATCGCCGGTCGCATCACGGTAAACCGGCAGCCGGCGGAGGTCGGCCAGAGGGTCGGCCCCAACGATCAGATCAGGATCAACGGCGAGCTGGTGCGGATTCGGTTCGCGGCGCCACGCGTGCGCGTGCTCCTGTATCACAAGCCGAGCGGGGAAATCGTCAGCCGCTCCGATCCCGAGGGCCGGCCGACGGTGTTCGACAAGCTGCCCAGGCTCGGCGGAGCGAAATGGATCGCCGTAGGGAGGGCTGCTCATCTTCACGACGTCGGGCGAGCTCGCCAATCGGATGATGCATCCGCGCTACCAGGTCGAGCGCGAGTATTCGGTCCGCGTGATGGGAACGCTCTCGCCGGAGCAGGAGAAAAAACTGCTCGAGGGCGTGGATCTCGACGACGGTGTGGCGAAGGTGCTCTCGCTCGCGGACGGCGGTGGCGAAGGCGCCAATCATTGGTATACGCTGACGCTTCCCGAAGGTCGCAACAAGGAAGTACGACGCCTTTTCGAGGCCGTCGGCTTGATGGTAAGCCGACTCATCCGCACCCGCTACGGCGTCGTCAGCATGCCACCGCAGCTCAAGCGCGGGCAGACCCTCGAGCTGGAACACGAAGATCTCGACCGCGTACTCGCCGCCGCGGGCATGGGCACCGCGGAGGTCCGGAGCGAAGGTGCAAGCGCACAGCGTCGCGATTCCTCCGACGATCAACCGGATCGCGTCGAGGATGAAGTCGACGGCAATCGAGCCGCTCCGGCCGTGCCTGAATACGACGAGGCGCGCGATGTCGATGGCAACCGCGGCGCGCGCGGTTCCGCGCCCGGACCGGCCCCCGTGCCCCACGCCCCGCGCCACGGCGCACACAAGCGCAATTTCTCGCCCCCGGCGGCGCATCCCCGCGGACGCCGGGGCGGCCGCGGAGGACAGGGCGGCCACGGTTCACCCGGAGGCGGGCGACGCTAGCTTAAAAACAGATCGGGGATGAGCGGTGCGCCCGGCTGAACCGCGTATCGGGTCAGATCGGTGACACCTGCGGACGCCAGCACTTCGTCGTCGATGTAGAAGTTTCCGCTGGCCTCGGGCGCGTTGCGCATCATGATCGCGTGCGCCGCGTCGGCGACAATTTCGGGCTTGCGGCATCCCTGCAGCTGCCCGCTCATTCCAGGGATCACGGCCAGCGCCGAGGTTGCGATCAGCGTTCTCGGCCAGAGGGCGTTGACCGCAACGCCGCTTTCGCGGAACTCTTCCGCCATGCCGAGAACGCACATGCTCATGCCGTACTTGGCAATGGTGTACGCCACGTGGTCCTTGAACCAGCGGGGATTCAGGTCGAGCGGCGGAGACATCGTCAGGATATGGGGGTTGCGCCCCGCGGCCGCGGCACGGCGTAGATGCGGAAGGCAGGCCTGCGAGCACACGAACGTCCCGCGCACGTTGACGCCGAACATCAGGTCGAATCGCTTCATCGGCGTCTCGAGCGTTCCGGTGAGGCTGATGGCGCTCGCGTTGTTGACCAGGATATCGATGCCGCCAAAGCGCGCGACGGCCTGATCGACGGCTGCGCTCACCGCCGCGTCATCGCGGATGTCGACGGCGAGCGGAAGCGCGCGCCCTCCCGCGGCCTCGATCTCGCGCGCCGCGGAGTGAATCGTTCCGGGAAGCCTGGGATTCGGCGCGTCGGTCTTTCCGATCACGACGATGTTTGCGCCGTCGCGCGCGGCGCGCAGCGCGATCGCGAGTCCGATGCCGCGGGAGGCTCCGCTGATGAACAGCGTCTTGCCGGCCAAAGAGCTCAAGCCCGTTCTCTCTCGTCAAAGCACGCGGTGCATGATGAGCACGTGGCGACGGTCTAGTCTCGGCCGAATACGGGCGCGCGCTTGTCGATGAAGGCGCGGATGCCTTCGGCGAAATCCGCGGTCGCCGCGCACGCCCCGAAGCTCGCTGCCTCGGCCTCGAGCTGAACGGACAGCGACTGCGACAGCGACTGGTTGAGCAGGCGCTTGGCGTTGCGCAGCGCAGTCCGCGGCCCGTTCGCCACCGCCTCAGCAAGCTTGCGCGTCTCCGCTTGAAGCTCGTGATGCGCGACGACGCGGTTGACGAGGCCGATGCGCAGCGCTTCGTCGGAGCCGAACCTCTCGCCCAGAAGAAGAATTTCCATGGCTTTCTTCGTTCCAACCAGCCGGGGCAGCGTATACGATGCGCCGCCGTCCGGCGTCAGGGCAAGGTGTCGGTACGCCGACGCAAAGTAACTCGAGTCCGCGGCGACGGCGAGATCGCACGCGCACATCAACGACATCCCGAATCCCGCGACCGCCCCGTGAACGCTGGCGATGGCCACGTGCGGCATCCGTTGCAGATTTTCGATCGCGGCATGGACGCGCTCGACCATGCGCGTGAAATGAAGCTGACGCTCCGATCCGCTGTGGACGAGCTGCCCGGCAAAGGATCTTATGTCGCCGCCGGCCATGAAATGGCTGCCCGCCCCCCGAATCACGACGCAGCGCAGCGTCTCGTCCGCCGCGAGCTTCGCCGTATGATCGACGAGCGCGTCGATCATCGTCAGGTCGAGCGCATTGAGAGACGCCGGGCGGTTCAAGGTCAGGGTCGCGATGGATCCGTCGCGATCGAGAAGAATGGAGTCCTGCCTATCGTCGCTCATCGATCGATGTCCTTTCAGCGCGCAAGCGCGTGTTCCTTGAACGGTGCCGCGCGCTCGAGCTCGTTCACGGCCTGGGCGACGTCGCCGCGCTCTTCGAGCACAAACGCGCCGATGGCGCGCGCGAAGTCGGGGTCGGCGATCGCGTGCACCGAGTGCGTGGTAACCGGCATGAAACCTCGCGCGAGCTTGTGCGAGCCCTGCGCTCCGCCCTCGAAGAGCGAGATGCGGCGCTCGATGCAGAATTCGATCGCCTGGTAATAGCACGCCTCGAAATGAAGCCCGGGAACGTAGACCGTGGACCCCCAGTAGCGGCCCCACAGCGTGTCGCGGCCGTAGACATCCAGCGCCGCGCAAACGCGATTGCGGCCGATGCGGCCCACGACGAGCAGCACGTTGTCGGCGAGCTCCGCGCCGATACGCTCGAAAAACTCCAGCGAAAGATAAGGCGTCGAGTGGTGCTCGCGATAGGTGCGCGCATAACAGCGGAAGAAAAACTCCCAGTCGGACGCTCCGATCTCGCGGCCGGTCAGGCGGCTGAACGCGACGCCGGTGCCGGCGAGCTTTCGCCGCTCCTGGAGAATCTTCTTTCGCTTGGGGTGGCTCATGGTGGACAGGAAATCCGCGAAGTCGCGGTAGCCCGGATTCGCCCAGTGAAACTGGATGCTGTCGCGGCGAACCATTCCTGCTCGCTCGCATTCGGCAACCTCGTGTTCCTCGGGAAACAGGATGTGCAGCGAAGAGACCTTTTCCTCGTCGAACCGCTCAAGCGCCGCTTCGAGGAGCAGGCGCCGGGTCGGACCATCGCTGGCGATGAGCCTCGGGCCCGTCGCGGGAGTAAACGGTATCGCGGCGAGCAACTTGGGATAGTAGCGCCGGCCATGCCGGCGATACGCGTCCGCCCACGACCAGTCGAAGACATACTCGCCGTACGAATGCGCCTTGCGATAAAGCGGCATGGCGCCGATCAGTATTTCGCCGTGCCACGCGGTGATGTAGCAGGGCTCCCATCCCGTCCGTGGAGATGCGCATCCGGTCTCGTGCAACGCATGCAGAAACGCGTGTGAGAGCAGAGGACGGTCGCCGACGAGCGCGTCCCAGCGCGAGGCCGACAGGGCGGCCAGCGAGTCGACGAGGCGCAGCGAGGTGGGTGTCATGCGAAATGACGATTCTGGCGTTTGTCGCGATTATGGGCAAGCCGTGCGTTCAGAGCGCTCACGGGAATCGCGGCCTGCTCGCTAAGAGTGCTGCGCGATCCGGAAACGCCGCCGGGGCCATGATAAAATTTCAACATGCGCGTCGGCGTCGCACAGCTCAACCAGATCGTCGGCGATTTCTCCGGTAACGCGAAGCGCATCCTCGATGCCATCGACGAAGCCCGGCACGGCGGCGCGGACTTGGTCGTCACTCCCGAGCTTTCCCTGTGTGGCTATCCGCCCGAGGATCTCCTGTTGCGCCGGGCGTTTCTCGCTGCCAGTGCCGAAGAGCTCGCGCATCTTGCGCCGTCCGTCTCGGGCGTCACCGCGCTGGTCGGTTTTCCCGAGACGAGCGCGGGCCGGCGCTACAACGCAGTAGCCGTGCTGCGCGACGGCCGCGTTGCGGAAGTCTATCGCAAGCAATACCTCCCGAATTACACGGTGTTCGACGAGGAGCGTTACTTTGACCCGGGCGACGCGCCCTGCGTATTCGAAGTCGGCGGAGTTCGAGTCGGAGTCATCATCTGCGAAGACATCTGGTTTGCGGGTCCCGCCGCGGCCGCGCGCGGCGCAGGCGCGCAGGTTCTCGCGGTTCCCAACGGCTCGCCGTATCACACGCGGCAACAATCGCTGCGGCGCGAGATACTTCGCGCGCGCGCGCTCGAGACAGGGCTGCCGATTATCTACGTCAATCGGGTCGGAGGACAGGATGAGCTCGTCTTCGACGGCGCCTCGTTCGTCGTCGCGGCCGACGGGTCGCTTGCGCAGCAGTTTCCGGCGTGGCACGAAACGGTCGGCATCGCCGAGTTCGAAGGCGCCGCCCCGCACAAGGTGCGCGGCACGCTCGACGATCGCCTCGAAGCGCACGTTTACGCGGCATTGACGATGGGCGTGCGGGACTATATCGACAAGAACCGCTTCCCCGGCGTGTTGCTCGGTCTCTCCGGCGGGATCGATTCCGCTCTCACGCTTGCGATCGCCGTCGACGCGCTGGGTCGCGACCGCGTGCGCGCTCTGATGCTGTCCTCGGTTTTCAACGCGGCGATCAGCCTCGAGGACGCGCGCACGATGGCCGGGATTCTCGGCGTGCGCTACGACGAGATCCCGATCGACAGCGTAATCGATGCGTACAAGCGCGCGCTCGCGCAAGAGTTCAAGGGACGCGCCGAGGACGCCGCGGAGGAAAATATCCAGGCGCGCATTCGGGGCACACTGCTCATGGCGCTCTCGAATAAGTTCGGCGCAATCGTGCTTACGACCGGCAACAAGTCGGAGATGGCCGTCGGCTACGCGACGCTTTACGGAGACATGGCGGGCGGCTTCGCGGTGCTCAAAGACATCAGCAAGACGCTCGTCTATCGCCTGGCGCATTACCGCAACAGTCTCGGCCGGGTGATCCCCGAGCGCATCATCACCCGCGCCCCCTCCGCGGAATTGCGCGCGAAGCAGACCGACCAGGACAGCCTGCCGCCCTACGACGTGCTCGACGCCATACTCGAAGCCTATGTCGAGGAGGACACGAGCCCCGCGGAGATCGTCGCGCGAGGTTACGCGCCCGAGGATGTCGCGCAGGTCGTGCGGCTGATCAAGATCAACGAATACAAGCGGCGCCAGGCCGCGGTTGGGATACGCATCACGCCGCGCGGGTTCGGCAAGGACTGGCGCTATCCGATCACCTCGGCATGGGCCGAATGGATGTAATTGACCGCTTGAGCGGCGTTTTCACTTTTGCTAGTGGGCGCCGGGTCGCTGGTGTAATCTTGCGGCGAGCGGATCGGCGACAAGCCGGAGAATTCTTATGAAAAAAGTCGAAGCCATCATCAAGCCGTTCAAGCTGGACGAGGTGCGCGAGGCGCTATCGGAGATCGGCGTCACCGGACTCACGGTCACCGAGGTGAAGGGATTCGGCCGTCAGAAAGGGCACACCGAGCTCTATCGCGGCGCCGAGTACGTGGTCGATTTCCTGCCCAAGGTCAAGGTCGAGGTCATTCTGAGCGATTCGCTGGTCGAACGCGCGATCGAGGCCATCGTCAAGGCGGCGCACACCGGCAAGATCGGCGACGGCAAGATATTCGTCACCGCAGTCGAGCAGGTCGTGCGCATCCGTACCGGGGAATCGGGCGAAGCCGCGGTTTGAGCGGAGCGCTCGACGAAAACCAGCGAGGAGGACTCCATGTCTGTCATGCACGAGTTTCGCGAGTTCGCACTCAAAGGCAGCGTCGTCGATCTCGCGGTCGGGGTGATCATCGGCGTGGCGTTCGGCAAGATCGTCGATTCGATAGTCAAGGACCTCATCATGCCGGTCGTGGGAAGACTCTTCGGCGGCCTGGATTTCAGCACCTGGTTCATCATGCTGGGGCCGCCTCCGCCGGGCTACAGCGGACCGATGACCTACGACGCGCTCACCAAGGCGGGCGTGCCACTGTTCGCGTACGGCAATTTCATCACCGTGGCGATCAATTTCATCATTCTTGCGTTCATCATTTTCTTGATGGTGAGAGCGATCAACAAGCTCAAGCGCGAGCAACCGTCATCGCCGCCTCCCCCGCCCGAGCAGATCGAGTTGTTGCGGCAGATTCGCGATTCGCTGGCGAAGCGCGACGTCCGCTGACCGCACGCGCCGGGCGATCGTTGACCGGCCTGGCGCTTGCTGACAGAATCGCACGCGACCGATCCATCGCGTTGTCGGTGAGTCGGCGCAGCACAGAAGCGGTCGCGACAGGCCGCCCTTGAACGTCCAGTCACTCTAGGAGGAGATCGCAGAATGAGCACAGTGCCTATCGCGCTCGCGGCTGCCGCTGCGCTCGCCGCCGGCGCCGCGTGGGCCGATATCAACGTCGGCGTCACGTTATCGGCGACAGGGCCCGCGGCGTCGCTGGGCATCCCTGAAAAGAACACCCTCGAGATGATCGGCTCGCCGACCATCGCCGGTCAGAAGGTGCATTTCATCGTTCTCGACGACAAGTCCGACACCACGGAGGCGGTCAAGAACACACGCAAGCTCATCAGCGAGGACAAAGTCGACGTCATCGTCGGCTCCACGGTGACGCCGAACTCGCTTGCGATGCGCGACATCGCCGTGGAGGCGGAGGTTCCGATGATCTCGATGGCGGCCTCCGCTGCGATCATCCTGCCGACGGATCCACGCACCAAGTGGATTTTCAAGACGCCCCAGAACGACTCGCTGATGGCCGACGCCGTTGCCGTCCACATGCGCGCCAACGGCGTGCGCACGTTCGGGTACATCGGATTCGCCGACGCGTACGGCGACAGCTGGCTCACGGAGATCAAGCGCTCGGCGCAAACCGCAGGTATCAAGATCGTTGCCGAGGAAAAATTCAATCGCAACGATCCAAGCGTCACCGGGCAGATCCTGAAACTGCTCGCGGCGCAGCCCGATGCGGTGCTCATCGGGGGCTCCGGAACGCCGGCCGCGACGCCGCACAAGGAACTGATTTCCCGTGGATACAAAGGGAAGATCTATCAGACGCACGGTGTCGCCAATGCCGATTTTCTTCGCGTCGTCGGCGCGGACGGCAACGGCGCGATTCTTCCCGCGGGGCCGATGCTGGTCTACGAGCAGCTTCCCGACAGTAATCCGGTCAAGAAATCCGCGGCCGATTACGTCAAGGCTTACGAAACCAAGTATGGCGCGGGAAGCCGCACGACCTTTGGCGGGCACGCGTGGGACGCCTACGCTTTGCTGCAGCAGGCAATCCCCGATGCGCTGAAAAAAGGACAGCCGGGCACCAAGGCGTTTCGCGCCGGCCTGCGCGATGCGCTCGAGGCGAGCAAGGACGTCGCCGGCAGCAACGGCGTGTTCAGCATGAATCCCGGCGATCACAACGGCATGGACAACCGCGCGCGCGTCATCGTGAAAATCGAGAATGGTAAATGGGTCATGGCCAAGTAACGTCAGGGCGCTGATTCTGACAAAGGCCGGCTAGCGCACTGCGCCGCCGGCTTTTTTGTCCATTGACCGCACTGCTGGCATCGATGAACTTCTCCATCGCCGTACTCCTCGCGCAGGACGGCATCACCAACGGCGCAATCTACGCGCTGCTCGCGCTTGCACTGGTGCTGGTGTTCACCGTTACGCGCGTGATCTTCGTTCCCGCAGGCGAGTTCGTGACGTACGGCACCCTCACGCTCGCCGCGTTTCAGCTCGGCAAGCCGCCGGGCACGATCGGCCTTCTGATCGGGCTCGCGATGCTTGCGGGCGCCATGGAGGTCTATGTCTGCGCGCGCGCACGAAGCTGGCGCCTCCTTCCGCGCCGTCTCGCGCTCTACACTGCGGCGCCGCTTGCAATTGCCGCTGCGGTCTATTTTCTTGCGCCCCTGGAGCTCGCCCTGCCCATCCAGATCGCTCTGACGCTCGCCATCGTGACCGCGCTCGGCCCGCTGCTCTATCGGATTGCGTATCAGCCGCTTGCCGAAGCCTCTGTGCTCGTGCTGCTCATCGTGTCGGTCGCGGCGCATTTCGCGATGGTGGGGCTGGGCCTCTGGTTCTTCGGCGCGGAAGGCTCTCGCACGCCTCCATTTACGCACGATACCTTCCGCATCGGCGAGGTAACGATCAGCGGGCAAAGCGCATTGGTCGTGCTCTTTTCGCTGCTGCTCATCGGAGCGCTTTATGTCTTCTTCGGCAGGACGCTGTATGGCAAGGCGCTGCGCGCCACGGCGCTCAATCGGGCCGGTGCGCGGTTGGTCGGCGTGAGCCCGAGCCTGGCCGGAAGCCTGACCTTTGCGCTTGCCGCGCTGCTCGGTGCATTTTCAGGCGTGCTGATCGGGCCGATCACGACGATCTACTACGACTCCGGATTCTTGGTGAGCCTCAAGGGCTTCGTAGGCGCCATCATCGGCGGTCTGTCGAGCTACCCGCTCGCCGCAGCGGGTTCCCTGCTGGTTGGCCTGCTCGAATCTTTTTCCTCGTTCTGGGCCAGCGCGTTCAAGGAAGTCATCGTCTTCACGCTGATCATTCCCGTTCTCTTGTGGCGGTCGCTGACGACGCATCATCACGAGGAAGAGGAGTAGCGGCATGCGCGTCGCGCACACCCTGGTCGCGGCTCTGCTCGCCATCGCGCTTGTGGTCGCGCCGTTGGTCGCGCCGCCCTTCTGGATCACGCTGCTCAACTACATCGGGCTCTACAGCATCGTCGCGCTCGGCCTGGTGCTGCTGACCGGCGTTGCCGGGCAAACGTCGTTCGGCCAGGCGGCGTTCGTCGGATTCGGCGCGTACACGACCGCTTATCTCTCAATCAACTATCCGCCGCTGTCTCCGTGGCTGAACCTGGCCGTCGGCGTGGCATTGACCATGGCCGCCTCGCTCGGCTTGGGATTCATCACCCTGCGCATGAAAGGCCACTATCTGCCGCTGGCGACCATCGCGTGGGGAACGAGCTTGTATTACCTGTTCGGCAATCTGGAATTTCTCGGCGGTCACACGGGCATCGCCGGCATCGCCGCGCTGTCGCTGTTCGGGCTCGAGCTTAGAAACGAGCGCTACTTCTATTACGTCATCTGGGCTATCGCGCTCTTTGGTCTGTGGGCAACGCGAAATCTCCTCGACTCGCGGCCCGGGCGCGCGGTGCGCGCGCTCAAGGGAGGATTGGAAATGGTTGAATCCTTCGGCGTCGATGCCGGTCGCCTGAAGATCGTCGTGTTCGTCTATGCCGCGGTTCTCGCCTGCGTGGCCGGATGGCTCTATGCACACTTGCAGCGCTTCATCAATCCGACACCGTTCGGAATCCCTCAGGGTATCGAATATCTTTTCATGGCAGTTGTCGGTGGCGCCGGCAGCGTGTGGGGCGCCGTCGTCGGCGCGACGCTGATCACGCTGCTCAAGCAGGTGCTGCAGGACCTGCTGCCGAAGCTCCTCGGGCGCGATGGGAATTTCGAGATCGTGGTCTTCGGGATTCTGATGATTTTTCTTCTGCAGCGGACCAGGGAAGGCGTATGGCCGTGGCTTGCGCGGCTGCTGCCGCAGCGACCGACACCTGTGGTTGCGCCGGCGCAACCGCTGCCGCGGCACGGCCGGACGCCGCATGCGGGCGCGCTGTTGACCGTCGATCGCGCACGCAAGGAATTCGGCGGTCTGGTTGCCGTCAGCGATCTTTCCTTCGACATTCGAAACGGCGAGATCCTGGCGTTGATCGGGCCCAACGGCGCGGGCAAGAGCACCATGTTCAATTTGATCAGCGGCGCGCTGCCTTTGACACGCGGCACGATCTCGTTCAACGGAATACCGATCGGCGGCCTCCAGCCCTATGAAATCGCCCGCCTTGGGATCGCGCGCACATTTCAGCATGTCAAGCTGATCACGGCGATGTCGGTCCTCGACAATGTCGCGCTCGGCGCGTATTTGCGGGGCAACGCGGGCGTCGGTCGCGCTGCTGCGCGCCTCGATCGCGCCGAAGATTGCGCTCGGCAAGCAACGCCTCGTCGAGATTGCGCGCGCGCTTGCCGCGGACCCCTTGCTGCTATTGCTCGACGAGCCCGCCGCGGGCTTGCGCTTTCGCGAAAAGCAGGAACTTGCCACGCTGCTGCGGAGCCTCCGCGCCAATGGGATGACGGTGCTTCTGGTCGAGCACGACATGGACTTCGTCATGGGACTCTCCGACCGGCTCGTGGTCATGGATTTCGGAGAAAAGCTCGCCGAGGGGCTCCCCGCGGATATCCAGTCAAATCCCCTGGTGCTCGAGGCGTACCTGGGTGGCGTGTGACCCAGGCTCGCGCCGACGACACCATGCACGCCTACGCATTCTCTAAAGCCGCCGCAACGACAGGTCGCGCCCGCCGGTTGGCGGTTACCAACGAGCCGAGCGTCCCTGTGCGAAAGGCTCATGTCCGCACTGCTTGAAGTCGACGACCTGCACGTCGCCTACGGCAAGGTCGAGGCCGTGCACGGCGTGTCGGTGCGCGTCGAAACCGCGCAGATCGTCACCGTCATCGGGCCCAATGGCGCAGGCAAAACGACGATGCTGGGGGCGATCATGGGCTTGCTGCCTTCGCGTGGGCGCATCAGCTACGACGGGGCGTCCTTGAACGCAATTGAAGTCGAGCAGCGCGTTGCGCGCGGACTCACGCTCGTGCCCGAACGGCGCGAGCTCTTCTCGGCGATGACGGTCGCCGATAATCTGCAGCTCGGCGCATTCCAGCGTTATCGCGCTGGCGACAAGACCATTGCGCGGACGCAGGAAAGTGTCTATCAGCGCTTTCCGCGATTGGCCGAGCGGCGCGCGCAACTCGCGGGCACGCTCTCGGGTGGGGAACGGCAGATGCTGGCGCTGGGCCGCGCGCTGATGGCCAAGCCCCGCCTGCTCATGCTCGACGAGCCGAGCCTAGGGCTCGCGCCTTTGATCGTGAAGGAAATATTCACCATCATCGCCGCGCTCAAGGCCACCGGCGTCTCGATTCTCCTGGTCGAGCAGAACGCGCGCGCCGCGCTGCAGGTCGCCGACTACGGCTACGTCCTCGAAACCGGCGAAATGGCGATCGAGGGCGCCAGCGGCGCGCTGGCGGTCGATCCCCGCGTCGCGGCCACGTATCTGGGGCAGAGCGTGCAGCAGCCCGCAGCGCCCCGCTGAGGAACGAACAGGCTATGCCCTCACCCCTTCCCCCTCTCCCGCCCCACCCTCACCCCCGCCCCTCTCCCTGAGGGCGAGGGAAGATTCGCGCGGCTTCGCCGGCCGATCGGCTGGAGGGGAAATGTCGTCCGGCGCTGGGCGCCGCACCAAATATCTGCCGGTCTTGTACCCTGGCCCCGCGCCCGCGACAATGCGGGACCTGACTTTCTGTCGAAGGATATGCTGTGACCGATCTCGCCGTTTCCACCGTTAACCCCCGGCTGCTTGCGCAGGCAAGCGAGCTCTTGCTGGCACCTGCCGCGCTGGAGATTCGCCAGCTCTCGGACGTCCTGGCGGGCATTCATGTCCACCATGTCGACTACGCCGATCTGTACTTCCAGTACTCGCGGCTCGAGAGCTGGAGCCTCGAGGAAGGTATCGTCAAGTCCGGTTCGTTTTCCATCGATCGCGGCGTCGGCGTACGCGCCGTGTCCGGCGAAAAGACGGCGTTCGCGTATTCCGACGACATCAGCCTCGACGCCTTGACCAAGGCCGCGACCGCGACACGCGCGATCGGACGCCAGGGCCATTCCACGGTTGCCGCGCTCGACAAGCTGGGCGGCGCTCGCGCGCTCTACGCGCCGACCGACCCCGTGATCGCGCTATCCGACGCGAACAAGGTCTCGCTGCTCGAACGTCTGGAGCGCTTCGCCCGCGCGCGCGACCCGCGCGTGACGCAGGTCATGGCGTCGCTCGCCGGCGAATACGAAGCGATCCTCATCGCGCGCAGCGATGGGCTGATCGCCGCCGACGTGAGGCCACTGGTGCGCGTTTCGCTCAATGTCATCGTCGAGGAGAACGGCCGGCGGGAGCAGGGGATGGGAGGAGGGGGAGGCCGCCTCGATTACGGTTACTTCAGCGACGACATCCTGCGTGACTACGCGGCCAAGGCGGTCGACCAGGCGCTGCAGAACCTCGCGGCGCGCGCCGCGCCCGCGGGAACAATGAAGGTTGTCCTGGGACCCGGCTGGCCCGGAATCCTGCTGCACGAGGCGATCGGACACGGGCTCGAAGGCGACTTCAATCGCAAGGGGACGTCCGCGTTTTCCGGCCGCGTCGGACAACGCGTCGCGGCGAAAGGCGTTACGGTGGTCGACGACGGAACGATCGCGAGGCGCAGGGGATCGCTCAACATCGACGATGAAGGCAACCCGACGCAGCGCACGGTGTTGATCGAGGATGGCGTCCTCAAGGGCTATATGCAGGACGCGCTCAACGCCCGGCTGATGCAGGTCGCGCCGACCGGCAACGGCCGCCGTGAGTCGTTCGCGCACATTCCGATGCCGCGCATGACCAATACCATCATGGAAAACGGCGATCACGATCCGGCGGAGATCATCGCCTCCGTCGACGACGGCCTCTACGCGGTGAACTTCGGCGGCGGCCAGGTCGACATCACCAACGGCAAATTCGTCTTTTCCGCCGCGGAGGCGTGGAAGATCGAGAACGGCAAGCTCGCGTATCCCGTGAAAGGCGCCACGCTCATCGGCAACGGACCCGATGCGCTCACGCGCGTCTCGATGATCGGCAACGACCTCGCGCTCGATTCGGGTATCGGCACCTGCGGCAAGGACGGGCAAAGCGTCCCGGTGGGCGTCGGCCAGCCGACGCTGCGTATCGACGGGCTCACCGTGGGCGGCACCGCGTAGGGCCGGATTTGATCCGCCCCCGCGCTCGATCGAACGCCCGAGTGCGGACCTCCGCGCGCCTAGTGCAGCGGCCCCGCGGGGGCCGAGACCGCAAGCGCCGGCGCCGCCGACGCATGGTGGACGACCAGCCTCCATCCGGACGGCGTGCGGAGAAAGACGTTGGTCGCGATCGCGATACCGCGCGATTTGGCGTCGTCACCTACCGCAACCTGCTCGATCGCGCTTTGAAACGCCATTCCGACGGTTTCCAGCACGACGATTTCGTCGAGGCGAAACGAAAGCTTGGCGTCGCCCGCGAAAAGCTGCTCCCAACCGACGCGCACGGCGTCGTAGCCAACCAGGCGCGGACCGCCGGGATGCACGCAGACGATGTCTTCGTCCTCGGCCCACGTCGCCATCATCGCGTCGGTGTCCTTGCCCTCGAACGCCTGATAGAACGCGAGCGCGGCGTCCTGCGGCGACGTGAAGATGGTCGGTGTGCGGGCCTTGGGCATGATCGAAGGTCGGCGGAAGCTCAAAACGAGAGGGCTCGCCTCGTGAACAAGTCGCGTGCGCCGGGCGGCGTCGGCGACATACGGTTCAGCGCGCCGCGCGCGCCAAATCATACACAACATTGGGCGACAATTCGCGCATGCACTTGAAATGTCCGAGAGGGCAGACGCGCTGGAAGCACGGGCTGCAGGCGATGTCGATCTTGGCCACGCGGGCGAGGGGCGACAGCGGCGGCGTGTATTCCGGGCTGGATGAGCCGAACATCGCGACCAGCGGACGGCCCACGGCCGCCGCCGCGTGCATCAGCCCGGAATCGTTGCTGACGACGACACTCGCCAGCGATAACAGATCGATCGCCGTGCCGAGATCGGTCCTTCCGGCGGCATTGCGCACTTCGGGTACGGCGTTGGCAATGGGATCGGCGGCCGGCTTATCGTTGGGAGAGCCGATGAGCCAGACGGCGTACCCGGAGTCGATGAAACGCCGCGCGAGCTCGATGAAGTGTTCGGTTGGCCAGCGCTTCGCCGGGCCGAACTCGGCGCCGGGGCAGAAGATCGCAACGGGGCGTCGCGTGGAGAGCCCGAGCGCGCGCATCGCCTCGGTCGCGTTGGCGGTGTCGGGAACGAGATAGCCGATACGGCGCGGTATTCGCGCGAGCCAGGGAATCAGCGCCGACTTGAACGAATTGGGCAGGATGAAGGCGCGCGTGTACGCGTTTTCGCGCAAGGTGCGCGCAAGCGCGCGCCTGCGGCCGAGACTCAGCTCGCGATGACCGATCGGGTTCTCGATGATGTTGCGGATGCCGCGCACGCGCTGATACACAGGCGCGCACCACGGTGGCACGAGCACGTCGACGATCGGCGCCTCGAGCGGCTCGCGCAGGACCGCGACCAGCGGTTCGGAGAGAATCGCATCGCCGACCCACGAAGGCGCAACGACGAGTATGCGCTCAGCCATGATGCGCTCGAGTTCTGCCGCGCGTACCCTGTCCGGCACGCAGCGGTGAAGTCAGTGTCCACCCCGCGGCGCCTCGCCCACCAGGCGGTAACGCGTGCCGCAGTAGGGGCACATGGCTTCGCCGGTCGCGGCGACGTCGAGGAAAACTCGTGGATGGCTCGACCACAGAGGCATCGCCGGATTGGGGCAATGCAGCGGCAGTTCCCGCGCGGTCACTTCAACCGCGCGCGGCGCGCTGGTCTCGGGTTGCGACATAGTCAAGCGAGTCCGCGCGGGATGCGGCCGGTGTGAGCCACGACATGTACTTCGGGTTGCGGCCGTTGACCACGTCGAAGAACATCTCCTGCAGTTTTTGGGTAATCGGTCCGCGCTGGCCCGGACCGATGGGACGGTTGTCGAGCTCGCGGATCGGCGTGACCTCCGCTGCGGTACCGGTGAAGAACGCCTCGTCGGCGATGTAGAACTCGTCGCGCGTGATGCGGCGCTCGATTACCGGAATCCCGAGTTCCGCCGCAAACGTGATGATCGTGCCTCGCGTGATGCCATTGAGCGCGCCGCCGGAGAGATCTGGCGTGTGCAGCTTGCCGTCGCGTACCAGGAATACGTTCTCGCCGGAGCCCTGGCAGATGAAGCCTTGCGGGTCGAGCAGCATCGCTTCCTCGTAGCCGTCGTGCGTCGCCTCCTGATTGGCAAGGATCGACACCGCGTAGTTGCACACGGCCTTGGCGTTGCACATGGTGATGTTCGGATGATGGTGGGTGAACGACGACGTCTTGACGCGAATTCCCTTCTCGAGACCCTCGGCGCCGAGATAGGTCCCCCAGGGCCACGCGGCGATCGCGACACGCACGGGGTTCGATTTCGCGGCAACGCCGAGGGCCTCCGAGCCGTAAAACACCAGTGGACGCAGGTAGCACGAATCGAGGCTGTTTTCTCGCACGCACTCCTTTTGCGCTGCGTCGATCTCGTCCTTGCCGTACGGGATCTTCATGCCGAAGATCTGCGCAGAGCGAAACAGGCGGTCGGTATGGTCCCGCAGCCGGAAGATCGCGGGGCCTGCGGAGGTGTGGTAGCAGCGGACACCTTCGAATACCCCCAGCCCGTAGTGCAACGTGTGCGTCAGCACGTGCGTCGTCGCATCGCGCCACGGCACGAACTTGCCGTCGTACCAGATGAACCCGTCGCGGTCGGCCATCGACATCGCCAATCTCCAAACCGGCAAAATTGTTATTTTAGCTGATTTGCGACGTCGCTTCGGCCCACGAAGCGCCGAAAACCGCGGCCCACAACGAGGCAACCGCGTCGCGCCGCGGCGCTTGCGGGCCGGGCTCGACCCGCGCTTCATGCGCGCCTTGAAGTCGGACCTGATGCTGCAGCCGACGATACTCACGATACGCGGCCGCCGACGCTGCCGCCGTCTCCGGATCGACGAGCCCGAGTCCGGCGCATTGCGACAGCAGCGCAATGTTGCCGATGTTCCGCGTCAGCTCGCGCCACGCGTGGCTGTGCGCGAGAATGAGATACTGGACCGCGAATTCGATGTCGACCATTCCGCCGGGGTCGTGCTTGAGGTCGAACAACGCGCTGCGGTTGGGGTGCGCCGCGTACATTCGGCGCCGCATCGCGACGATATCGTCCCGCAGCCTGGCATGATCGCGATTCATTCGCAGGATGGCCTCGCGCTCGGCGTCGAATGCGTGCTCGATGCGCTCGTCGCCGGCAACGAAACGCGCCCGGGTGAGCGCCTGGTGCTCCCAGGTCCATGCCTGATCGGCTTGATACGTGCGGAATGCCTCGAGGCTTGAAACCATCAGTCCCTTCGCGCCGTCCGGGCGCAGGCGCAGATCGGTATCGTACAGGCGTCCGGCGGCGGTCAGGCTGGTCAGCGCGGTGTTGATGCGCTGGGCCAGTCGCGCGTAGCGCTGCGACGCCGCGTCGTCCGGGTCATCGTAGAGGAACACGACGTCGAGGTCGGACGCGTAGCCGAGCTCCTTGCCGCCGAGCTTGCCGTAGCCGATGATCGCGAACTTCGGCGGCGCCGCGTCCGGCCCCTGCATCTGCATCCAGCAAAGCTCGAGCGTCGCGTCGAGAATGATATCGGCGAGCGCCGACAGATGGTCGGCGAGCCGCTCGATGCTCAGCCTGCCCTCGAGATCTTGGGCGAGCAGACGAAACGTTTGCGCGTGCTGAAAATGGCGCAGGACGTCGATTTGGCGCTCCGCATCGCCGGCATGCGCCGACAGTTGCGCCGAAAGCTCTTTTCGCCATTCGTCCCACGAGGGCTCCGCCAGCAGCGCGCGGCTGTCCAGCAGCTCGTCGAGCAGAATGGGGTGCCTGGTCAGATACTCGGCGGCCCAGGCACTCGCTGCCATCAGATGCGCGAGCCGCGGCAGCACGGGAGGGTGCTCGACGAGCAGCGCGAGATAGACGCTGCGGCCGCTGATGGCATCGAGCAGCGTGAGCAGGCGTAGGAAAACCGCCTGCGGCTCGGGCGTGTCAGCGGCCGCGCGCAGCAATTGCGGAACCAGCGCGTCGAAGCGTTGCCGCGACAGGATAGGCAGCTGCAGGTAACGGGAGCTCTCGCGCAGGCGCGCGAGCGTCGCGATGAGCGCTGCCGGGTCGGCGTATCCCGCCACCCGAAGCGCCGCATCATGCGCCTCGTCGGGAGACGGATCGATCCAGATCGAGACTAGAGCATCGGCGCCCGCCGCATCGGAAGGGCCGAACAGCGCGTCGAAATGGCGCTCGACGCTCTCGCGCCGGTCATGCACACCCGCCTCGAAGGACACCGCGTCGGCGAAGCCGCAGGCTTGCGCAAGCAGATCCAGTTCAGTGGGCTCGGACGGAAGGTCGTGCGTTTGCGTATCGTCGCGATACTGCAGTCGATGCTCGACGTTGCGCAGAAAAACATAGGCATCGCGAAGCTCGTCGACCACGGCTGCCGGCAGCGTTCCTCGCACGCGAAGGGCGTCGAGCGCCACAAGCGTCGGGCGCACGCGCAGCGCCGGCTCCCGGCCGCCTCGCACCATTTGCAGCGCCTGAACGATGAATTCGATTTCGCGTATGCCGCCCGGGCCGAGCTTGACGTTGCGTGCGTAATCGCGGCGCCGCCCCTGCTCGCGGATTTGCCGATGCACATCGCGCAAGCCGGCGTAGGCGTCATAATCGAGGTATTTGCGAAATACGAACGGCGCGATCAATCGATCGAGATCGGCGCATCGGTCGCCGGTGAGCGCGCGCGCCTTCATCCAGGCGTAGCGCTCCCAGGTCCGGCCCTGCGTGATCAAGTAGTGCTCGAGCGCAGCGAAGGATGACGACAGCGGTCCCCCATCGCCGTAGGGACGCAGGCGCATGTCGACCCGGAAGACGAAACCTTCGGCCGTCGAATCGCCGAGTGCGGCGATCACGCGACGGCCGAGGCGATCGAAGAACTCCTGGTTGGCGAGAACCTTCGGTCCGGCGGTCGATCCTTCCTCCGGGTAGACGAAGACAAGATCGATATCCGAGGAGACGTTGAGCTCGCAGCCGCCGAGCTTCCCCATGCCGACGACGATGAGTTGCTGCCTCGACGCGCTTCCCGCGCCGAGCGGTTCTCCGTGCGCTTCGACAAGCCCGCGATGATGCGCGACAACGGCGCGCCGCACCGCGATCTCCGCAAGCCGCGTCATCGTTTGCATGACCTCGCCAAGATCCGCGCGACCGGTGAGATCGCGAAACATCGCCGTCAGGACTGCGCGCTGGCGCAGCTGGCGGAGCGCTGCGGCGAGTGACACCGGATCGTGATCGGCGATGACCTCGGTTTCGGATGCCGCGAACGAGAATGGTGAATCGAGGGCCTCCAGCACCGACCCTACGACGGCCGGGCGGGCGGTTTTAAGCCTCGACGCGTAGCGGCTGAACTCGAATGCCTGGGGCAGGTCCATGTGGTGACCGGCTGTTCCGTAATAGAATCCCTGCAGAACTGCTCATTATGCCTTTCGTGCGCGCATCCTCCGGCACCTTCGCCGGCTCTCCTCCCTGGTTGAGCAAGAGCGCGCGCGTGCTGCGCGCCGTGGTGCTCGTCGGCATCGTCGCATTTTGCCTGATCCTGCTCGCCGTCCGGTTCGTCGTTCTGCCGCATCTGGAAAGCAATCGCGGCGACATCGCGCAGATGCTCTCGCGTGAAATCGGCCAGCCGGTCGAGATCGATGCGCTTGCAACCGGGTGGGATGGGTGGAATCCGCGCATCGAACTCTCGGGCGTGCGCATTCTCGACCGCGCCGACGGCTCGCCGACGGTCGCGCTGCCGTCCGCGCGTCTGATCGTCGCCTGGACGTCGCT
>WNGK01001316.1_pt1 | contig 26641 bp, 22 predicted proteins | sample 5400601 | NCBI WGS metagenome assembly WNGK01 (sample SAMN13153376, study PRJNA577476) | soil metagenome | isolation source: 60 cm soil or saprolite under Garry oak tree replicate 1 | place: USA:California | collected 2016-06-15
TCCTACCGTCAAGACGGTGCAGGATTCACGCTTACGGACGTTCAAGGTCTTGGCTACGTCTTGAACAATCCGGTCCAACACCTCCTTGGGAGTGTTCGAGGTATCTAGCAAATCGAGGGCTGAGGTCTCTTCCTTGGCGGCTTCGTCATCTGCTGGCTTCACGGAGGAATCCGGTGGCGTGGAAATCGGGTTCTCGATGTTGGCGATGTACTCGATAGCCTGTTTCAAAGTACATACAACATGGTTGGCATCACTGACCGGAATTCTGCTGCGAACACTGGTCAGATCCGCATCGCTCCAAACCGCCGCCATGATGGTCAGGTCTGGAAAAAGCTTCCGCAGATGTCTGCAACGGACCGCGACGTGGCGAGTCGCTTGGGGCGGTACTCCGGAGATGCAGACTACAGTAGGCCGCGCGGTGGAAATTGCCTTTACTAGATCATGGGTCGAAATTCCCAGACGCACCACCTGCACTGCGGCACTCGGCAACAGTTGCGCTAATATCTGGCAGGCCAATTCGTCAGCGGCATCCTTCGCCGGAAGGCAAATTATCTTGGCAGAAATGCAATTTTCTCCCGGACCCGAGGCTCCCCTCGTTCCGATTTCGTCCACCAACTCTCGGGTATTCTCCAAGAAATAGACTTGGGTTTCTGAATCAAGAAAACCAGCATGCCGACCTTCTTCAGCCAGACTCATCGCGGGAACAAGGACCTCGTCGTACACATCAATCACGGATTTGTCCTTGAGAAGTTGCTCCGTGAGTTCCGCAGCCTCCTCCGCATCTTTGGCGATCATGCGCTGATAAAAACGCTGAGCCGGAGACAATACTGGTTCATCGCCAAAGAGTATTCCCAAGAACTCGAGATGAGGCACATAACGTCCCACCACGACCAAGCACACGGTCAGGGGTGTCGAGAGTAGCAAACCGACTGGACCCCAGAGCCAGGTCCAGAAAACAGCAGCCACCAGGATCGCAATGGCGGAGATTCCCGTGGAGGAACCGTATAAGAAAGGCTCTACAAAATTAGCTGTAACCACCTCCAACACTAGATAGAATCCAAGTGTCCACGCGAATTTATCCCAACCTGGGGCTACGGCTATGGCCAACAAAATGGGGCCAGCAGCCGCAATCCACGGCCCCACATATGGAATGAACCGCAACAACGTTGCTAGGACAGCCCAGACCAGCGGATGCGGTATGCCGATTAGAAGCAATCCGACTCCGACCAATGCTCCGTACGTTGCGTTCACGGCGAACTGCATCAGCAGATAACGACTGACTCTCGTTGCCGCGTCATCAAGCGCCTGGGTCGTCATGTACAAGCGACTACTGCCGGCGAGCCGCAATACCCGATCTCGCAGGTCCTCCCGCCCAAGAAGCATAAAAATCACAAAGATGACCACAATGAAGGCGGTTGCCACCGGCCGGAGGATCGATCCCGCGGTTTTTTCCAGAAATTCCAGCGGAGTAGGCTCTGGTTGTCGCACCTCGACAGCAACCGGAGGCTGGGAAGAATTCTGCTGCCTGCCGGACGAAGGCTGGGATTTCTGACCTTGATTTTGGGTTATGAGTTCTCCGGTGACTTCTCCGAGCATCCTTTTAGTTTCTCCAAAGCGGTGCAGTCCAGGGGGAGTTAGGGCACGGAGTTTGGCGGTGATGTTTTGACGATATGCAGGGAGCTCAAGGGTGAGATTGTAAGCTTGTCCAAAACCCACCCAACATATGAAGATCAGCCCCAAAAAAGAAAGAGCGACTACCAGCAGGGCTGCGAGAGTCTTTCCCAAGCCCCAATGTTGTAAGCGAACCATCGCAGGCGCGAGGAGGAAACTCAGCAAGAGTGCAAGAGCAATCGGTATTAAGACTTCGCGAGCGAGATACAATACCGCAATTGCGATTAGCAACCCAATCGCCGTCTGCGGGTTGAACCGGCTCGCAACAACTGACTTCTCCACTAGTTTCATAACAACCGCACCAGACGCTGCGCGTCCAAATTAGGTGAACTAAGATTAACCGGGATCGTCACATGAACTCAGATGAGGAGTGCCCTGAGGCTGTTGGCCCCTGGTACATAGGACTCGTCGCAGATTTTCACTGGGAAGGATAAGCTCAACCTTCGCGGGGGCGAAACCAGCGTCGCCCTCGTTGCAGCAATGAAGAATCGCTGAGGGGCTCGCCGCCAAACCCCTCAGTACGGCAATAAATCCGTTTATGGAAAACCCAACTCTGGCGCGAGATTAATCATCGTCAGAGCACAAAGGCGAGGTGAACTTTTTGCACATCAATGCTGTGAAAGCTCTTTATTGGGCAGCAATTCTTAATGGGCTTGTCGCAGCGCCGCTGATGTGCGTGATCATGATGATGGCGTCCAATCGGAAGGTGATGGGGAAGTTTGTGATACCTCCTTACCTCAGATGGGTCGGGTAGTGTGCCACGGCGGTCATGGTCTGTGTATGCATCGGAGTCATACTCAGTTTGAAGGCTAAATGAATGAGTTGATTATTCGATTTCTGGATAGAGGCGCGATTGTCTCATTCGGCTCTGGTCGGTGACGTTTTGGAACCGATGACCCCAGCTTTTCCCCTACCTGATAGCTACGCGCCGATCGCACTCGCTGCGTGGCAGTCTCGTACAGCTTCCAGTCGCGCTGGGGGCGACCGTCACCATTCGCCCATGTGCAGCCCGTCCTACTCGAGGACGATAAAATCGTCCCCTTTCACTGCAGCTTCTAAAGCTTCGACGAGGGCTTGTCCGATCTTCGATTTCGGGACATATGCTTGCACACCAACCTTCTTGGCTTCCGCAATAAAATACTTGTCCGCATGGGACGACAGAATGACAATTGCGGTTTCGCGGGACCTGCTTCTTTATCTCCTGTGCCGCCTGAAAGCCGTTGACCAGAGGCATAGTGACATTCAGGACGACGACATCAAGGCCTTACTCGCTTAACCTCCTGTATCGCTTCCGCTCCGTTCTCGGCTTCTCCGCAGACCTCAAAAATGAGGATGCTGCTGTAGGGCCGAACGTACCATGCCTCCGAAGTCATTCGCCGCAAACAACGCATTTTCTGATCGAACTTCTCCTCTCTTTGTTCTTTCCAGCATTGCCTTTGAAGAGATAAATCCTCGGCTAAGGCTGCGCATTTCCGCCGGAGCTGGATTCTCTTCGCTGCTGATCTACGCCGCTGGCCTGATCTCGGTGGTCCGCGCCCTTTGTTGGCCTATCACACCTAAGGCCAGCGGAATCGTAGTAAGACCTCCGACCAGTGCCAGAGCCGGTCCAGCGGCTTTGCGTTGATCGTTGTATAGCTTAGTGGAAAGCAGAAGGCCGATTCCCGCGCCCAATGCGACGCGGGTTCCAGCGATCAGTATGATCTCAGCGAGAGTAAGCTTCCGTTCCATCATGTTTCATCCACCTTCCTTATCCACGGGCGCGTCAACATACGCGCAAGCTCTTGAGCGAGGCGCGTGCGGCAGCCGCCGCTGATATCAGGCGCAATTGTCAGCTCAAGTACGCTGACCTCCGAAAGTTCGACACGGTAGTCCTCGATCTCCCGGGTTGAGGTAGGTGCGCTGAAATTCCATTGCTGTCGCACAATCTCTCGAGACGGCCCGCGAGGATTCGAGGATACTCGCAAAACAAACTCTTGCGTACGGGTTATCGCGTCCTCCTCGAAAACCAGCGAGACGCGTTTGAGCTCTTGAGGCTCATCAAAAACCAGCCGAATTGTTTGGGCTCCCGGTTCAGCAGCACGCCAACCCTGCCCAGGTTCGATCGATAACGAAGCGTCGATTGGAAAGTCTTTATCCTCTGACGTGACCTCCACCGTGGCGGCATGCTCAAGATCTAACCAACCTTCGCCTCGCGTCTGAAGAATTGCCGGAGTGGGTGTGACAAAACGTTTTCGCATATTTGGTCATCTGCATTGGCAGGCCGGGGACAATTGATCAAGCGGCAATCTCATAAACCAAACTGCGGGCTTTGCCGAGCAAGACCGATGTGTTCTCAGACTTTGAGACTAGCGCCGATACGCCCGCGGAACGAGCTTCTCTCTGGGTGAAAGAATCGCTGAATGCGCTGTACATGATGACTGGCACTTCAGGCATCAACCGTGTGAGAGCCCGCGCCGCATCCAGGCCGTTCATCACCGGCATCGAGAGGTCTAGCAGAATCAAGTCAGGGTGCAAGTCCTGAGCTTCCTCAATTGCCAGTCCTGAGCTTCCTCAATTGCCTGCCTTCCGTTCTCCGCCTCTCCGCAAACTTCAAAGTCCGGTTCACGGCTGAACACTCCACAAAGCCCCTGCCGAACAAGGGCATTGTCATCCGCAATTAGGACTGACTTCATCATCGCTGTAGTCCACCTAAGGTAGTTGCAGCGCTTCACCCATGTAACGGAGTTGTGATCCGGAGAATGACACAGGGGTTCTTGGTACAACTCGAGGGAGCAAAATATAGGTCTCAGATTGCGACTAACAGACTAACAATCGTACTCAACGAGCTGCGGAGAGTTGAGGAGCAACGCTGTACGAATACGCACTTGCGTTTACGTGGGAGCGAGGTTTCTGCTGACACTCCTCTAACGCTTGGTTAATCTGCATGATGAGGTGAGTTCGGGGCGAGTCGTCGGCCAACAGGAGTAATTCCAATTTCCCGTTTGCCTTTTGTCCGAGTTTATCCTTCCGTGCCCAATGATGTTGCTGTCTGAGGCCGGAACTCGGTGCAGGAATGAATCGCAAAAGCGTGGGCCGCCCATGGAGAGCAAGACAAACGCATCGGGGCGGCAGACTTGAGCTGGCCCGACTGTGGGCAAGTACAACGAATCCGGATGTTGAGCTTCTCCTGCATGGCTCACCTAAACCAGCTCGATCATGCATTGATAAACGGAAAGCCGCGACCAACCGTCGTGAATCGACTTACTGCGACCTCAAACCGAGATTGAGGTATTTAGCATCTCATTCAAGAGATCACAACCCTGCGGTCCTATCGTAAGGAGAGCAGATGACAACCCCGGCGACTGCTGACAATTCGAATGTTACTGGTGACGTTCGTTCCGAGAACTCGCAAACTCCGCCAACTACACCAATCGAAGAGAAACTGCAGAAATTCGTTGACAAAGCTCTGTATGCCAACGGGCGACCGACGGCACAAAAGCTCAGAAATTTTCTAAATGGCACATGGTTGGGCGAGCCCTTGCACGTCGTTGTCAAGGATGTGCCGATAGGAGCATGGACGGTCGCGATGGTGTTTGATGTTCTGGATCTGATTCGCAGTCGCCGTGAGTTCGCGGTTGCCGCCGATACTTCAATAGCCATAGGGCTGGTCGGTGCAGCGGGCGCGGCGGTCACGGGCGTGACGGATTGGTCCGACGTTGATCCTCCAGCTCGCCGGTTGGGCTTAATCCACGCCGTGCTGAACATCGGTGCTACTACGATGTTTACGACTTCCCTCATTTTACGAAAGGGGAAGTCGCGCACGAATGGCAGGATCGCCGCCGTTTGCGGTTATGCGCTGATGTCGTACGCAGCACGTCTCGGTGGGAAGATGGTGTACGAACACAGAGTTGGAGTCGACCGTACGGCTGGCGAAGTATTCCCAGAAAAGTTTGTGACGGTTTTGCCTGAATCAGCGTTGGCACACGACAAGCCCACTCGTGTAATGCATGACGGCGTTCCCGTTCTGCTTGTTCGGCGTGGAGATCGCATCTTTGCCATGGCGGAGACGTGCTCCCATTTCAGTGGGCCTCTTGCAGAAGGCAAATTGGTTGGGGAGAGTATTGTATGTCCATATCACGCTTCTCGATTTGCTCTGGAGGATGGCCGTGTGCTTGATGGCCCGGCAGTGCATCCGCAACCTTGTCTGGAGGTCCGCGCCCGCAATGGACAGCTCGAAGTGCGCAGACCTTTCCGCGAAAGACGCGCGCTTAGCAAATCATGGACGCACCGAAATTCGTAACGTCCGCCAAGTCTTTCATAAAGACGTGCGGGGCCGAGGAAACCTGGGCGCCGATGGCCGGGAGATTGCAGCCCTGTGGCAATCGATGCGCAACAACGAAAATCGAGGGGCCTTTCTTGGCAGACAGTGGAGTCGAAACGGGTTCCGGAATCGTAGGGGAAAAGTTAAGTAGACCTACCATGCGCCGATCTGTCGGCCCGCCTACTCAAGGACGATAAAATCGTCTCCTTTCACTGCAGCTTCTAAGGCTTCCACTAGGGCTTGACCCATCTTCGATTTCGGGACATAGGCTCGCACACCAATCTTCTTGGCTTCAGCCACAAAGTGCTTATCCGCATGCGACGACAGAATGACGATTGCGGTTTCAGGGACATGCTTTTTGATTTCTCGTGCCGCCTGGAAGCCATTGACCAGCGGCATGGTTACATTCAGAACCACGACGTCTGGCCTTGCTCGCTTAACCTCTTCTATTGCTTCCGCACCGTTCTCAGCTTCACCGCAGACCTCAAAATGCGGATGCTGTCGCAGGGTCGAACGTACCATGCCTCGGATAACAGGATGATCGTCGGCAACCACCACGCGGATTCGAGCGTCCCTGATTGGATTTGTTCGCGCGTTCATGGTTCGCCGGACAACGATAGAGAACCGCGTGTGTCAGGACTGGGTTCGATGCATGGTTGGGAGGAAACGTTGTCGCATTCTCAATTCCCGCGGGAGGTCTGACACATTTCAAGATCGTCGGCAATGCGGACGTAATGCTGTCCTGAAGCGTTTTGACAAAAAACTAGAAGCGTTCGGGTCGAAGAATTGGCGGGAGCGACGGGACTCGAACCCGCGGCCTCCTGCGTGACAGGCAGGCGTTCTAACAAGCTGAACTACGCCCCCGCATGTGATGAGGGACAATCCTTATTATTTATGCCATCCGGTTCCCTCACGTTCCCTAAAGTTCCCTCCGATTCCCTCCAATACCCTAGACCGCTGTGACAGAGCAGCGTTCCGCCGGGAAGTCAGACCTTGTCGTCAAGCGTTCCTCAGACACGACCCTTTTCTCCGTCGATCCGGACGCGAAAACACATCGGCATCACGTCAAATTTGTCCAAAGCACGCGCCCAGCCGCTAACATTAACTTTTCCTGATACATCATTACTTATTAAGGTGGTTAGAAGCTCAGAGCGCAAAATCGATGAAAGGCTGCGCTCTTCGCCGCCTCGCATGGCCGCAAATCGATGACAGTCAATGAGATGAAGCTCGGGCGTCCTTCGCCGAGCGCGTTGTTTCAACCCACGATAAAGGGCCCTTTTGCTGTCGATAGAGGTTTAACAATTTCTCGTAACTCATTGAAAATATGGTGGCCAGGGACGGAGTTGAACCGCCGACGCCAGCCTTTTCAGTGCTACGTTATACAGTGTTTTAAACAACTTAAGTGACTTCAGGTGGCCGCCTAAGTACTTGAGAAGACGTGAGAGACATGCGAATCGTGGGTTGAAATCGTGGGTTCAAAAAGAACTCCCAATGCTTCCCCGAGACTCGCCAGGTTTCAAACACTTGCACCTTAAATTTTCCATCTCCAACGGGATTTACGGACGAGCATTCGTTTTCGGGCTTCCGCGAGGCCCAACCCAGCTGTTCCTCCCGGACGGCAAAGCGGACGGTGATGGACCCTTGTCGCGCCCGAACGGCTCGCTATTCGTCTCGGATGCAATCCGCAATTTTAGTCAGAGTTTGACGGTCGCGAGTCTGCCTGACTAAGTCGAAGCCAATGGAAATCGTATTCAGATCACTGCACCGCCTCGGCAAGGCGGCATCGCGGGTTTGCTGAGTTCCAAACCACACTTCCGACACTGAGAATGTCCCAGGTTTCACCTTCGAAAAGACGGCAATGAGGTATCCTTTTGCTGAGAAAACGGTTTGATGAACGAAGGTACCCGGACGGCGGGCGGAAGCGGGTTCAGAAGTTGGCTCTTAGGTCAGGTTGCCGAACTGCGGCAACGTGAGGGCCAGATCTTTCTAGTCTTGGCGCTGCTGATTGGCGCATTGACAGGGCTGGCGGTCGTCGCTTTCATCTTGCTAACGGAACGAATGGGTATGCGGCTGTACCCGGTTGGCGGTGCCCCGTGGCGGCGTCTGCTGTTCCCGGTAGCAGGCTCGTTGAGCATCGGTTACCTGCTGTATCGCTATTTTCCTAATGCGCGAGGCAGTGGGGTGCCGCAGACGAAGGCGGCGTTATTCGCACGTGAAGGGCGTATCACGCTGCGCACCGTGTTTGGCAAGTTTCTCTGCACTTCGGCAACCCTTGCAAGCGGAATACCTCTGGGACGTGAAGGACCTTCGGTCCAAGTTGGCGGGGGCATTGCTTCTGTGCTCGGACGTTCCCTCGGACTGCGCACCGAGCAAATCAAGAACCTGATCCCGGTGGGAGCAGCGGCGGCTATTGCAGCGGCCTTTAATACTCCTCTGGCAGCGGTGCTGTTTTCGCTTGAGGAGATCATGGGTGATCTCCACGCACCGGTGATGGGCGCGGTGGTGCTGGCCTCGGCGACTGCGTGGATGGTTTTGCGCGTGTCTCTCGGCAATCATCCACTCTTTAAGGTCCCGCAATATCAACTGGTTCATCCGCTGGAGTTCGCGGTCTATGCTGTGCTCGGCGTGGCTGGCGGCTTGGTTTCGGTGGCGTTCACCAAGCTCTTGCTGGGCATGCGGGCGCGTTTCCTGCGGTTACCTCAAAAAACGGTCTGGTTCCAACCCGTAGTGGGCGGGTTGTTGGTCGGGCTGATGGGCTGGTTTGTCCCGCAGGTGCTGGGCGTAGGCTATGGCTATGTCGGCGACGCGTTGAACGGAACTATGGCGTTCAAAATGATGATGCTCCTGGTGGTCCTGAAACTTCTGGCCGTTACCACCAGTTATGCTTCGGGCAACGCGGGCGGTATTTTCGGTCCCGCCCTGTTCATCGGCGCCATGTTGGGGGGCACGATAGGAACGCTAGCGCATCATTTGTTCCCCGCTTACAGTGCGACGCCGGGGGCGTATGCGCTGGTCGGGATGGGCGCGGTTTTCGCCGGGATCGTGCGCGCCCCGATGACCTCAGTGTTGATGATCTTTGAGATGACGCAGGCCTATGCGGTGATCGTCCCTCTGATGATCGCCAATTTGGTGAGTCTTTTCATCGCTTCACGATTGCAGCACGAGCCCATATACGAAGCACTAGCGGTGCAAGATGGCATACACCTGCCGACAGCGCAAGCGCGCCAACGACACGGTCGACGTCAGGTCGCAAAAATCATACAGATTGCGAGCCAGTTGCTGCCAGCCGAGCTCACGGTTCGAGAGGCGCTGGAACAATTCCGCTCAAGTGAATTTCGAACGTGGCTGGTGACGGATCGACGAGGGGTCATCGGCGTGATTAACCTTGCGCAGCTGGAGCGAGCGCTGGCAGATGAGGACAAAAAAGTCGGTGAACTCGTGGATGGGCTTGTTTTTCCGCACGTGCACCCCGACCAGGCGCTTGATTTGGCCCTCGAACGCATGGGCGCAAACCGGATAGAGATCTTACCGGTAGTCAACCGTGCGGATGTGCACAAATTGGAAGGGATCGTGACGCTGCGGGATGTGCTGGATGCATACGGTGTCAGCCGTGCCTGACTGGGGCTTAAGTTTAGCTTTCCGCAGCGATTAGGTCGTCCGAGCACTCTCTTATCCGCAGCGTCCATCAGTTTGTCGCCGCAGTGACCCCGAAGGATAGTCCGCTAAGCGCAGTCAGCCGGAACGGCTGGATTGGCAAGTTCAGGATGAGGACGTGATTGACCCTTGACGCGAATGAGTCGGCCTTTTCTGAGCGGTTCAAGGAATATTCCCGTCACACACACAAGCAAAACTTGTATAAGCAAGACGCACGACGGTGTATAGCGGGCTAGCAATGGGGCCGGGAGCAGAAGTGCTAAAACCAAGAAGCTTGGCCAAACGCGGAGGGGTGATTCGGTTTGGGAGGAGGTCAGGCCAATGACAGAAAGTGTGCTCAATAGCATTGATGCGGCTCCAATCAGAATCCACGCGTGTTGCGGTGTCGCACGAGCGCCTGCGGACAAGGAGATCACATGTTCAATCCCCACTCCCAAAACAGCAATGGAGAGGTACAGAGGAAAATGTGCATGACTCCAGATATGAAATGAAATCGTATCGCGGGCTGATCTTACGTACCGCTCCGCAGCGCCGTGAGCCACATCGAAATACCACCACCACACCCCGAATATTAGGGCAAGGCCGCTGAAGGCAGAGACGGCAGCGGACACCGGCCAGGTCTCCTGGCTCTCCATCCCGCGCATGACCGCGGCTACCGATTCCCCCAGAAGAATGATGGTGAATAGACCAAAGCGCTCCGGCAAATGTTCCGGGTGCGGTGGAACTTTGTGTGTGTAATGCGACGAAATCATGGGTGTGCTTAGGTCGATGAGCAGGGCTGCGGCCCATAACCAGAAGCGAGTAGGTGGAGAAACGAGGGCCGCGATAACCCAGAGAACGGCGGCTATGCCGTAGCCGGTTGCGTAGATTGTTGTGAGGCGTCGAGTGCTTTGTTCGCGACGGGCACGGAGATACTGGATCACCAGCACGACCCGCTGCACCGCGTAGGCGGCGCCGAAACCAGCTGAGTCGCGGTCAGCCAAGTCCTGCTTAGCATTTGCGGCCATCGCCGCAGCCGCGAAGATCTGAACAAGCGTGAGGAGTCGATGAACGACATCGTCGGCGTCGAAGCGCGTCGCATACATGGTGTGCCCAAACCACGCCCACCAGATCAGAAGAAACATGAGCGAGTACCGCACGAGCCCGTGGATGCTGTAGTCCTGGCCCAAGGGCACGCCGACCTGCGAGACTGCTGCCACGAAAATAAGGTCGAAGAAAAGTTCGAGCCACGACGCACGTCTCGATTCGCTCTTATCGCGTGGCCAAAGGCGCACGGATCGAGCCAGTTGAATCGGCTTTGTGCTCATAATCCTGCAATCTCGAGTCTGGGGTTTGTAAGAACGTTAAATTTCAATGGAATTCAGAGTGATTTCGGACCGCAGTACTCGCGGCCGGCACTCCACTGTCCGTCAATTCCTGGAGCCAGTGCGTCCCGCAACTGAAGGCGCGCTCGCGAAAGGCGGGTCTTTACGTTGGCTTCACTAATGCCAAGCGCGAGAGCGGTCTCTGCAATACTGAGTTGTTGAACGTCTCGCAGGATCAGCACCGTTCGGTACTTCTCGGAAAGCGAGTTCAGAGCGTTGGTCAACGCGTCTCGGATTTCCTTGCGCTCCAGAGTCTCCGACGGGATCTCGCGCCAGTCGGCAAAATCCTGAGGGATGTAATCGCCGTCCTCGGCGAGTTGACCCTCTTCGATCGACTCATACAAGTGCCGCCGGTCTTTACGCAGCTTCATCTTCGCTTCGTTAATCGCGATCTGAATGAGCCAGGTACTAAATTTTGCGTCACCGCGGAAGTGCGCGAGCCCTTTGAAGGCCTTCAGCACGGCTTCCTGCGCCACATCTTCCGCGTCAGCATCGTTCTTCACCAAACCAAATGCGGCGAGGAACACCGCGCGCTCGTAAGGGCGCAATAGATCATAGAAGGCATTCGCGTCGCCATCCTGGATGCGACGAATCAGTGCGAGCTCTGCGGATTGTTTGTCGCTCGTTACAGTTGGTGAAAAGGGAGCTGCCAAATTGCGATCATCAGTTACAGCTGCCTGTACGTTTGCGCTCATCATTGCCCCATCTCCTTCACTTGCTGGCTCACAAATTGCGAGCTGTTGTATTGAGAAACTTGCCTTCCGGCGAGGTCTCGAAGCAGCGCCGCACCACGCGCATCAACAAACCAAACTTTTTCGAGATTCAGGCTTACTGATTTGTTCTGCGAGAGAGCGTCGTGGCTCAACCTGCGCAGCTCGTCCACCCACGGACCCACGAGCTTGCCTTCCAGCGCGAACTCGATTGCCTGATCCGAATCACTGATGACTGAAATCTTGAGCACTGCTTGATCCTCCGAAGACACATTGGCTAAGGCACGAGCCGTGCCATTGCAGTACGAAGAAGGTGAAAAGTTATGTTGCTTGTTTTGTGCGAATTACCTGAGACGTAGGAAGATGAGTTTGATTTGCGCCACGATTATTCGTGGGCCATCGATGCGACGGCTTCGTGGGCACGATATTTCGTGGCGGGAAGTGGAGAAGTCGATGGGACGCACTCTTCCCAGTCTTGTGATTGTGCGTGCAGAGTTCAGGATCGAAAGCGAGCGCGAGCCAGCTCGATTGATCCGTCGAACAATTTTCGCGTTAGCTAAGCGGTGGCTTCCTGGCGCGATTTGATTGGGGCAGAAGCAAGGGCTGTGCTGGAGCGCTCGATTCCTAGCTTCTTCATTCGGCTTCGAAGAGTGTTCGGATGGAGGTCAAGTATCCTGGCAGCGCCACGATCACCTTCAATAATCCAGGAAGTCTTCTCAAGTACCGAGTGAATGTGACGCTTTTCGACCTGCTCCAAAGTGGAGAGAGCGTCGGTGTCATTCAGCTCTAAGTCAGGCCTTAGCGAGCTCACTCGGTCGGTGCTTGCGCTGCTGGCGGGTAACATGTCTGCGCCAAGCTTCAATACTGAGCCTTGCGCCAAAACAACTGCTCGTTCTATCACGTTCTGCAATTCGCGAATATTGCCAGGCCAATCATAGCGAGAGAGCAGATCGATTGTGTCCTGCGCGATTCCTGTGATCTGTTTTCCAAACTGGCGCGCAAATCGTTCAACGAAGAACGCGGTGAGGAGCGGGATATCGGACCGTCGCTGGCGCAATGCCGGCAAGGTAATGGGAAGGACATTGAGACGATAAAAAAGATCAGCGCGGAAACGGCCTTCCTGCACAGCCTTTTCAAGATCACGGTTACTCGCCGCGATGATGCGGACATTCACCTGTACCGTCCGGCTGCTCCCCAACGGCTCGAACTCGTGCTCCTGCAGGACGCGCAGAAGTTTCACTTGCGTCTCAAGTGGCAACTCGCTGACCTCATCCAGGAAAAGAGTTCCGCCATCGGCGAGTTCAAATCTTCCGGTCCTGCGTTCGAGGGCCCCGGTAAAGGCGCCTTTCATGTGGCCGAATAACTCGCTCTCCACCAGGCCGGTTGGAATGGCGCCGCAATTCAGCTTCACCAATGGACGATGGCTGCGTTTGCTGCGCGAGTGAATAGCGCGAGCAATAAGCTCTTTGCCGCAGCCGGTCTCGCCGGTAATTAGAACCGTAGAATCCGTGGGCGCGACCGTCTCGACTCTGCGGAGCACCTCCACCAATGCACGGCTGTTGCCCACGATCTCTTCGAAATTGTGCTCTCTGCTGATTTCTTCCTGCAGATAAACGTTCTCCGCCTCCAGCTTCTTCTGTAGCGCGCGCACTTGTTCAAGCGCTGCCTGGAGATCCGCTTCGGCACGTTGTCTCTTAAGTTCGGCGGAAGCTCTGGCGGCAAAAATCTTCACCAGATCGATCGCCCGTGGATCACGTGCCATCGGCTTGTCATCAAGGAGAGCGATATGACCGATCACGCGTCCACCTTGGTCGAGCATAGGCACGCCCAGATAGCTCTCAGCGCCCCAATCGGCTAAACCAGTGTCGAGCGGAAAGAGTTGCTGCAGGCCTTCTTTGTAGTGGCAAACCTCACCATGCAGGACCTTCGCGCAAGGAGTGTCAGCGATATCAAACTCGAAGTTCTCGCCGTAGTGCTCGCCTTTCCAAACGGCAAGGCATTTCGCGCGTTTCTGATTGTCACAATCAGTAATAAACGCATAACGCACCCGGAGTGCGTTCGCCATGTGCCGGACCAGTGATGGGAAAAAGTCACTTCCCGTAGCCGACGCTGTGCCGATCACTATCGAGCGGAAAGTCTCTTCCGCGAGGTGCCGGTCGGTGACGTCGCGGACGAGTCCAATCACGCCGGTGATCTCGCCCTCGGTATTGCGATGGGGAGCGAAGGTACACGACTCCCAAACATCGTGTCCCTCGGCGGAGTGCTTCGGTACAAGCGCATCGGCAACCTGGACGACTTCGCCTTGCAGTGCGCGCCTCAAAGCGGCCTCGATGCCGCTGGGCACCAGTCGTGGGAAAACCTCGGCTGCAACTCTTCCGATAACCTCGTTCGCGGACTTTCCGGTCAGCCGCTCCATGAAGGGATTGAAGACCTGATAGCGTAAATCTTGGTCGTAAAGAATGATGCCCTCAGCCGCGCCATTGATGACTTCGTTGTTGATCTGGAGGGCTTCACAAAGTGCTTTCTCGTTCCTTTTGATGTCGGTGACGTCACGGGAAAGGGCCAGCAGGCGTTCCGGCTTTCCATTGGCATCGCGAATGGGGCTGACGACGACGTCCCACCAACGCGGCTGCCGCGAAATGCGAGGCTCAAAGTAGCCGACAAATCGGCCAGTACTTCCTTCTCGTGCAGCCCGGACTGCCTCGCGTGCGGATTCGCGGTCTTCGCCGTCCCAGAAATCGATCCAGGAGTTATTCAGGAATGGGCCGACGTCGCAAATTTCAAGGACTTTCATGCCTCCTTCGTTCATGTACAGGAGGCGGCCTTCGAGATCGAGCACCTTGATGCAATCGCGGCTGCAAGCGAGCAGGCGGGTCTTGAACTCTTCGCTCGCCCGCAGCGATTCTGATGCTTCCGTAGTTTCTTTCGCGAGGCGCGCTAATTCAGCTCGGGCACTGCTGAGTTCCAACTCCAGTCCTCGGAGCGTCTCATCCGTGTTTGCCTGGGTATTCAAGGTGAGTTCTTGAGCTATTAGTTGAAGGTAAGACGGAAGCGCGCAAAGAAGGATGCAGAAAATGTTTTGGGGCGAACAGAATGTACCTAAGACCGTTGGGCGGTTCTGCTGCGCACGCGCGTCATCACTTGGGTCACGATCGGTTCAACGTCGTCGGTTGAAAGGGTGAATGTGTGGTGGTCGGTGACGATCTTGATGGTTTTTCGAGTACTATCAACAATAACTCGGCAGGTCTTGCACTCGCGCAGATGTTCTTCCAGGTGAGCACGCAGCTCGGGATTCGCTATCCCTTCCAGATAATCCCCGAATTCGGCCAAAAACTCCGCGCAACTAAACATCGGTCCTCTCGGGGCGCGTGAAATGGGAGGCTAAGCTCTCGCGCATCATCAATCTACCGCGCAGCACCCGCGCTTTTAACGCTGGGACACTCAGGCCCAACGCCTCAGCCGCTTCTTCGGTCGTGAGTTGGTTTATATCACGCAACAGCACCGCAACCCGGTATTTCTGCGGCAGGCGAAGCACCGCATCCCGCACCAAAGCGTTTACCTGAGATGCGGCAAACAAACGCTCAGGATCTTCCGCCCATCGCTGCACCTGGCGTGGCCGGAAGGTTTCATCGCCTTCCGGGTCGAGCTGTTCAAGGGGCTTTCGTTGGCGCAGAATCTCGGTCCCGGTGTTAACCGCGATACTAGTTAACCAGGTCGAGAATTTCGACCGCCCTTCGAAGTTCCCGATATGCTCAAAAGCCTTCAAGAAAACATCCTGTGCAGCGTCGCGCGCCTGGTCGTGGTCGCCCAGGATCCCATGCAGCGTCCCGAAGATGCGGCGGGTGTGACGTCGAACCAAATCCTCAAATGCGCCCGTTTCACCCTGCTGGACTCTCGCGACCAGCCCAGCATCGGGATCTTCGGGAGTTCGCGCATCGGAGGTAGGACGGGCATCGGGGGGAGAAGGATACAAATCTTTTGTGGAGACCTGTGGGCTCAATGCGCGGCGTACCGGGAAGTCGGGAACCGCACCCAGTCCGAACTGCATAGTCGTGAGGAAGTTGGTGACACCGGCCATCGCAATGGCCTCAATGACTTGAATCTCGGTGAAGCCCTGGCCAAGCAAAGCCCGCGAGTCAAACTTGGTTTTGGATTCCGTCGGAGGGCAAGCCAGCTTGCGAACTTCTTCAAGGAGAGTCTTATCCGGTTCGGAAATAGTTGCGTCGCGACAGTCGTCGACAATCTGGTCGGAGTCCTTCCGCGAAAACCCAAGAACTTCCAGAACTTGACTGTGCAACGCCAGGAGGTAGGAGTTGAAGTTGGCCGCCGCGAGGGTCAACAGGATGAGCTCCTTCTGGACTCTGCTCAGATGGTCCTCGGGAAAAAGGACCAGCTCCAGTGCGCGGACCTCTGCATCGAGCAGTTCGGGGGAGCCAGCCTGCGCCTTGAACAGGTTGGGCACGAACCCAAACTGTTCGCGCAGAACTTCATAGGATCGAAAATCGGTGCTTGGCGCAACCGTGGTGTCGGCATTGAGGTACGGGCCTGCAGGGAAGGGTGACCCGGATGGCACCGGAATCTCAGGCAACTGGATCGATCCCGCCGGGCGCAGTTCCGCGTCCGAGGGTGGCCGAAGACCTAACTCCAGCGTGCAAAGCATCTGGCCCAGCGCCGTTGCGGCAATCGCTCGCAGGATCTCGCCATCGCCTACGCCCGCCGATCGCAGCTCCTCCATGTCATTTGCTGAAAACCAGGGTCCGTAGCGGGCCAGTTTAACGGCGAACACAGCCAAGGCATCGTGGCCACGCTCTAGCGGGAACAATGCGCGGCAGCATTTACTCCCTCGCACCTGTGCCACAGCGTGCATAACAGGCCCAACGAGGCCTTTTCCGGCACCGCATATCGTCTCGTTCAGGCACGCTTCGGCATCCATCGTCCGTGGCAAATTGCTCTGGGTTCGAAACAGATTTGGCACAAAACCGAAGACGGCAAGCAGGCGCGAATACACCCTGGCTTGCTGACCGTCGGTTGCGGACGCTCCGCTCATAAGACGTGCCCAGAGTATAACTTGAGCCCTCCTGCAACAACCGGCGCGGACGGTTCGTCTATAATCTTGCGCAACGTCTCGCACCGTGGGGTTACGCAATGGGTTATCTGAAAAAGCAGCCTTTCGACGAAAAGGACTTTCCTGCATTTGGCGCGATCCGGGAGCAATTCGGATTTCTGCCCAACTTCTTCCCGGAGCAGATTCAGCGTCCAGACCTGATGGAAGCGCAGATCAACTTGATGGGAACCATCTTGCTGAAAGACGGCGCCCTGGCTCGCCGCCAGAAGGAGTACATCTTCCTCGTCTGCTCCGCCGCCAACTTGTCCACATATTGTGTGACGGCACACTGCGAGATCGTTCGCATGTTGAAACTCGAGGGGCCGGAACCCGAGCAGGTGGCTGTGGACCACATTCACTCCAAGATTGCCATGGCCGACAAGGCCCTGCTGAGCTTTTGCTCCAAGTTGAACGAACACTCTTCCAAAATCGAAGCCAGCGATATTGAAACCTTGCGTACCTACGGCTTCAGCGAGCAGCAGATTCTTGAAGCCGTCGTGACCACGGGCTTCGCGAAGTTCGCCAATGTTGTCGCTTTTGGTCTGGGAACCATTCCCGACTTTCACAACCGGCGGATTGCGGAAGAGTTGGGCAAGAAGAAAGCATTAGAGCGCTCCGATATCGCAGCTGCCGGTTAAGCCAGCTTCGTTCCGCAACTATTTACGGCCGAATTCCGGGAATATTCAGTCGAATCCGATAAAGGCCGGTCTTTGCGCACAGGTAGAGGGTTTTGCCGTCATCGTCTCCCCACGCGAGGTTATGCGGATGTTCTGGGCCAGCGATCGTTCCCAGGTGTTTACCTTCGGGCGAGATGATCCACAAGCCGCCGGGACCTGAAACATAAAGATTACCCTTCTGGTCGATCTTCATTCCGTCGAGTGCGTCTTCACCTTCGGCGGAGGTCATGTCGAAGAAAACTTTGCCGTTCACTAGGGTTCCATCGGGTTGAACTTCATATCGCATGATGATTTTCTTCTCTGCGTCCCAGTCATCCACGTAGAAGTATTTCTCATCCGGGGAGAAGGCGAGTCCGTTTGGGCCTTTGAGATCGGTTGTGAGCAACTGGACTTTCTTTCCATCGGGAGAAACGCGATACACCCCGCTGTAGGGCAGTTCCTTGCGCGGATCGTCGAAGAACTTCGGAAGTCCGAATGGCGGATCGGTGAAGTAGAGCGCACCGTCCGATTTGTAAATCAGGTCATTGGGGCTGTTGAGTCGCTTTCCGTCGTATTGATCGGCCAACACCGTGAGTTGTCCATTCTTCTCCATCCGCACGACCCGCCGGTTGCCGTGCTGATTGATCGTCAGCCGGCCCTGCTTGTCCAGGGTGAGGCCATTGGATCCCGGTTGGCCATACTCTCCAATGTCCGTGCCGCGATAACCGCTCTTCGTCATGAAAATCGAGAGCTGCCCGTCTTGCGTCCAGCGGTAAATGATGTTGTTGTTGGGATCGCTGAAGAGAAGATAACCATCGCCCTCTTCATTGCGCGGAACCCAGATCGGTCCCTCCGTGAACAAGAAACCGCCGGCAAGTTTCTCGATTTTTGCATCGGACGGGACGAGTTCATCGAGCGCGGGGTCTTTCTTCATGATCTGCGCGGGTGTCTCGCTGATTGCGGCCTTGGGTGACTTATAGAAATCGAGCGTTGCCGACTTGATCCAGATGAAATTCTGTGGACTGTATGAGATCGGGCCATTGATTCCGAATACCGCTAGCTGAATCTTCTGTCCAGGCTGCGCATTGCGGGTGAGTATGACGCGGTTCGGAGCGTTGAAGCCTTTGATGACAGGGCCTCCGAGCTGGCCCAACACTCGCGGCATGTTTCCGTTGACCCAGACCTCGGCGTAGTCATCAATCACGATTTCGAAAGCAACGGTCGATCCGGTAGTACTGAGATTTGCGATCTTCTCGGGAATCGTCACATTAATGCGATACCAGTTGAAGCAGACCTTCGCCGTCGAGCGGCGCTGGTCAAGCGTTGTCGGATCAATTACCTCCCACTTCGAATCATCGAAGTCGACAACCCCCGCATGCGGAGCGTAGTCGTAGGTTTTACTGGGGGCGCCGCTCGGCTTCAGGTCCGGACCGACGGCACGCGAATCAGCGTCGACAATCTTCACATCGTGATAACGCCACTGCCCATTCACCAGTTGCGCGCCTTCGCGTGTGGCCAAGTCGATTACCGCGTCGGGCCGGCCAAACGGCGGGTCCTGCACTTGGCCGTCGGCTCGCAGCATCGCGATGGCGAGAATCAATGCCAACAACGCCGAGTTCACGAACATCTGCCATGCGTCTCTCATCGCGATGCCTTTCATTGCGAACCCCCTTAGCGAACCTTGACCACGTAGTACAGAAATGGATCGGTTACTTTCAGGAACTGATGCGGCACGCCGTTCGGCACCACGATCACATCGCCCTTAGCAATCTGCCGTGTCTCTCCGTTGCGAATACTGCTGCCGCGCAGCTCGTTAGCCGCGGTTTCTTTCGCGTCCACCGCGTCGCCACCAGTAATGAATGTGGCCGAGCCGTCGAGTACGTAAATCACATCAGTGTCTTTGGTGTGGATTTCCGCCTGGCCCGGTTTCTCCCGGCGACTAGCGTGGACCATGTAGTTGCGCCCATCGCTGCCGTCAAGCAGAATCGCGCCCTTCGCGAACGCTGCATCCACCTTGCTCTTTTCAAAATAGGTGACCGGAACGGGCGGGTCGGGCGTAGCAGACACACCGACTGCGAACGCATTTGATCCAGCAATGGCAAGCTTCTCGTCTTGATCAGCGGTGGCAGCACCGCTGACGCCAACTCCACCCACGATCTGGCCGTCAACCATGATGGGAATGCCGCCGATCAGGGGCGTGAAATTCTCGAGCGCTGTCATCACCGTGCGCCCCTTACCGTTGGAGTTGATCAATTCCTCAAAAAACCGCGTCGGCTTCTTGAACATCACTGCGGTGCGGGCCTTACCGATAGAAATGTTTGCGCCGGCGGAAAACGTGCCGTCCAGTCGTTCGAGCGCCATAAGGTTGCCGCCGTCGTCAACCACTGCGATTACCCCGCCTGGGGCTTGCAGCTTCTGCGCTTCTGTCTTTGCCGCGGCAATCACGGCCTCGGCACCCTTCAGGGTCAGAGTCTTCTTGTCAGCGGTCTGGGCGATGCCGCTGATGACCAACCCTGCGACGCCCACACAAATAGCTATTGTCTTTTTCATGAGATGCTCCGCTTTTCTGCGAGAAAGTGGTGGGACAGCCCATGGCTGTCCCACATGGTTTGTCGTTACTTCACCGGGCTCGAGAAAGAGGCTTCGCCAAGGTTGGCTTCTGCCCACGCGCACCAGATGATCACCTTGGATACGTTCTTCACGTAGGCGGGGATCGTGATTTCCTTCTGGTACTTGTCGCCAAGGAACGCCTTCTTCTTCAGTTTGTCGAGGTCATACACGTTGCCATCGGAGTCGACAACGCGCCAGTGCGGATCCGGTGTGTCGGGAACGACGAAGTCGTCGGATAGAGCCAACACGCTTTTGCCGTCTCGATTGCTGTGGGTGACGAATCCTTTGTTAGCTTTGGGGCCCTGGAACTGGCTGGTCTGGTGCATGTCTTGGGCGGCGGCGAATGCGGTGAGCGTCATGCCCACGATCAATGTCGCCAGAAACTTCATTAGGTTTTTCGCGTTCATTCTTATGTCCTCTGATCTAAGTGGATTTGTAAGCGCGCTCACGAAGCGATGAATCGTTAACGATTCGATTCCCCGGCTCGCGGGGTTCATGTGCTTTGCTGAGCTGCTTACGTGGCAGTGGGATTCGGAAGTGCCGGGAAGGTTTCAAACGAGCGGCGAGCGATGAGCCGCGAGCAGTGCGCGAGCCAATGCGCAGCAGGATCCAACCACAACTCCCTGGAGTGTTTTGTCCGGAACGGGTAGGTAACGGGGATGCCCATCTGCACTGGCGGTTCGCAGTCTCCCTTTGTAACCTTCCCGCCACTGGCGCATCGGATGTTCGGAGCTCCTGTGCCGACGCCAACCCAAATCGTAGACATCGACTGCCGCCACGTCTGGAAAGAAATCACCAACTACATGGAAGGCGACCTTACGCCTGAGCTGCGAGAGCGCATTAGGATCCACTTGGAAGGCTGCAAGCATTGCGCCGCCATCCACGATGGCACGCGCAACGTCGTGCGCCTTCTCGGTGACGAGAAAGCAATCGAACTGCCACAAGGATTCAGCGAGCGTCTGTTTGAGCGGCTGTTGCGCAATTCTAGCCAGGGCTGAAGTTCTTTCTTACCTTGTGGCTGAGCAAGTACGCCAACAACGCGGTTCCGATCAGTAATCCTAACCCTCCACGTAGAAAGTCACCGCGCATAACATTGACGCAATCTCCCAGAATCTGAACAGACATTCCAAACACTGCCAACTGCCAGCCCCACAAACGCCTGCGAAACCAACCAACACCTGCGACGGCAGCTACCCCGGCGAGAATGACGAACCCTAGTCCCGCCACTTTGCGGAACTCCAGAAGTTGCCGGTGTGCGTCCGGATTCAAAGACCAGAGCTTGTCCAGAGCGGTGCCAGGGCAGAGAAGGGTGATGGCAGCGTACAGCGCCATTGTCATCGCGAAATAGAAAAAGACGCCAACCGCGATGAGTACGCGTTTTGAGGAAGAGTTATTTTGCGCAATCACGAGCGATTGCATGTGGCCACTATACCTCGGGCTTGCTTACGAATGTCACTTTTGACACGAGATGGAATCTCACCTCCAGATTCCATGAACAGTGCCGAGCAAAACGTGATGATTCGCGAGCCGCAGCCGGCCTATCCACTGACGGCAACTGCCTCCTCCAACGCTAAACAAACGCCGTCCTTCGCTGCGGCTTTGCGAGCTCACTGGCCCGAGTACCTAATGGAAGCGGGCCTGCTCGGCGCGTTCATGGTTTCCGCGTGCTTGTTCGGGGTTCTCTACGAGTTTCCTGGTTCGCCGGTGCGGGAAGCAATCGCTTCGCCATTGTTACGGCGGATACTGATGGGCGCGTCCATGGGGTTAACCGCAGTGGCGATCATCTATTCGCCGTGGGGCAAACAGTCAGGTGCGCACATCAATCCGTCGGTTACGTTCACGTTTTTTCGTTTGGGCAAGATCAAGGCGTGGGACGCACTCTTCTATACATCCGCACAGTTTATGGGTTCGGTGCTCGGGGTGATGCTGGTGGCGGTTTTCCTTAGGGAGCAACTCGCCCACCCATCCGTTCGCTACGTGGCGACAGTCCCCGGAGAGTACGGGCTTTCGGTAGCGTTCATCGCGGAACTCGTGATCACGTTCATCCTGATGTCCAGCATACTGCGCATTTCGAATGACGAGCGGCTGGGGCGCTACACGGGACTTGTCGCCGGGCTGCTGGTTGCGACCTACATCACGATTGAAGCACCGTTCTCCGGCATGAGTATGAATCCGGCGCGGACATTCGGATCAGGGCTTTCAGGGGGAATCTGGACAGGGGTTTGGGTTTATTTCACGGCGCCTTTGCTGGGCATGCTTGCAGCCGCCGAAGTCTATCTCTGGCGCGAAGGAAAGTCAGCCGTGAAGTGCTGCAAGCTCCACCACCAAAACGACAAACGCTGCATATTCTGCGGAGCCAATGGAGGGTTCGCACATGAGTGACAATCACTACGACGTAATCATCATCGGCACCGGAGCAGGTGGCGGCACGCTCGCGTATCATCTGGCGCCCTCTGGGAAACGAATCCTCATCCTCGAGCGGGGCGACTATGTTCCGCGAGAAAAAGCAAATTGGGACCCTAAGGTCGTCAATATAGACGGCCACTACAACACTAAGGAATCGTGGCTCGATAAGGACGGCAAGGACCTGCACCCGCACACCAATTACTACGTGGGCGGGAACACGAAGTTCTACGGAGCGGCGCTGTTCCGACTCCGGAAGCAAGACTTTGGCGAGCTACGGCATCACGGAGGAATCTCTCCGGCGTGGCCGATCAGTTATGACGACCTCGAGCTCTATTACACGCAGGCGGAAAACCTGTACCAGGTGCACGGCAATCGCGGCGAAGATCCGACCGAGCCTTCCGCCAGTTCACCGTATCCCTGGCCGGCCGTGAGCCACGAGCCGCGTATTCAGCAGTTGTCAGACGACTTCGCGCAATCCGGACTAAAACCGTTCCATGTACCCGTCGGTGTCATGCTCGACGAGAAGAACCCGCACAAGAGCCGCTGCATCCGTTGTGGGACGTGCGATGGATTCTCCTGCCTGATCGGTGCGAAATCCGATGCGCAAGTGGTGTGCGTTGACCAAGCGATCAAACATCCAAACGTCACCCTGCTCACCAATTCCCTGGTGAAAAGGTTGGAGACGGATGCGTCGGGGCGCGAGGTGAAGGGCGTCGTGGTTGAGCGTAACGGAAGCACAGAAACCTATTCAGCGGATATTGTCGTAGTCTCCTGCGGCGCCATCAACTCCGCGGCATTGCTTTTGCGCTCTGCCAATGACAAGCATCCGGGTGGTCTGGCCAACAGCTCAGACGTGGTTGGCCGTCACTACATGGGTCACACCAATTCAGTGCTCATGGCCATTTCCAAGTGTCCCAACCCAACGATCTTTCAGAAGACGCTCGGCGTGAATGACTACTACTTCGGATCAAACGACTGGCAGTATCCCATGGGCCACATCTCTTTCGTCGGGAAACTCGACGCAATTACGCTGCGTGCCGGCGCTCCTTCCATCGCGCCGAACTTTACGCTGGAGCTGATGGCGCAGCACTCGCTGGATTTCTGGCTCACTTCGGAAGACCTGCCAGATCCAAACAATCGCGTCACCATTGGGCGCGACGGTAAGATCGTGTTGAGCTACGCGCCAAACAATCTGGAGGCACACGAGCGGCTGCAGTCGAAGTTGAAACAGGCAATGAAGCAGACCAGTTGCGTAGTCCACGGACACGAGTGTCACCAGGGACTTTTCGGACGAAACCTTTTCGTAGGCCAGCGAATTCCGCTGGCGGGCGTAGCTCACCAGAACGGCACCATCCGGTTTGGCCACGATCCAAAAACGTCCGCACTGGACGTGAATTGCAAGGCGCACGACGTCGACAACCTTTACGTGGTCGACGGGAGCTTCTTCCCATCGAGCGCGGCGGTGAATCCGGCGCTCACGATTATGGCAAACGCCCTGCGCGTCGGAGATCACCTGCTTGAGCGTCTAGGTGCTGCGACGGTTGCGAAGGAGCAGCAGCTAGTTGGAACCGGAGACTGAAACCTGGAGAGACAAGCGACTCTCCCGCGAATCGGAAGATCAGCCATGAAACGTCAAATGTTCATCTCGAAAGCTCGCGGCATTGCGATCACGATGTCGTTGTTGATCGCTCTGCAATTGTTGCCACTCAGCGCGCAGACCGCAGCGCCCGTGGTCAGCGGAGTTGACTCCGTCGCAATCACCGTCTCTGACATGGACAGAGCGGTGGATTTCTATTCCAGGGTGCTCACCTTTCAAAAAGTTTCGGACGCTGAAGTCAGCGGAGAAGACTACGAGCACCTCGCAGGTGTTTTTGGCGTTCGGATACGCGTGGTCAGAATGAAACTCGGTGACGAGTCGATCGAACTGGACGAATACCTGGCGCCAAAGGGCCGCCCTATTCCTGTTGATTCGCGCAGCAATGATCGCTGGTTCCAGCACATTGCGATTATCGTTAGTGACATGGACAAAGCCTATGCTTGGCTGCGTGAAAACAAAGTGGAGCACGCGTCGTCCGGGCCGCAGCTTCTGCCGGACTGGAACAAGAATGCCGGCGGAATCTCCGCGTTCTATTTCAAAGATCCTGATGGACATCCAGTCGAAGTTTTGCACTTTCCAGCGAACAAAGGCGCCGAGAAGTGGCACCGGCCCAGCGATAAGTTGTTTCGGGGCATCGACCACACTGCGATCGTGGTAAACGATACGGATGCAAGCCTGAAGTTCTACCGCGACCTCCTCGGCATGCATGTAGCAGGGGAAAGCGAAAACTACGGCACCGAACAGGAACATTTGAACAACGTGTTCGGAGCGCACTTGAGGATTACAGCGCTGCGTGGTGCGGAAGGCCCGGGCATCGAACTTCTTGAATACCTCGCTCCGCGAGATGGGCGAGCATTTCCGGCCGATGAGCATGCCAATGACCTGGTTCATCGGCAGACAGTTCTATGGGCAGCAAATGTTGACGCAATCGCCGACAAATCTCAAGCCGCGCACGTGCCATTTGTTTCTTCTGCGGTGGTCTCGCATCCAACTGGTGAGCTTGGATTCAAGAAAGCGTTTGTAGTGCGCGATCCAGACGGACACGCTGTTGAGGTCGAAGAGAAATAGGAGCAGAGTAATGACGCAGGAAGAGATCAGACTCTCAGAATCCGCATCGCGCAAGAAGCATTGGAAGCGCTGGGGCCCTTATCTCAGCGAACGGGCCTGGGGCACAGTCCGCGAAGACTACAGTCCGTATGGGAATGCGTGGGAATACTTCTCGCATGACCAGGCGCGCTCGCGAGCCTACCGCTGGAACGAAGATGGGATCGCAGGCATCAGTGACCGGCGGCAATTTCTTTGTTTTGCTGTTGCGCTGTGGAACGAGCGTGATCCGATTCTCAAGGAGCGCATCTTCGGCCTTACCGGTAATGAAGGCAATCATGGCGAGGACGTGAAGGAGTACTACTTCTATCTGGACTCGACACCGACGCACTCGTACATGAAGTACCTCTACAAGTATCCCCAGGCGGAATTTCCCTACGGTCAGCTGGTTGAAGAAAACCGGCGACGCGGGAAGAACCAGCCGGAGTTCGAACTGCTGGACACAGGAGTATTCAACGACGATCGCTATTTCGACGTATTTATCGAATACGCTAAAGCCGACACCGAAGACATCCTTATCAAGCTCACGGTCGCGAACCGAGGGCCGGAAGCCGCTAGTCTTCGGCTGTTGCCAACGGTGTGGTTCCGCAACACATGGTCGTGGGGAGGGCGCGAGCGGCGACCGGAGTTGCACCAGGAACGCTCGGCTCCGAACCCGGTGATCGAGCTGAATCATGATCAGCCCGGCAATCGCTGGCTGCATTGTGAAGGCTCTCCGGAATTGCTTTTCACCGAGAACGAGACCAATGCCCGCCGACTGTTCGGAGTCGAGAACCGTACGGCCTACGTGAAAGACGGCATTAACGAGTACATCGTTCACGGCACCACAGAAGCGGTCAATGCGGAGCATGCCGGCACAAAGGCGGCAGCCCACTACAAGCTCACCGTCGGTGCGGGCGAGACGGTCGTTGTCCGTTTGCGTCTGGCTGAATCCGATTTCAAAGGCAAGAACGCCTTTGCCAGCTTCGACAAGACATTTGCTCTCAGGCAACGCGAAGCGGACGAATTCTATGGGACGATAATTCCGCAGGACCTTTCAGCAGATGCACGGAACGTGATGCGTCAGGGTTTCGCCGGCATGTTGTGGTCGAAGCAGTTCTATCACTACGTAATCAAAGACTGGCTGGAAGGCGACCCAGGCAATCCTTCCCCGCCCGCGGAGCGCAAGAAGGGCCGCAATCATGAGTGGACTCACCTGTACAACGCGGACGTCATCTCTATGCCCGACAAGTGGGAGTACCCGTGGTACGCCGCGTGGGATCTGGCGTTTCACTGCATTCCGCTCGCGCTCGTGGACTCTGACTTCGCAAAGGAACAGCTCACGCTGATGCTGCGTGAGTGGTATATGCACCCCAACGGGCAGATCCCTGCCTATGAGTGGGCCTTCGGTGACGTGAACCCGCCAGTCCATGCCTGGGCCGCCTGGCGCGTCTACAAGATCGACAAGAAGCGCAAGGGCAAGGGT
>WNGK01001491.1_pt1 | contig 26634 bp, 19 predicted proteins | sample 5400601 | NCBI WGS metagenome assembly WNGK01 (sample SAMN13153376, study PRJNA577476) | soil metagenome | isolation source: 60 cm soil or saprolite under Garry oak tree replicate 1 | place: USA:California | collected 2016-06-15
TCGCCAACGTCCCCGTCGCCAGCACCATCGCCAACCTCGCCCTCGCCAACGTCCCCGTCGCCAGCACCATCGCCAACCTCGCCATCACCAACATCGCCGACGCCGACCTCCCCGTCACCCTCTTCGCCGTCCTCAACGTCGCCCTAGGGGTCGCCGGCGCACGCCGTATGGTGACCCGGCACCCGGGCCTGGCCCGTGTGAGCTGTCGTCTCCGACTTCGAGGAGCAGGCCGGAGTGCCTGAGGGCGATGCCAGGCGCCTGGTGGGACTAGACGGGGGAACCGGCCGCTTCGACGAGCTTGCCAGGAACGCCGAGCAGACCATGGCGCTGATCTAACTTAGACCGTCTCATCGCATCAGCCCGAGACGGCCAGCGCTAAATTAAAACGATCTTGAAACGGCCGTGAGTTTGCCCTTGCCGTAGCCTTGAGCACGGCTACTGGTACTACAGTCGCGGTTTTCCGGCGCGTGGCTGCGCTGTCGCTGAGCGCTATGTGCTGTCCGGCTGCTGCGGTTACATTCGGTCACCTCCTTTCGGCCGCAGCTGGTTACCCGGTCGCGGCCCGGAGCTGGGCGAGGGCGGCCAGGGCGGTGTGCCGGCAGATGGCGTCGAAGGTGCGGGCCTGGCACTGGTCCCAGCCGAGCACGTCCTTGCCCGTTTTGAACGTTTCCTCCACCGGCCAGCGCCGCCCGGCGATGGTGATGAAGTAGGTCATGGTGGCGGGCCGGCCCGGCGGCGCCCAGCACAGATAGAAGGTGTACTGGTCCGGGCCGGAGATCAGCCGGCGGATGAGCAGGTACTGGCCGTCGATGCCGGTGGCGGTCATCGCCCAGTCGCTGTATCGCGGGCCTTGGACCCATTCCCGCATGAGCGCCGCTCGAACACCGCGTCCGCCACGGCCTGGTCTGCCCGGATCGCCGTGCCGGCCCTTGGCGGAGCCGTCATGCTGGTAGCGCGCACCGTGCACCTTCCTGCCGTAGCGGTGGAAGAGGGTGTCGTCCACCGCTACGGTGACCGCGCCGCCGACGGGCACGATACGCTCGACGACCGCCTTCATCTTCGCGATACCTCCTTCTCAGTTCGCTGAGCGTGGCGCGTCGTGTGATCGAGTGGCGGCGACTCAAGAGACCGGTGCAGTCCCCGGGCGCGATCGTGTGACGTGAGGGTGCTCGCCATCGGCTGTAGCGTCGACGACCTTTCCGTCACGGCGTTCCGTTTGCTCGTGACGGCACGGACGGCCTGAGAGCAACTCGATCAGGCGCCGGGCGAGCGGTGCGTCCACGGGGTCCGTGGCTCGGTGACCGAGGCCCGCCGGTCATCGAACATGTCCTCCGTCCGGTCTAGTTGTTGTCGACCCACTCGCGCTCGGGTCATGGCGTTCAGACCGCCCGACGGCGGACCAGCAACACGGTCACGGCGATGAGCAGCACCGACAGCACAAGCAGCCAGCCGCCCTCGATCCACTGGAATGGCCAGAACCGGCTGGCCGGCTGGTAGCTGGTCCATGTCGTGTAGCCGTGCTGGGAGAGGCACTGGAAGAAGGTTTGATGCGACGGCTTGCCAAGGGGCCCCGCCGGAGAGGAAGAGCACAGCTGCTGGAGGAGGTTTTCGGGGGGCCGGCCGGCGAACGCGAACCTGCCGCCTTTGGTCCACCACTGGCTGGTGATCCACGCGGAACCGGGCACGTTCAGGTTGCTGGTGACCAGCGGTGTCAGGTAGTGCTGGCGCAGGAAGTTCCCGGCCGCGAGGGCGAGCCCGGTGTAGGCGGCCAGGGTGGCGACGATCGCGGGGACGACCCGGCGGATGAGCATGCCGGCCAGGCCGCCGATCGCGAAGGCGGCCAGCGTCCAGGCGGCGAACGCGACCCCGCGCAGGTCGAACAGGCCTTGACCAATCAGAGGCGCTCATCGACGGGCTCCTCACCTTGGCCCGATCGGACCGCGGCATGACCGCCCACGAGCTCGCCGACCTCGAAGCCGCCGCCCAAGACGCGATAGACCACGCCAGCACCGCTGCACGAAAGTCGAACATTGTCATCGACACCGACCTGTCATCCAGCCCTGCCCTCGGCGATCAGGTCCTGCTCGAGCGCCTCGTCGCCAACCTCATCGACAACGCCGTCCGCTACAACCTCACCGGAGGCTCGGTAAGAGTCGTAACGGGCTCCGACGACGACGCGTCGTACATCACCGTCACCAACAGCGGGCCGCTCGTGCCGGAGTCGGCGGTGACGTCTTTGTTCGAGCCTTTCACGCGCCTCGAGGAACGAGTCAGCAACGGCCAAGGCGTCGGGCTCGGACTGTCCATCGTCACCTCGGTTGTCAACGCCCACCACGGTCACCTCCACGCCGAAGCACTCCCTAATGGCGGAATGAAAATTTCGGTCCGACTCCCGAAAACAACCGTGGGCACCTCAAAAGGCGACGCTGGGACAGCCCGTGAAGGAGCATGAACGGCGACCAAACTGTCCGCTAACCCCGGGGCGGTGGTGCGCCACGAACGTTGCTCTCTCTACCGAGCCGCTGGTCGGGCGGCTTCACGGGAAGCGGTGGGGCTGGTGGTAGGGGTGGCGCACCGCTGCGGCCGATCGCGCATATCTCCGGGCACCATACCGTCCAGCCTTACCCAGGCTGCGCGGCCAAGATGGCCAGCTAGCATGCTCGGGGATGGCCAGCTAGCGCGCTCCGTCACAGTCACTCACCGTCACATCCGCTGCGGAACAGCCCGCATCTAACCGCGGCCAGCGATCACGCAGCGCGAACCTATCAGACACTTAACGTGAAACCGCGACTGTAATACTGGGCTAGTCACCGACGGGCATCGCGGTGTTTCGGTCGGTGATGGTGATTGTCAGCCGGGCAGCTGGGCCTAGGATCGGCAATTTCCGGGCTTCCTCAGGCAGATCCACACGACATTGCCATTGATCGTTGTCACGCGTTAGCTGGGCCGGATGACGTCCCTTTTCGGTTAGTCCATCGGTGATGGGGTCGAACGCGGCGATGGACCCGGCAACCTGAGAATTCCACGCCAGCCAGGCCTGCAGTCCGGTGCCAGCTTCGTCTGGGCCGACGTCGACGATCAAGGAGTCGCTCCAGTCGGGAACCTGTTCGAGGTGATCGGCGAAGCGGAAGCTGCCAGCGCGTTCGTCCAGCTGGTACACCCGCAGGCTGAGGCTGTAGCGGGCGCGCCCGCCGTGGGCCACGTCATCCGCGTCGTCGGTGGTACCTTCGGCGGGTTCGCGCAGGAAGGTCGTCACCAGCGGCACTGGATGATCTGGAGTGTCTTTCAGCTGTTTGAGTTCCTCGTTGAGCTGGATAGGGCACCAGTGCGCCGCCTGCTGCTCGCTCATGACCACGGGCAGCCCGCGGACTGCCAGGCGCATGTCCGCCTGCCATACCGGCCACCGCTCGCTCTCGGGCAATTCCTGCATGTTGGCCGGATAATCGGGCAGTCCCTCAAGGAACACCTGTACCTTCCAGCGGCCGAACAGGAATCGCCGCAGATTCTGGTAACCCTCCTCGGAATTGACCTCTCCGTAGCTGCCCGAATGCGACTTGTAGGCATAAGCACGATGGGCGCCGCGGACATAGGCATGCTCGATGCGCACGAGGCCGTCGCTCTTGGGGCCGACCACGACACGCGACAACCCGTAGTCTCGGGGATCCGTGCCGATGAGGCAGAACACCTCCTCTGCGTCGAAGACGGCCTCGGGGATCAACTGGGGGTCCCAGCCCGAGCCGTCGGCGGGGACATCGCCGAAGTGCGCATCTTTCGTGAGATAGCCGTACATCTTCGCCGGTGCGAAGATATCGGAGCCGGCCGGTCCGAAAGCGTCCTCGGCCCAGTTCAGCGCGCCGATGTCGAAGGAGATTCCGCCGTGCGGGGTGCCGTAAGTGAAGAACTTGCTGATCAGGTCCTTCGCCGGTTTCCGGTCGTGGTGGTTGTCCGGATCCCGCTCGTCGGGCAGCAGGCAGATTTTCTGCATCATGCACCGGGCGACCAGGCCGCCCATGGAATGCGCGACAATGATGACCTTGTCCGCTTCCTCGGTTTTGCGAAGCACCAGGTCGATCAGGTCGTACAGGCCGACGGCGGCGGTCTCGATATCGAATCCGTCTGCGGTGATATGACGATGCAGCGCGGTGTGCACTCGTTCGAGAATTCCATGGTGAGGCTGGGAAACGAATGTCGTGGCGGCCTGATCGTAGAACCGGTATACCCAGAGCGTGGCTGGGGGGAGCGAGTCGGGCTGCGCATCCAGTAGGAAGGCGTGCTGATCGCCGTGAACTAGTAGCTGATACTGCTCGTCAATCATCAGCCGTAGCATCGGGCCCTCGAACTGATAGAACATCGGGTCGCCGCCACCGCCAACTCGCACATGAGTGGCACCCTTGTTAAAGCCATAGAATGGGTCATCGACTTGAGTGTCGATTCCCGACGTTGGCCCGGCGTATCCCCGCACGTAAATGATCGGTAGCCGATTCATGCCAACTCCCCGGTTGCTCGCGGCACCCAGCATGCCGATTGCTGTGAGTGTGCTCACGCGAAGTGGGTCCGGTCAAGAAGTCTGGCTGGGTAGCTTGGAAAAGCTGGTGCTGCGATGATCCTGTCCCGGCCGAAGATAGGATTGCGCTGCTGACCTGCACGTTCGTAGGCGTCACGCGGCACGCGAGTATTCGTTGATCAGGCCGCCCAGCACGGGTTTTCGGTAGATCGGCTGGGCGTCGAGGTCGGCTGCGGTGATGCGGGGCGCGTCGTGATGGCTGTCAGGGACGCGCTGGGCGGCCCTGGTGCGGCAGGCTGCACCGTCCACTCGCCAGCCGGGTTCGCGGTAAAGCCGCCGACATGCATCCGGCGAGTGCCGTGCCCGGTGAACACCAGGACATGCAGCCTCGCCAGCAGCACGGTGTCCACGTGCAGGAAGTCAACGGCGAGGATCCCGGCGGCCTGGGCATGCAAGGAACTGCCGTCACGTCGGACCCGTCCGGCGCGGCGCCGGGTCGATGCCCGCGGCACGCAGGATCTCCCAGACGGCAGACGGCGCGATCGTCACGCCGAGCTTCGCCAGCTCGCCGTGGATCCGGCGGTATCCCCACAGCGGGTTCTCTTTCGCCAGGCGCACCGCAACGCGCGCGATGCTCCGGATCGTCGGCGGCCGGCCAGGCTCGCGCCGCCTGCCGCCAGCAACGGCAGGCCAATCCAGCCAATCGAGTATTCGAGCGGCACAGGACCGAAGGGCTTCGGCCTGAGGACCGAAAGCGCGCGGCAGTACTTCATGCGCCCAGTCTGCAACTGACCTATTGGGCCGCTGGCCACAGAACGCCCGCGCTTGAGCGCTACGGGCGCTTGAGCGCGACTTTACACACGCATATAGTTGGCTTTACCTTCTTAGTGGGGAAGAGCGATCTTAATGGGGGAAGAGCGATGAAGCCACCCGTCGGACTCTGGCACTGGTCGTCGGCCAAACCGGGCCCGGGGCGCCTGCGAGACCTCGACGATCTCTGCAAGCGCGCCCGCACCGCCGGCCTCGACTACATCACCTTCAAGGCCCTGGACGGCGCCCAGGACCGGTTCCTGACCGATTCCCAGCTCGAGGAGGCGAAGCGGGCCTGCGAGCGGGCGGGGCTTAAGTTCTCGCTCTGGCAGTACGTCTACGCCGTCAAGCCCCCGCGCGAGGAGGCGCAGTCGTTCGCGAGGCTGATCGAGCGGTTCCACCCGGCCTTCGCCTTCATCGACGTCGAGAAGGAGTACGAGTCCAACCCGAACCCGGTTTCGGCCCAGTATGCGTCCGCGTTCCGCGACGCGCTGCCCCGCTTCCCCGCGACGATCGCGCCGTTCGGCCGCGCCGACCTGCACCCCGGCATCGACTACAAGGCGTGGCACGATCACGGATTCGGCGTCGCCCCGCAGGCCTACGAGTGCGAAACGAGCGAGCTGACGCCGGCCAAGTGCGCCCAGAGCTTCTCGCATCTGTGGCCGATGGAGAAGCAATCGACGGTGGTCGGCTTCCACAAGGGAGCGCGCGGGAAGCTCTCCGGTGCCGACATCGGCGCCTCGCTGCGCGGCCTGCCGGTCGCGAACATCTCCGGTTGGTTCTCCGGCGAGGCCACCAGGGAGCAGATGCGCGGGATCGCGAGCCACCACGGCCCGGTGCCGGCTGAGATCAGGGAACCCGGGCCCAAGACGGCGGAGCCCGCGCCCGACGCCTCGATCGAGACGGTCCAGCGCCAGCTCAACGCCAGCGGCTTCACGGTCAAAGTCGACGGTAACCTAGGCCCGCAGACGCGCGAGGCGCTGCGCTTCTTTCAGATTGGGTGGTGCGGCGAGCACGGCCTCGAGGGCGCCGACGGCGAGCTGACGCCGGAGACGCGCGAGGCGCTCGCCTGGGCGGCCGGCCACGGCGGCGGCCTCGGGCCGAAGGCGAAGAACTTCCACTACCAGGAGTTTCGCCTCGACAACACGGGCGATCCTCGCGTTCGGCGCAGGGTCGGCCTCGCGGCGCAGGCCTACCGGGATAAGTTCGGGCCGACAACGATCCTCTCGAGCGCCCGAAGCGGCGAGCACAACCACACAATCGGGGGCGCGACGGATAGCCGGCACCTGTTCCCGAAGCACTGGGATGCGATCGACCCGTCGCCGCAGGTGCACTCGGTCTCCGAGGTGCGGGGGCTCGGCGCCTGGGCCGGCATCGGCCACCACGCCGCGGCCCCGCAATCGGTCGACCACATCGACCTGCGGCCGGGGTTCTCGCCCTCCAACCCGTCTGTCTTTCCCGATCATTAGCGGGCGGAGGGCAATGCGAGTTGGGCCCGGCGCTATGGGTTCGAGCCCCACCCGCCCCACCACGTCTGACCTGCGCCTTCGCGGTTGTCGCTGGGGCCTTGCTGTTTTTCGTCGCGGTAGATGTCAACTGCCTCGGGTATCAAAGTCGCGTGCCCGCGCTCTACTTAGTGACACAAAAGAATGCGTATGGGCGCATCATTCCAGGGAGTTGCCATGACCGATCCCGATCGGCCGACCGGCCAGCGCGCAGGCGCAATCGGCGTGGCAGGGTCGCCGCCCGCCGTCCCGGCTGCGGTGGTGCGCGGGCGGCGGAGATGGGCTGTTCCCGTGGCCGCGTTCGCGATCGTTGCGGTGCTTGGCTTGATCGCCGGCCTGGTGATCTGGGCTCCGTGGCAGAGCCCTCCGCTGCTGCGGCCGACCGGGCTCATGGCGGGCCCCTCGACCACCAGCTCAGTTACGTTCCGCTGGTCGCGCCCTGCGACGGGTCCGCCGCCCGGCAGGTACTTGATCCTGCACGACGGCAAGGTGATCGGCTCGGTCCCCGGAACTGTCATGTCGTACCGGGGCACCGGCCTCGCCCCAGCCACCGCGTACCAGTACCGCGTGGCGGCGGTGCGCGGCGGCAAGCGTTCCGCCGCATCCTCCGTCCTTGTGGTGAGTACCTCCACCCCGCCCATATCGGCGGCCCGTTTGCAGGGGCCGTGGACCGTCAGCATCAAGATCGTCCGGGGCCGTGCGGACCTCACGGGCTCCCGAAGGTGGACCGAATCGTGGCTGGCCAGCCCGAAGTGCGCAGCCGGGGCGTGCGCCGTGCGGCTCTCCGGGGGTATCAACGGGCACAAATTCAAGACGACGCTGACCCGCGCGGGCGCGGTATACAGAGGGAAGATCAGGGGCAATGTGTTTCCATGTGGATCAGGTTCCGCTTCGTTCCCCATGCGGTCCACGCTGAGGATCCGGGTCACCGTCACCACGGCGTGGGTGGACAACCGGGCATGGACGGCCAGCTCATGGGCCGGCACCATGCTGGTGTCCGCCCCCTACACCTCCTCCGGCGCCTACTACTGCACGGCCTCCCGCCAGACAGCCACCCTCTCCGGGAACTTCTGATCGAGCAGATCCCCTCCAAGGCACCAGGCAGCGTTAGGTTGTGTAGTCCGGAAGGGCCGGGATCCTGCCCGACCGCGCCGCCACCCCGCTGAGCAGTGAGCCGATGGCGATGCCGATCACCAGGTCGACTGCCGCTGTGGCGATCTTCTGTGACAGCGGTGCGGACGTGCTGAACGGGAAGAGAACGACGGCAAGCGTAGCCAGGGCGACAATCCAGCCAAAGAAGGTCAGCGGCCGCGGCGTGGTGAGCAGAAGCCCATGCAAGAGCGCGGTCGCGGCCAGCGCGGCGGCAGCGGCGGCCAGCACGAGCGTCGTGGTGTGCACGTCGCCGTAGGCGCCCGCCCGGCTGGGGGCGAGAATCGGGACGTTGACCAGCCAGCGGCACGCCAGCACGCCGACGAGCGCGACGAGCCCGGCGACGACGGCGGTGGCCACTCCACCCGACCATAGCTGGCGTGCATCAACCTTCGGGCGTGCCGGTCTTATCTCGTTGTCCGGCGGGATCGGCGCCGTCATCGCGTACCTGCCTAGCTCGCTCCGCGGCGCCGCACGTGCGCTCGCGGCTGCGGCAGCCCAGGTCGGTGCTGCCTATCCGCCACCCTATCCGTCCCAGGTTCCGCCCGGGAGCCGGGTCTCGGGCGTCCGGGCAGCCTGCCTTCATCTAATGCGGCAGGCGGGGTCACTGCCAGGCGCTGATATCACACACTTCGGGACAGGGTGACCACACCAGGGGGAAAGTCAGGGTCAGGAGCCGGTCATGAGGCAACGTCAGGGGGCCATCGGATCAGGTGGCTTGCCCCATTGACGGGGTAATTCTCCGTACTTATATTCCTAACATAGGCCTCTGCTTCGTTGAGCGGCCTTTTCGACGAAGGAGTCGACACGCGCGTCTTCGTTGTCGAAGAAGCCTGGCCAGTTTGCGCGCGGAATGGATCAATGATGCACATTTCTAGGTCTCATCGACGGCCCGGCCGCACGACGTGGCGTGTCGCGGCACTTCCCATGGCGGGCATGTTGGCCACAGGCATGCTCACCGCCGCCGCACCGGCTGCCTCGGCAGCGACGACGCCGGGGTGTATCTCCACGACAGACTGCCTGTCGAAGATGACCCTCGCGGAGAAGGCCGGGCAGATGACCCAGGCCGCGTGGAACTACCTCAAGAGCAACTCTGACATCTCGACCTACGCGCTCGGATCGCTGCTGAGTGGCGGCGGCGGCGGGCCCAACGGGGCCGGCGGCACCGCGGCACAGTGGAAGAGCATGGTGGACAACTTCCAGAGCTACGCGCTCAGCAGCCGGCTTGGGATCCCGCTGCTCTACGGTGTCGACGCGGTGCACGGCAACAACAACATCGACGGCGCCGTCATCTTCCCGCACAACATCGGGATGGGCGCAACGCGTGACGCCGCACTCGTGCAGCAGGAAGAAGACATCACGCGCCAAGAGGTGCTCGGCTCGGGAATCCGGTGGTCGTTCGCGCCATGCGTCTGCGTCGCGCGAGACGACCGCTGGGGCCGTACCTATGAGAGCTACGGTGAGGACCCGTCCATCGGCGATCCGCTGGCGAGCGCCGCGGTGACCGGCTTCCAGGGCACGTCTTTGAGCTCGACATCGGTGCTCTCCACGGCGAAGCACTTCGTCGCAGACGGCGGCACCAAGTACGGCACTGGTAGCAGTGGCTACCTGATAGACCAGGGAGACGCCCAGATATCCGAAACAGAACTCGACGCGATCCATCTCCCGCCGTTCACGAACGCCATCAACGCGGGCGTCGGCTCGGTCATGGTCAGCTACTCGAGCTGGAACGGGGTCAAGGACCACGGCAACAGCTATCTGATCAACGACGTGCTCAAAGGCGTGGAGGGCTTCAAGGGCTTCGTGGTGAGCGACTGGGGTGGCGTGAAGCAACTCCCTGACTCGACGTACGCGGCCCAGGTCGCACACGGTATCAACGCCGGCATCGACATGATCATGGTGCCGGACGAGTACGTCAACAACATCAATGCGATCACCTCAGGCGTCACCAGTGGCCTGATCCCGCAGTCCCGGGTCGACGACGCCGTGACCCGCATCCTCAACGCCAAGTTCGGGCTGGGCCTGTTCAGCTCGCCGTACACCGACAGCAGCTACACCGCACAGGTCGGCTCGCCCGCGCACCGGGCGGTCGCGAGGCAAGCGGTACGCGAATCGCAAGTCCTGCTCAAGAACGACGGCACACTGCCGTTGTCGACGACCGGCACGTACAAGATTGTCGTGGGCGGGAAGTCGGCGAACAACCTCGGCTACCAGATGGGCGGCTGGTCCATCTCCTGGCAGGGCGGCAGCGGGACGACGACGACCGGCGGCACGACGTTCTGGCAGGCGTTGCAGCAGGCGACGGCCGGCTCGAACATCACCTTGCAGAACGTCGGCACGCACACGAAGGGCAACTACAGCGGCGACATCGGCATCTGGGTGGGCGGTGAGACACCATACGCCGAGGGCAAGGGTGACAGCTCGACACTCGCCTTCGGCAGTGACAACTCCACCCAGCTCTCCGACATCTGCCAGCACGTGAAGAAGTGCATCGCGATCCTCTACTCGGGACGACCGGTGATCATCGGCGACCAGTTGCCGAAGGCGAACGCGTTCGTCGCGGCCTGGCTGCCGGGCACTGAGGGCCAAGGCATCACCGACGACCTCTTCGGCGCAGGCTACACCGGCAAGCTCCCCATGAGCTGGCCGAACGCCGTCACCGACGAGCCGATCAACAGCGGCGACGGAAAGACACCGCTCTTCCCTCTCGGCTACGGGCTGACGCCGTACTAAAGGCCAAGACGTCCCTTGACCGAAGGCGCTGCCGGGTGCGCCGGTGCCCGGCAGCGCCTTCGGCCGGTCATCGTGGCCGAACACCCCTGGCAAGGCCGAATCGTTGGAGCGAGCGAGGAGAAACGGCATCGTGGCAACCATCTCGCGCAGAGCAGGGCTTACCCTTCGAGGCTTGCTCGGCTGCGTCGTGACGGCGACAGGGGCCGTCGCCTGCTCGTCGCCCCAGCCCGATACGAGCGCCGCGGCGTCAGTCAGGGCGGACATGGTCACGGTTCCGGCCGGCTGGTTCGTCATGGGTGACGACCATGGACTGCCCGACGCGCGGCCGGCGCACCGCGTGTACCTGGACACGTTCGCCATCGATCGCTTCGAGGTCTCGAACGCCGACTACGGCACGTGCGTAGCGAGCGGTGCCTGCCCGGCCCCCGAGCGGACGAGCTCGGAGACCCGGCAGCACTATTTCGGCAACAAAGCGTTCGCCTCCTACCCCGTGATCGGTGTGACGTACGCCGACGCCGTAGCGTTCTGCAGGTGGCGCAAAGCCCGTCTGCCCACCGAGGCAGAATGGGAGAAGGCCGCCCGCGGGACCGAGCAACGCATTTATCCGTGGGGGCAGCAGTTCGATCCCACCCGGCTCAACTACTGCGACCGCAATTGCGACCTCCCGTGGCGTGATCCGCAACACGACGACGGCTACGCCGACACCTCGCCCGTCGACGCGTTTCCGAGCGGAGCAAGCCCGTTCGGCGTGCTAAACATGGCCGGCAACGTGTGGGAATGGGTCGCCGACTGGTACGACGCGAGCTACTACGCGCATTCGCCTGCGCGCAACCCGCAGGGCCCGGCGAGCGGCACCCAACGCATCACCCGAGGCGGCGGCATCTTCGACGATCACGTCTTCACCACCTCGACGATGCGCCGCCGCTTCACCCCGGACGTCGCAAGCACATCGGTCGGTTTCAGGTGCGCTGCCACCCCCTGATACCTACCAGCGCCCCGGCGTGCCTGGCCGGCCGCCCGTCGATGATGTTCGCGACTGCGATCACTACCAGATATTGGAGCGGCCCCGGCCGTGCGCCGGGGCAATCCGTAGATCCCGAGAATGGAGGCCGAGATGGCGCGAGTTATCTACACGGCGGAGGCAACGGTCACAGGTGGTCGTACAAGCGGTCACGGGCGCACGAATGATGGCGCCTTGGATGTGCAACTCCGCTCGCCGAAGGAGATGGGCGGCGAGGGGGGCGGCACTAACCCCGAACAGCTCTTCGCTGTGGGCTATGCGGCTTGCTTCGAGAGTGCTCTGGGCGTGGTGGGCCGCCGCGAGCGCGCCGAGGTGGGTGACGTCTCGATCGACAGCCGCGTGAGCCTCCTTCCCACCGAGCAGCGTGGTTTCAGCCTTGCCGTGGAACTCGACGTAACCCTCCCGCAGGTGCAGGATCCTGAGCAGGCGGCGCGGATCGTCGCAGCCGCACATCAGGTGTGCCCGTACTCGAATGCCACTCGGGGCAACATCGACGTCACGCTGACTGCCAACGGTCACCACATCGGCTGAACCGCGCGCCCTGGGCTGGCAGGAGTGCAGCGCCAGGCGGCGGATCTCACGCCGACAGCAGCTGAAGGAGCTGCTGGCGGTCCGGACCAGGAGCTGGCGGCGGGATGTGGTGACCTGATTGCCCGATCTTGTCGTTGATGCCGGGACGTTCGATCACGTCCTGCGGCAGCGCGAGACACAGCACGGTCTCCAGGAACGCGCGGAAGACATCGGCGTCGTAGGCCGCGGCGATAGCCATGCGGCCGATCATCGACTCCGCAAGGGGCCGCTTACGGCCCTCCCGCAGCGCAGTCATCTCCGCGAGGCGGGCACGGTCGGCCCTGATCTGGTTCCAGTAGAACGGAGCGACGAACCGCTCGGTGCCCTCGTCCCACTCCCGTGCAAGGCCTGCCGGGTCACCGAGATAGCCGCGGACGATCCTGCGGAGCAGCTGCGCGTGCACGATCCCGACGCTGAGCCCGCGTCCCGCCGAAGGGTTGGTGCTGGCCCACGCATCGCCGACGGCGGCGAATCCGGTCACGATCGGATTGCCCTCGACGACGAAGCGGCGGTAGCGGTCCAGGATGCCGGCCATGGGCAGCACAGCCGTGATCGGCCGGCCCTCAAGCCAGTGCGCCTGCAGCGGGCAGGCCCTGACCACGCGCGTGAAGCACTCCTTGCCGCGCAGCGCCTTCAGCGGCGCGTCCCCGGTGGACGAGAACACGGTCACCGACCAGGTGTCGTTGTCGCCATCGAGTGTGAGCAGCGAGATCGTGCCGATCGGGACCAGCGGGGGGCCGAGCAGAGGGGGCCGGGACGGCCCGGTGTAGTACCGCGTGTAGTAGACAAATCCGCAGTCTTCGGCCTCCGCGTACGGCTGGCGCGCACCGAACGCCGTCAGCAGCTCCGCGCCACGCGACCGCCTGCCCATCGCGTCGACCACGAGATCGGCGCGAAGCTCCTCGCCGGTCGATGTGCGCACCCCGCCAACATGCGGAATGCCGGGAATCGCCGATGCCCCGGCGGCCAGCCCGGTCACCCGCACGCCCCGGCGGATCACGACGCCCGGCTGCTCCTGCGCGGCCGCGGCGATGACGGTTTCGATCACCGGGCGCCGGCCGGTCACGAACCGGAGCGCCTCGTCGCCCGGGCGCGGCGCCCGGTCCGACAGGCTCGGCGGCAGGGACGCCAGGAAGTCCACCCACACGCACCCGGCCGCCAGCAGCCGCTCCGTCATCCCGGGTAGCTCTTCGTCACAGACCTGCCGGAACCGCGCGAACAGATTGTGCGGCTGGCGGAACTGGGCGACGCCCTTCCGCTCCCAGGACTCCCACGCCTCACCGGGCGTCGCCGGAACACCCCCGGGATCGGCCTCCAACACGGTGACCTCGTGCCCGTCCCGCGCCAGCATGATTGCCACGGACAGCCCGATCACACCGCCCCCGCAGACAACGATCGATCCCATGGCAGCTCCCGTGATCTGTATCAGGCCGGCTTTTCACGATCATGTCACCAGGCCCCGGGCGACCGCCAGACGGCCTGCGCGACCACGTAATCCTCGGTTTCACCCTCGCAGAGGCCAGGTAAGGGGAGGTCCTGAGGCTCAGCGACTGCGCGACCGCCTGCGGCCAGGATTAGCCAGTTTGAGGATGTGAGAACTCTGCCGACCGACAAGCATCGGGCGGGTAGGCGAGGCCGGCAGCGTGGTGGCGCTGGCGCCCGGGGACGGGCACGGCGCCGGCCGAGCGCGCGCACCTGCCGCGGCGGTCCCGGAGCTGACAACCGCCGGCACCGGGACCCTACGCAGGTGACCGTTTGCGGAGGCTCGCGTAGCGGCCAGAAGCTGGAACGACGATGAGGAGGTTGTCCATGAGCGGTCAGCCGAGCGCGAAGGCGGCGGGCACGATCGGTGTCGGCGGGGATCTGACGGTGAACCGGCTGGGTTTCGGCGCGATGCGGGTCACCGGCCAGGGCATCTGGGGTGAGCCGCCGGACCGGGAGATAGCGAAGGCGGCGCTGCGGCGGGCGGTCGAGCTGGACGTCAACTTCATCGACACTGCCGACTCTTACGGGCCAGAGGTGAGCGAGCGGCTGATCGCGGACGCGCTGTACCCCTACCCTGAGGATCTGGTGATCGCCACCAAGGGCGGCCTGGCCCGGCCGGGTCCCGGGCGCTGGGCGCCCGACGGGCGGCCCGGGCACCTGCGCGAGGCGTGCGAGGGCAGCCTGCGCCGGCTGAGGCTGGACCAGATCCCGCTGTACCAATTCCACCGGCCGGATCCGAAGGTGCCGTTCGCGGAGTCGGTCGGCGCCCTTGTTGAGCTCAAGGACCAGGGCAAGATCCGCCACATCGGGGTGTCCAACGTGTCCGAGGCACAGCTGCGGGAGGCGCAGCGGCTCACTCCGGTGGTCTCGGTGCAAAACCGCTACAACGTCGGCGACCGGACATCGGAGCCGATGGTCGACTTGTGCGATCAAGAGCAGCTGGTCTTCCTGCCCTGGGCGCCGATCCAGGACGCCGGCCAGCTCACGCCGGTTCTCACCGCCGCACGCCGGCACCAGGTCAGCCCGCGCCAGATCGCCCTCGCTTGGCTGCTCACCCGATCCCCGCAGATCCTGCCCATCCCCGGCTCCGGATCACCCGGGCACGTGACGCAGAACATCGCCGTCGCATCGATCGAGCTGACCAGCGAGGAGACAACAGCGATCTTTAACGCGATATAACAGACGCGATATAACAGACATCGAGGTGCCTGTGCCAGTTCGCAAGCGACCGCCGGGCGGCTGGCCAGGCCAGCAATTGCTTCCAGAATGGTGCACCAGGCGCAGCCCCGGCCTGTCATTTGCGTGCTATGGGATGAACTCACGCGACACCAGGCGTCCATGGGATGACCGCTGCCTCGCCTGCCAGCATCCGGCGTCGGGTAGCCTGCTCGTCTCTGATGACGTGCATGACCGCGTTGATGAGGGCAAGGTGGGTGAACGCCTGGGGGAAGTTGCCCATGTGCCGGCCGGACCGCGGGTCGATCTCCTCTGCGTACAGCAGGAGCGGGCTGGCGTAGGACAGTATTTTCTCGCACAAGTCGCGGGCCCGGCGGTGCTCGCCGATCTCGGCCAGCGCGGAGACGAGCCAGAACGTGCAGATAGTGAATGTCCCCTCTTCGCCGGACAGCCCGTCATCGGTCTCGGTTACCCGGTAGCGCAGCACCAGGCCGTCCTGAGTCAGTTCGTCCGCTATGGCTAGCACCGTGGCCCGGATCCGCGGGTCGTCCGGCGGGAGGAACCGCAGCAATGGCATCAGCAGCAGCGATGCATCGAGGGCCGCGGTCTCGTAGTGCTGGCAGAACACGCCGCGCTCATCGACGGCGTTGGCGCAGATGTCGGCGTGAATCTCGTCGGCTGCCTTCTGCCACATCCGAGCGGTGTCGTGCTCGTCGCGGAGCCTGGCCAGCCGCGCGCCGCGGTCCGCGGCGACCCAGCACATAACCTTCGAGGAAGTGAAGTGCTTTGGCTCCCCGCGGATCTCCCAGATGCCATGGTCCGGCTCCCGCCAGTGCTCGAGGGCGTGCTCCACCTGCTGCCGCGCCACGTCCCAGGTCCGCCTGTCAAGCCGATCCCGCGACTTGGTATGCAGGTACACCGATTCGAGCACCGTGCCCCACACGTCGTTCTGCTGCTGCTTGTAAGCGGCGTTGCCGATCCGCACGGGCCGCGCGTCCTGATAGCCCTGCAGGTGGTCGAGAACCCGCTCGGTGAGGTCGGCCGTGCCGTCGATGCCGTACACGATCTGGAGGTTGCCGCCGTCGCGTTCGGCCATGTCCGCGATGAAGGCGAAGTAGTCGTTGGCCTCCCAGTCGAAGCCAAGGGTGTACAGGCCCCACAGCGCGAAGGTCGCGTCACGGATCCAGCTGTAGCGGTAGTCCCAATTCCGCTCTCCGCGCGGGGTCTCCGGCAGCGAGGTAGTAGCGGCGGCGGCGATGGCGCCGGTCGGGGCGAACGTCAGGCCCTTGAGCGTCAGCGCGCTCCTGGTGAGGTAGCTGCGCCATCGATGGTCGGGGAAATTACCCCGGGCTAGCCAATGCTGCCAGTGATGCGCCGTCCACACCAGCCGCCGGTAGGCATCCTCGTAGCTCTCCGGCGGGGTCCGGCTGCCCCACGACAGCGCGCAGAACCGGGTATCGCCTTCCCGGAGCAGGGTCCGCCCGCGAGCACTTGGCCCCTCCAATCCGAACCGGATGTCTGAGGTCAGGGTAAGCGCCAAACCGTGGTCGTCCCGGGCGACGGCCTGATGATAGCCCGAATCGGGGCGGCTCCACCGGGCCCGTTGCATTCCGTAGCCGAACACCGGCTCGCAGTCGAATGCTAGCTGCGCGGCTCCCTGCACGCACCGCACCGTCCGCAGCAGTGTGTGCTCGGCGTCGTAGTCGGTCGGCGGCCTGATGTGCATCGTGCGCTCCGGGTGCTCGTGCCGCCATGGGCCCATCACCAGGCAGTCCCGGACGATGATCCATCCTTCGCCGCAGTCCCAGCTGGTCTCCAGCACCATCGTCCCTGGCAGATACCGCCGGGCGGCCGGCACCTCCACATTCTCCGGGCCGAACCTGAAGCTGCCCGCCCGCCGGTCCAGTATTGCGCCGAATATGCTCGGGCAGTCCATTCTGGGCAGGCACATCCACTCGATGGCCCCGCTCGGCGCTGCCAGCGCCGCAACTTCGCAGTCGGACAGGAAGCCGTAATCTGCGATCGGTGGGTAAGCGGAGAACTCACCGGAGTTGCCCGTCACCTCGAACTCGCTCGGCTGCGCGTCTCCCAGAGGCGCGCATGGCTCGCCATCTACCATCAGTTACCCGTTGTTTGCGACTGCATCACACTCCCAGTCTGGCATGGCCGTACCCGGCGGGCTAACGGCCGTCACGCCTGCTTGCCGTGCGCACCAGTCTCGACACAGCCTCGCATTTCATGCACGGCGCGACGAGCGTCTATAGCTTCGCCGGAGACCCGCCCCGGTACTCAGTGGTGCCTCGCGCTCGAAGACCGGGACTCGATATCGCTCAACGGAGACAGTTCCCGTAGCGCGCTGCACCGCCTGGCGGCGGCTCGGCAAGGCCATATGCTCGCTCAGCCGCAGTGCATCGCGCGACGCCCAGAATGATTCGAGTATCGCTACACCGAGTTCTGGGTTTGTGTACAAGGACATTCCGAGGCTGCCGGGTTGGCTCTCGACCACAGGGCGAACCTCGGCCTCGATGAAGTTGACCGAGTCACCCAACCGAAGCGGATCTGCAGTGATCAGATTGAACCGGGCCTGCAACACGATTACTCCCGGCGCTGCTCTCCGGCTTGACCTCAGTGCTTGTCAGGCCGTCCTGTGCCCGAAGCGGCACAACCCACGCTGCCTGGCGGTCGCACGGGTGTCAACTGCATGATCGGGTAGGTTCTGGCCTGCAGCCGGGAAGCTGGGTCGGTCGCCGCGTGGCGAGTTGCCGGCCCATCTCAGTCGTCTGCGCGAAGAGCCGCAGGCGTCAGCTCCGCCGGGCGGCGATGAATGCGCGCATTCTCGGGGTAGCGGGGCGCCGCGCAACCGCTTGCCCGTGATTGCCTGCACGGTCTCAAGAAGAGTCCTCAAGGCGCCGGTCCTGGTGCCGTAGAAGGCGACTGCGGTGACCAGCTGAGCGCGCACCCACGAGAGCTTTAGCTGCCGGACGTGGTTCCCGGTCGTGCGCGAGCATGCGCCGAGCGTATACGCTACGTTACCTGACCGCGACGGCGGGCAAGCTCTCAGGGAATCGTCGGCTGGCTGGCCGGGCCGGCGGCGGGCTGACTGGCCGGCCGGATCCGGACCGCGCTGTGGATCTGCCCCGGCGGGCCGCCGGGCAGGCCGGCCACGGCGAGTTTCGGCACATCGCGGATCAGCCGCACGGTGTAGGGGTCAGCCGGGTGCTCGAGTACCTGTTCGACCGGGCCCGCCTCGACCACGATGCCATTGCACAGCACCACGGCCGACTGGGCGATGTTGCGCACCAGCGCCAGGTTATGCGTAATAAAAATCATCGTTAGCTGCCGCTCCCGCTGCAGCCGGCGGAGCAACTCGACGATAACGGCCTGCACCGATACGTCCAGAGCCGAGGTGACCTCGTCGCAGACGAGCAGGTCGGGCTCGATGACGAGGGCGCGCGCGATGGCGACCCGCTGCCGTTCCCCGCCGGACAGCTGGTCGGGGTACCGCGACATGCAGTTGCGCCCGAGCGACACGTCGTCGAGGACCGCGCCGATCCGCTCGGTCCGCTCCCGGAACGAAAGGCGCTGGAATTGCTCCAGCGGCTGCCCGATGATCTGACCGACTGTCTTGCGCGGGTTGAGCGAGGTGTACGGGTTCTGGAAGATGTACTGCACCCGCTTGAGCACGTCCTTCGGGCGCTGGCGCAGCCCGGGTGCCAGCGCCGCGCCCTGGAAGATGATGTCACCGGTCCAGTTCCGGTGCAGCCCTGCGATGCAGCGGGCGAGCGTGGTCTTGCCGGAGCCGGATTCGCCGACTACCGCGACGCATGACTCGGCCGGCACGTCGAGGCCGACGTCGGAGAGCACCTGCGCCTGGCCGTAGCTGGCGCAGACGCTCCGCAGCGAGAGCGCCGAGGTCGGCTCGCCGCCGGCCGGGCCAGGCACCGCGGCCTGCCGGGCCGCAGCGGCGCCGGCGATCTCAGCTGTCCGCAGGCACCGCACGAGCCGGCCATCGACGCTGACCGGCCAGGGCGTCTGCACCCTGCACTTGCCGGTCGCGAAGTCGCACCGCGGCGCGAACGAGCAGCCGGCCCCGCGGCCTCCCGGCCTGGGCTGCTGTCCTTCGATGCCGGTGAGCAGTTCCGCGCGCTCCGGTGAAGGGACGGCCGCAAGCAGCCCGCGGGTATAGGGATGCACCGGCTCGGCGAACAGCCGGGCCGTCGGGCCGATCTCGATGATCTGCCCGGCGTACATCACCGCCACATGGGCAACCAGGCCGCCAACTACCGCAAGGTCGTGGCTAACATAGACGGCGGCGACGCCGTAGGAGCTGCAGAGGCTACGGACCGTGTCAAGCACATGCCGCTGGGTCGACACGTCGAGCCCGGTGGTTGGCTCGTCCAGCACGATGAGCGACGGCCTGCACGCGAACGCCATCGCCAGGCTGACGCGCTGCTGCTGGCCGCCGGACAGCTGATGCGGATACCGCCGGAGCATCTCCGGCGTGGCCTCCAGGGAAGCCTCCCGCATGACCTCGATGACCCGGTCAGCCGGATTCTCGGTGATCCCGGCATGGACCCGCAGCGCCTCCATCAGCTGCGTGCCGATGCGAAGGGTGGGATTGAGCGCCGCGGACGGGTCCTGCGGCACGTAGGCGACCCTGGCGCCGCGGGCCGCCCGCAGCTGGGCCGGCCGCAGCCGCAGCAGGTCCACCCCGTCGAGCCGGACCTCGCCCGAGTGAATCGACAGGCCCCGGCGGGTATGGCCGAGCAGGGCGAGCGCGACCGTCGTCTTGCCGGATCCGGATTCGCCGACGATCCCGAGCACCTGGCCGGCCCGCACCGAGAAGGAGACGTCGCGCACGACGTCCGGCCCCGAGGGCCCCAGCCGGATTTCCAGGTCCCGCACCTCAAGCCGGACCTCGCCCGGCGAAGGGGGCGCTGCCGCGGTGCCGCCGGGCGCCTGCGCGGTGCTCACGCGATCTCCCTCGGGACGAGTTCGTCAAGCAGCGCCGCTTCCTCCGGCCGCCGCTCGACGCCGATCGCCACCCGGGCCACCGCGTCGGTGAAGGTGTTCATCCCGATGGTGAGCAGCGCGATCAACGCGGCGGGCACGATCACCGCCCACGGGTTCAGGGCAAGCCCGATCCGGTTTTCGTTGATCATCGAACCCCAGTTGGACGCGGGCGGCTGCTGGCCGAAGCCGAGGAACGCGAGGCCGGCGATGATGACGATCGAGTACGTCAGCCGGAGCCCGACCTCCACCATCAGCGGAGAGACCAGGTTGGGCATGATCTCCTTCATCATCACCTTGGCCGGCCGCGTGCCCTGTAGCTCCACCGCCTTGACGTAGTCCTGCTCGGAAATGTCCAGGGTGGCCGACCGGAGTACCCGGCCGACCTGCGGCGCATGCGACACCGCGACCGCCAGCACGATCAGCCACAGCTTCGGGCCGATCACGCTGAGCAGCAGGAGCGCGAAAACGAGCTGCGGAAACGACAGGATCACGTCGATCGTGCGCATGATGATTCCGTCGGATACACCGCGGAGATATGCCGCGGACACGCCGGCCGCCGCACCGAGCATGACGCCGAGCACGGTGGCCGCGGCGGCCATCAGCAGCAGCAGCCAGCCGCCGGCGAGGACCCTGGACAGCACGTCCCGGCCGAGCGCGTCGGAGCCGAGCAGGAAATGGCCGCCAGGCCTGGCGTAATCCAGCGTCTGCAGGGCGTTCGGCGGCGACGGGGCGACCCACGGCCCGATCACGGCCAGCGCGACGATCAGCGAGACGAGCGCCAGCCCGATGCCGCCGCGGGTGGTCCGTACGGCGGCCCAGAGCGAGGAAAGCCACTCGGGCAGGTGGCCGCGCCGGCCGGCCGCCCTGGCCGGCCCTGGAACCTGCTCCGCCGGGAACCGCCCGGGTGTGACAACGGCCATCGCTACCTCGCGATTCTCCGCCGTGGCGTGGCCAGCACGGCGATAACGTCGGTGACGATATTCATGAACACGTAGAACGCCGCGAGTATGACGACGATGAGCTGGATCACCGGGATGTCGCTGTCGCTGACCGCGGAGACGAGTCCCTGGCCGATGCCGGGGAAGTTGAAGATGTACTCGACCACGACGATCCCGCCGGCCAGGTAGAGGAAGTTCAGGCCGATGACCTGGATGGTCGGCGCGATGGCGTTCGGCAGCGCGTGCCGGAGCACGATCTGCCATTCCGGCACGCCCTTCAGCCGCGCCATTTCCACGTAGTCAGACTCAAGGGCCTCGATCATCGCGGCGCGCATCATCCGCATGATGTAGGGGACGATCACGATGACCAGGGTGGCGACCGGCAGCACGAGCAGTTCCGGCTGCTGCCAGGCATAGGTGCCCGGGGCAAGCAGCGAGACGGCCGGCAGCAGGTGCGAGACCACGGTCGAGAACACGATGATGAGCGCGATGGCGATCACGAACTCGGGCAGCGACGTCACGGCAAGCGCGACAACCGACGTGACGTGATCGAACTGGCTGTCCCTGCGCAGGGCGGCAGCCGCGCCGAGCGCGACGCCAACCGTGCTCCCGATTGCCCCGGTCACGAAGACGAGCACGCCGGAATTGATCAGCCTGCCGGACACCAGGCCCCACACCGGCTGGCCGCTCGCCAGCGAGTTGCCGAGCTTGCCGGTGAACAGCCCGGACAGCCAGGTCCAGTACTGTGCAGCCACGCTGCGGTCCAGGTGCATCTGATGCTCGAGTGCCCGCAGGCTGGCCGGGGTCGCGTTCCGGCCGAGCACGGCGGCGGCCGCATTTCCCGGCAGCACCTGAGTGGCGAGGAAGACCACCAGTGACACCACGAACAGCGTGACGATGCCGAACAGGGCCCGCCTGCCGACGAGGGCGAGAATCGGGTGCGCGGCGCGGCGGGAGACGGCCGGCCCGGCGGTCGCGGTGACTACGGCCATCGCGGGCCGGCCCGCCGGGGGCTGATCGCACGGGGGTCTGTCACGTGTCGGTTCCCTCCGCTCGGATGGCGGTCCGGCCCGGCCCGGGTCGCCGCGTCGTCGGCCAGTGGCGGCGTCGTCCCGGGACACTACGCAAGACATCGGAGCCGGTTCGCCACGATATGTAGCGTAACCGGCTCGCATGTAGCGTATCGGGCGATCACAGACCGGGCAACGAGCCGTCGGCCGCGGGTTACCGGCTGGGCCGCGGGTTACCGGCTGGGCCGCGGGTTACCGGCCGGGCCGTGAGCCGCTCGCCTCGCCGGGCAGCGGCAGCGAATCGCCGGCGGCCAGGTACCTGCCACTGCCATCCGCGGTGAGCTCGCCAGCCGAGACGATCAGCCGTCCGCGCGATAGCACGGCCTGGATGCTGCCGCTCAGCCGGCGGCCTGCGTACACGCTGTCTCCGGTGCCGTCGCCGAAGCCGCTGTTGCCGAGCACCGTCTGGCCGGCCGGGTCGAACACCGCGATATCCGCGTCAGCGCCCGGCACCAGCGCGCCCTTCCGCGGGTAGTGACCGAACGCGCGGGCCGGGTTCTCCGCCGCCAACTGCACCAGGCGGCCGATCGGCAGCCCGCGGGCCAGCCCTTCGGACAGCAGCAGCGGCAGCCGCGCGCCGACGCCGGCCAGCCCGTAGGAGTAACTCTCGCCGGGTGCCGCGATGCCGCCGGGCACCGGGGTGCGTGCCTGGCAGTGATCGGACCCGATCGTGTCGACCGTCCCGTCCGCCACCCCCTGCCACATCGCGGCTAGCTGCCGCGCGGGCCGGAGCGGGGGAGCGACCAGGTACCGGCCGGCCTCGGCGCCCGCGTAACAGCGGTCGTCAAGCAGCAGGTGATGCGGGCATGCCTCGGCGAGCACCAGTGGCCGGCCTCGCTGCCGGGCCAGCCGTACCTGGTCGAGAGCGCCGGCCGACGACAGGTGAACGAGGTAGCACGCCGCCCCCGCCAGCGAGGCCGCCGCTAGCACCCGGGCCACCGCTTCCTCCTCGACCTCCGGCGGCCTGGCGTCGGCGAAGACCCGCGCGCCGCGGCGTCCCGCGGCCAGCGCACTGGCCGTCAGGGCATCGATCAGCGGCCCGTTCTCGCAATGCACCTGGACCAGCAGGCCGAGCTGCCGCGCGATGCCCATCAGCTCGAAGAGCCGCCTGGTCGTGCACTGGATGCCGAGCTCGGCGTAGGCGAGGAAGATCTTGATGGCGCTGGCCCCGGCCCGCCGGGCGGCCGCGAGGCCGGCCTCGGTCGCGCCCGCAGGATCGTAGAGCACGGCATGCAGGCCGATATCGATGACGGCGCGACCGCCGGACGCCTCGGCGCGGCAGCGCAGCAGCGCGTCAAGGTCGCTCTCCGCGTCGCCCGGGTTGCTGAACGAGAGCACGGTGGTGGTGCCGCCGCGCGCGGCGGCGGCCGTCGCGCGGTGCACATCCGGCATCAGATGGCAGTGCGGGTCGACCCCGCCTGGCAGCACGTAGCAGCCGGACGCGTCCACCCGCGGTCCCGCCGCGTCCCTCGCATCGTCGATGGCGGCCACCTTCCCGGCGCGGATCAGGATGTCCGCCCGGCGCTCGCCGTCCGGTGTCACGACGGTCCCGCCGGTCACGGCGGTGACCATCGGAGCGGTCACTGCCCGCTCGCGGCGGCGGGGCCGGAATCCCGGGGGCCGGCCGCAGCCGGGCCCGCCGCATGCGAGCCCGCCGCAACGCTGCCGGGTACCGGCGAGTCGATATGGCGTCGCTGCCCGGCCCTGAGCACCAGCCGGGGGACGATCAGCCGCTCCACGACCTCGGTCTGGCCGGCCGCGTCGGGCAGCGCCCAGTGCCCTTCCCGCAGCTCCAGCGCCGTCAGGTCCGCCTCCCGGCCGGCCGCGAGCGTGCCGAGCCTGCCGGCCCGCCGGACCGCGAGAGCTGGCGTCGAGGTCGTGGCCCGGATCACCTCGGCGAGGCTCATCCCGACGTGCAGCAGCTTCGACAGCGTGGTCGCCTGATCGAAGGCTGGCCCGGCCACGTTATGCGCGTGCAGGTCGCTGGAGATCGTGTCCGGCGGGAATTCCTGGGCGATGGCGGACCGGGCGACCCGGTAGGCGAAGCTGCCGACGCCGTGGCCCACGTCGAACAGGACGCCGCGCTCGCGAGCTCGCCGTACGCCGGCGAGCACGTTGCCGGCTGAGTCCAGGATGCCGCCCTCGTTGCCGTGGTAGCAGTGCGTCACGACATCACCCCTGCGAAGGTAGGGCAGCAGCCAGCTGATCGGTGGCCGCATGTCGATGACGTGCACCATCAGCGGCAGGTCCAGTGCGTCTGCCGCCTCCATGGCCAGCCGCATGGCCGGTGCCGGGTCGTTGCCGACCATCTGGTGGCCGAGCCTGACCTTGATGCCGACGATGAGGTCCGGGTTCGCCCTGGCGCTGGCGATGGCCTGTGCGGCGGAAGCCCACCGGATGTCCTCAAGTTCGCCGACGAGGCTGGTGATCATTCCCCCGACGGCGATGTTCAGGAAGGCGAGGATCCTGGTCTCGGCCCGCTCGATGACATAGCGGCGCAGCCCCGGGAACGTCTGGGCGCCGGCCGAGCCCGCGTCGACGGCCGTGGTGACGCCGCGGCGCAGGCAGTGCGTGTCCGCGTCGACGCCATAGTGCGAGACGCCGTGGTAAAGGTGGGTATGCAGGTCGATGAGGCCGGGCGTCACGATGAGGCCGGTCACGTCGACCACCGCCCGGCCCGGGCCTGCGCCGTCCTCAGCGCCGCAGGAAGCGCCAGCAGCCGCGCTGGGATCGGCGATGACGCCGTCGTCCACGACGATGTCGGCCGGCCCGTCGATACCCTGGCCGGGGTCGAGTACCCGGCCGCCTGCCAGCGTCAGCCGGCTCATGCGAGCCCCTCGGCCTGCAGTTGCCGGAGCGTGGCGGCCAGCGCGGCAGCTGTCTGCTCCGCATCACGCTCGGTGTGCGCGGTGCTCAGGAAGCCCGACCCGTGGAACAGGTGAACCCCCTCGCGCTGCATGCCGCAGTGCAGCGCCGCTGACAGCGCGGGCGCCAGCCCTGCCTTCAGCGCCGCCGGGCCGAGCTCGTCCGGTCCGGCCGGCCCGAACAGCAGGTGGAAGGTGGAGCTTTCCCCGTAGGCCCGGCCGGCCACCCCGGACCGCTCGAACACCGCGGTGAGCTCGCCGCGCAGCGCGGCGGCAAGCCGGGCAGCCCCGTCCTGCGCCTCGCCGCCTGCTGCCAGGCCGAGCGCGGCAATGCCGGCCGCCGCGGACAGCGGATGCGCGTTGTGGGTGCCGGGATGGGCCACCCGCCGCGGACCGGCGCCGGATCCGCTGAGCAGGTCAAGCACGTCGGCGCGCCCGCAGACGGCGCCGCCGGGCATCCCGCCGGCCAGGATCTTGCCGAGCACGGTGAGGTCGGGGGGTTCCATGATGACGGCGGCGACATCGCCGGCCGCCAGCGCCCCGGCCAGCGCAGCCTCCTGCGCGGGGACGGTGCTGACGGAACTCATGGTGCCTGGCGGCAGCCCGGCGGTATCCGGCCCGTCGAACGGCGGGTCGGCCCCAGTCGCGGCCTGGTCGTGCCAGCCGTGGAAATGCCCGGCCAGCTTGACGACCTTCCCCCGGCCAGTGGCGGCCCGGGCGAGCCGCAGCGCGAGCAGCGACGCCTCCGTGCCGCTTGAGGTGAAGCGGACCCGCTCGGCCGATGGGACCAGCCGGATCACCAGCTCGGCCCATTCGCTCTCCAGCTCGTGGCAGGCGCCGGGATGAAACGATCGGGTGGCCTGCTGCCGGACCGCGGCGACCACCGCGGGATGGCCATGCCCGAGCAGCAGCGAGCCGTGACCGAGCACGTAGCAGATCAGCTCGTGGCCATCCAGGTCCCATTTGCGTGCGCCCTCGGCCCGCGCGACGGCCACCGGGAACGGCGCGGCGAGCCGGACATCGTGGGTCACGCCGCCCGGCATCAGCCGCCGGGCCCTGGCATGCAGCGCGGCCGAGCGCGGATTCTCCCGCGCCCACCGCGCTACCAGCCGCGGCGCCGCCGCACCCGGGGCCGCCGCACCCCCGGGGACGGCCTTCCTGTCATCATCGGCAGCGTCCTTGCGCGTTCCGGTCCGCATGGTCCGATCCTTCCCGCCCGGCCCGCCCGGGTTGATCGCTTCAAGCCAGGAATCTTATGCTGAATAGCAGTTCAATGCTGCTGAGCAGGCAGGGGGCGGAAAGTCACCGCTGGGATTCCGGGTTCCGGCGGCGCCGTGCATAATCGGACGGAACGCGACCGCGGGGACGAGGGATGCATGGCCGGACAAGCCGAGGCGCACGCAGGGCCAGTACGCGATTTCCGCGGCTACGGCAGGCGCACCCCGCCGGTGCGCTGGCCGGGAGATGCGAGCCTCGTCGTCAACATCGTGCTCAACTACGAATCCGGCGCCGAGTACTCGCTGCCGGACGGTGACGGCCGCAACGACAGCTGGGGCGAGTACTCCTTCCAGGTCGGCCCGCACATCCGCGACCTGGGCACCGAGACGCACTACGAGTTCGGCAGCCGGGCCGGGATCTGGCGGCTCGCCCGGCTGTTCGACAGCCATCAGGTGCCGGTCACGATCGGCGCCTGCGCCCGCGGCCTTGAGCGCAATCCGGAAGTCGCCGAGTGGATCGCCGAGGCGGGCCACGACGTGATCGGCCACGGCTACCGCTGGGCAGAGAACTCGGAGATG
>WNGK01004777.1_pt1 | contig 26621 bp, 28 predicted proteins | sample 5400601 | NCBI WGS metagenome assembly WNGK01 (sample SAMN13153376, study PRJNA577476) | soil metagenome | isolation source: 60 cm soil or saprolite under Garry oak tree replicate 1 | place: USA:California | collected 2016-06-15
GGTCGAGGCGATCTTCCCCGAGGACGCGCTTCCGGAGAAGTGGAACGACTTCGTGAAGATCAACTACGCCTACGGCGACGGCGCCGACGTCATCAATAACCTTACGAACGAGTACGCGACCCAGCACAACGTCCAGAATCCGCCCCTCGAGGGCTAGCTAGCGGCGTTACATCCGGCGCTCGCTGGGCACAACCGAGGCGTCCAGCGAGAAAGGGGTTTTTCGATGCCGCAGCAAGCCTGGAACGCCAAGCGCGAACGTCAGTACGAGCACATCAAGGAAGCCGAGAAGAAGCAGGGGCGCTCGACCAAGCGGGCGAAGGAGATCGCGGCCGCAACGGTCAACAAGGAGCGAGCTCGCAAGGGTGAGGCGAAGTCCGCTTCGCGGAGCTCGATCCGCGACATCTCCTCGGGCCGCCGCGGCGGGCTTCGCTCTGGAAGTGGTCCCGGTGGGCGCACGAAGGAGCAGCTCTACAACGAGGCCAAGCGGCGTGGAATCAAGGGCCGCTCGCGAATGAACAAGGCCCAGCTCCAGCGGGCCGTCGCAGCAAAGAGCCGGTAATCGGGAGGCTCTCGGTCACCTACCTGCGCATGGTTATCCTGCTGCGGTGAGGCCGCGGACGCTCGACCACGTCGCGCTCTGGGTCGCTGAGCGCGACCCAATTGCGGACTTCGTCACCGCTCATCTGGGCATGCACGTGATCGAGCGGACCGACAAGTTCACGCTCGTCGGCTCGGACGCCCGCCGGGGCAAGTTGACGCTCTTCGAGGCTGAAGGGCCGCGTGAGCGCGGCGCGCTCAAGCACATCGGCCTCCGCGTATCCGACCTGCGGGCGGCGATCGCGGAGCTGCCTGAGAACCTCGCGGTCGAGCAGCCGCGCGAGGGCGAGGCCTATTTCGACCTCTACGAGGGACTTCGACTCGGGCTCGTCGAGGGGCAAACCGACGTCGACTACGACCTCGACCACGCCGCGCTGTTCTCACGCGACCCGACCGCGACCGCGCGGGCGTACGAGCGGCTCGGCTTCCGCTATTCGCCCCCCGGCCCCTCGGAACAGCCGCGGGTCGAGGTGGGAGGGGCCTTCGTCGAGCTGCACGAGGGCGACCCGGGCGAGCCTGAGCGCCCGCTGCTGAACCACCTCGCGGTGCTCGTCGACTCGGCCGAGGATCACATCTCCGAGGCCGAGGAGCTCGGCGTCGAGATCGACGACGTCGTCGACGCGCCGAACACGTACGCGGTCTTTCTCTGGGGCCCTGAGCGTGTGCGGGTCGAGTACGTAGAGCACAAAGCAAGCTTCTCCCTGACCTAGGTGTATATCGCCGGCGCCGGCATGGCCGGGCTGTGCGCGGCCGCGCGCGCTCGGGAGCTCGGCGTCAAGCCCACTGTGCTGGAGAAGGGCAACCGGCCTGGCGGCTCGATGCTGCTGTCGAGCGCCGTTATCTGGCGCTACCGCTCGCTGGACGACTTCCGCCGCGAGTGCCCGACCGGCGATCCCCGGCTTCAACGGCTGATCATCGAGCAACTCGACGACGCGCTCAACTGGCTGGAGTCGATGGGCGTCCCGCTCGTCTCCGCCGAGACGGAGAACCCGCGCACGGTCGGCCGGCGCTTCGATCCGCGCGGCCTGACGGATGTGCTCGCGCGAGCGGCCGGGGACGTTCAGACGGGACATACCCTGGGGTCAGACCTCGGGACACGTCTGGAGGAGCCGCTCGTGCTTGCAACCGGTGGCTTCCCGATCCGGCTCGCCCGCGAGCACGGCCTCGCTGTGCGCTCGAATCCGTGGAGTGAGGGCGACGGCCTCGAGCTCGGACTTGCCGCCGGGGCTGCAACGACGCCTGGGATGGACGAGTTCTATGGGCGGGCGATGCCGGCGCCGCCGGCGAGGTGGGGGGAGGAGGAGTTCGTCGACCACGCCCAGCTCTACGGGCATCTCGCCCGGGTCTTCGACGAGAGCGGAGAGGGGATCGCCGTGAAGGATGACGACTGGTCGGAGAACGGTCTCGTCCAGGAGATCGCCCGCCGCGGCGGGCGAGCCTGGTTCGTCGTCGATCCGAAGAACCTCGGGCGTAAGACGCCGTACGGAACGGTCGCCGAGGTTGTCGAGCGCGCCCGCTCGGCTGGCGGGACGGTTGAGGAGCGCGACGACGGCAGCCTGGCAGTTCACGTCGTAGCGGCCGTGACCCACACGATCGGCGGTCTCGTGGTCGACGAGCGCGCCCGCGTGCTCAGCAAAGAGGGGACTCCGATCGAAGGCCTCTATGCGGCGGGAGTCGACGCCGGCGGCTGGTCGACCGGCGGCTACGCGAGCGGACTCGCTGCCGCTGTCGTGTTCGGCCGAATCGCGGCTCAGGAAATCGTTAAGTAGCCGGCTGCAGGTAAGCGCAGGGACGCCGGTCGCCGGGCAGCGGTGAGGGCCCGATCTTCGAGACCCGAAGCCGCGCCCCGTCGTCTTCGATCTCCTGGCCGACGCCCGGCAGATCGCCTTGGCGCTCGCGCAGCTCGTAGCCCGTCGGCTTCGAGATGAAGAGCAGATAGCCGTTCGCGCTCATTCCGGGCCGGGATCCTAGTCTGAGCCCTCGCTCTCCGCGGCATACCGCGGCAAGACGACCCGGACGGCGGTGCCGCCGTTGGCCCCGGCGCCGACCGTCATGCGGCCGTTCAATGTCAGCGCGCGCTCCTCGATCGCCTCGAAGCTTCGCCGCCGGCGCTCGCCCGTTCCGTCGTCGGAGATCTCCGTCGCGACCTCCCCGTCGAGCTGTGCGACGCGAATCGAGATTCGGGTCGGCGGCCCGCGGCGGATCGCCTGGCTGACCGCCTCGCGGATGATCTGGTAGAGCCCGACCTGCGCCTTCTCCGCCAACTGCCCGGCTGCGTCGAGGTCGAGGTCGACCTGGATCTGGTTCGAAAGCCCGATCTGGTCGGCGTAGGCGCGAACGGCAGCAGCGAAGCCCTGGTCCCGCAGGACGACAGGCTCGATGTTGAAGGAGAGGTCGCGCAGCGAACGGATCGTCTCCCGGTGGCGTTCGAGCGCGGCCGCCAGTACGCGTTGGGCATCGTCGAGCCGCTCGGATTCGATCGAGCCTATCGCGGCATCGAGCATCAGACCGATCCCGGACATCGACTGGACCGGCCCGTCGTGAAGGAAGAGCGCCAACCGTCGCCGCTCGTCTTGCTCAGCTGTGACGAGCTGCTCGGAGAGGCGTGCCCGGTCGGCCTCGCGAACCTTGGCCTCGGCCAGCAACCGGGCGTTTTCGGCTGCACGAGCGGCGAAGTCTGCGAGCACCGTCGCGCGCACGACGTCGCCGCGGTCGAATGCGCGGTTGCGCGTCAGGCGGAGCGAGGCGATCTCTTCGCCGTGAACCCGCAGCGGAAAAAGCACCGAGCGCTCGGCAGGCGCGGCCTTGGGCTTCTCCCCGGGCGGGAGCATCTGCGCCCGCGCACGGAAGATGCGCTCCGCCTCGCGGCGCGTCTGCTCGAGGATCTCCGCCGCCTCCCGCGTCTGCGCGATCGTGCCCATCGACTCTACGAGCGAGTCGAGGAAGGTCGCCTGCGCGACGAGCTCACCCTTTTCAACCTTATGCCGGCGCCGCTCGGCGAACAGAATCGAGAAGGCAGCCGCGGCCGCGGCCACGACCGCCGCGGTAAAGCCGACCCAGGCGAGCCAGTTCCTCCCGGTGGCGAGCCCGACGCCCCCGAGGGCCGCACAGGCAACCGCCGGCAGGAACCTACTCCAACTCGGGGGGACCTTCATCCGCAAATCATCCTTCAATCGGGTTTAGACGGCCCCGCCGGCAAAGCCGCCGCGGCCTCCAGTCGGCATCGCAAGCGACGCGTCGATTGGGTCGAGATCAGCTTTTCAATGGAGGTCATCCTTCCACGGGGTTTAGACGGCCCCGCCGGCAAAGCCGCCGTGGCCTCCAGTCGGCATCGCAAGCGACGCCTCAGTCGATGATCGCGTCGCGAAGCGCAATCGCAACTGCGTGCGTCCGCGTGTCCGCCTCGAGCTTCGTGAGGATGTGCCGCACGTGGCTCTTGACGGTCTCCTGGCTGATGAAGAGCCGCGCGGCGACGTCCGCGTTTGACATCCCGTCGGCGAGGAGTTGCAGGATCTCTCGCTCGCGGCCGGTCAGCATCTCGTCGCGCGCGTCGCCGAGGAACGCGGGCATCAGCGCCGGGTCGACGAAGCCGTCCCCGGCGACCACCTTGTCGATCGCCTTCAGCAGGGTCTGATGCGGCGCCTCCTTGAGGATGTAGCCCTTCGCGCCCGAATCCAGCCCGCGGCCGAGGAGGCTGCGCTCGCTATAGGCGGTGAAGATGAGGACGGCCGTCTCCGGGACCTTCTCGGTCAGGATCTTCGTCGCCTCGAGTCCGTCCATCCCCGGCATGCGGACGTCCATGATCACGACGTCGGGCTTGCGCCGCTCCGCGAGCGCGACCGCGGTGGCACCGTCAGACGCCTCGCCGACCACGCGAATATGCGGGGCGCGCGAGAGCGAGAGCCGCAGGCCTTCGCGAACGACCTCGTGGTCGTCCACGATCAAACACGTGATCTCCTTGCGTCCCTGCCCGTTTTCCACCACGGCCTGCCGGATTGTATGCGGCAAATCGGCTGGTCGTTAGTCCGCGTGAGTCAGAAGCCCGACGAGTCGACTACACGGCCAGTGCCAGCTGCTCCGCGATCACGGGCGGCTCAGGTTCCAGCCTGATGTTACGACGGTCACGCACGCCGTGCTCCTTCGCCAGCGTGTTGACGTGTTCGCGCAGCGGCTTCGTCTGCTCCTTGCCGAGATAGGCGCGGCGCCGGTAGAGCCGCTCGTAGCGCTCGAGCTCGTCGGGCCAGTCCTGCGCGAGGTTCTCGAGGAAGTGCTCCCGCGTTCCGGGCTTCAGGAAGAGCAGGTTCGCCCAGATCCCGCAGGCGCCGGCCTCGCGGGCGGCGCGAACGACCTCGGCGAGCTGCTCGGGCTTATCGCTAATCCCCGGCAGGATCGGGGCCATTCCCACGGACGCGCGCACACCGGCGTCCACAAGTGTCTTCAGCGCCCGCAGCCGCTGGCGCGGATGTGCGGTCGACGGCTCGGTCTTCCGCCAGACGTCCTCGTCGAGCGTCGGGATCGAGAAGGTGACCGACACGTCCGCGCGCTTCGCCGCCTCGGCGAGGACGTCCGCGTCGCGGACGACCATCGGCCCGCGCGTGATGATGCTGAAAGAGTTGTGCGCCTCGGCGAGTGCTTCGAGGCAGCCGCGTGTCAGCCGGTAGTGCCCTTCCGCCGGCTGGTACGGATCGGTGGCCGCGCCGATCGCGACGGTCTCATGCGCCCAGGAGGCGCGGGCAAGCTCGCGCCGAAGGACCTCGACGACGTTGACCTTGACCCTGATCGACTGCCCGTACCGGTCGTCCGAAGGACGGTCGGCTCGTCGTTCGAAGGCGCGGACGTAGCAGAACGTGCAGCGGTGCACGCAGCCCATGTACGGGTTCAGCGACCAGTCGAACATCATCCCCTTGACCCGGTTGAGGGCGCTCTTGCAGGGCTCTTCCCGGTACTCGACGCGCATGCAGAGATTATACGAACGCATGTTCGCTTATGTCGGCAGGAGGCGCCGCTACACTCAGGCGAGACCTTTGGACGACGACCCGCTTAGTCCCACGCCGGCGGCGGCCGGAACGTGACCCTTTTCCTCGAGCTCCTCGGCGTAGCGGCGCTGATCTTGCTGAACGCGTTCTTCGTCGCGGGCGAGTACGCGCTCGTCACCGCGCGCCGGACGAAGATCCAGGAGCTGGCCGATCAGGGCAGCCGGCGGGCCCGCGCCGTGCGGCAAATCGTCGCCGACCCGCCTCGGTTCATCGCCGCGATGCAGCTCGGCGTCACGCTGACAAGCCTCGGTATCGGTGCTCTCGGCGAACAGGCGCTGTCGCATGCGCTCGACCCCTATCTGGCGACCGTGCTGGCCGTGGTGATCGCGTTTCTCATCATCACCTACCTGCACGTCGTCGTCGGTGAGCTCGTGCCAAAGGCCGTGGCGCTGCGCTACCCCGAGCGGATAGCACTCGGGGTCTCGGCTGCGGTGCGCGGCTTCTTCGTTTTGGCCTACCCGCTGATCTGGATCCTCCAGAGGTCGACCGAGCTGGTCCTCCGCGCGCTCGGGCTCGAGTCGCCCGGCGACGAGCGAGAGGCCCTCTCGGAGGCCGAGCTGCGAATGCTCCTGGGGCGCGCCACCGAGTACGGCGAGATCGAGCGGGAGGAGCAGGAGATGCTCTACAAGGTCTTCGACTTCGCCGACAAGGAAGTCGCGGACGTCATGGTCCCGCGCCCGGAGGTCGTCGCGCTCTCGATCGACCTGCCGCCCGAGGAATCGCTAGCGGCGGTGATCGAGTCGCCCTACACGCGCTACCCGGTCTACCGCGAGACGCTCGACGACATCGTCGGCATCCTCCACGTGCGCGACCTTTTCTCCGCCCTCAACGACCAGGGGTTCGCGAACGTGCGGATCGAGGAGCTCCTGCGGTCGGCGTACATCGTCCCGGAGACCAAGGATCTGGCCGCGCTCCTGGCGGACTTTCGGCGCACGAACTTCCACATGGCCGTCGTCGTCGACGAGTACGGGACGATGGCCGGGCTCGTCACGCTCGAGGATCTGCTCGAGGAAATCGTCGGCGAGATCGAGGACGAGTTCGACCTTCCCGACGAGTCGGTCGAGCAGGTCGACGAGAAGACGGTGCGGATCGACGGGACCTTCCCGATCGACGACTTCAAAGAGAAGTTCGGAATCGAGCTCCCCGCCGAGGACTACCACACGGTCGCAGGCTTCGTCTTCGGCCTGCTCGGCCGGGCGGCAGCCGAAGGCGACGAGGTCGAGTACGACGGCCTTCGCTTCCGCGTACTGGAGATCGAGGGCTCGCGGATCGAGAAGCTCGAGGCGCAGTTCGTCGAGCCGCCACCGCGGGAGCAGGAGGGCGACCAGCCAGAAGAGCGCGCTGCGGCCGAAGGCTGAACAAGGGTCCGAGAAGCGACCCAGATACGTATGCTCGTTCCGGCAATCGTTCCTCGTCTGCAAGGAGTCAAATGCTGAGACTGAAGCTTTCGACTGGGGTCGTCCTCGCAGCTCTCGTCGCCGTGCTCGCGGTGACGCCGCTGGCCGTAGCCCGGATGCACGCCGCGGCCGCGACAACCGTGACTGTGAAGGCGAGCGAGTTCAAGTTCGTGTTGTCCACGAAGACCGCACGCCATGGGGTCACCATCTTCAAGGTCACGAACAAGGGCAAGACCGCCCACGACTTCAAGATCGCGGGCAAGAAGACGGCGAAGGTGGGCCCCGGCAAGTCGGCGACGCTCAAGGTCACCCTGACCAAGGGCCCCCACAAGTACATCTGCACGATCGACTCCCATGCCGCTCTGGGCATGAAGGGGACGTTCAAGTCGACTTAGCCGAGGCGCTCGCTTGCGACGCCGATTTGGAGGACGTCCCGGCTTTGCCGGGACGTCCGTCTAATCCCGGTTTGCAAAGTCGGGCGTCGTGGCATTTTTGGAGTCCCTTAGCCGACGGCTAGCTCGGAGATGCGGCCGCCTTCGATCGTGAAGGCGGCCAGCTCTCTCGTCCCGAGCGAGAGGATCAAGTACGGCCGGCCTTCCCAGAGGCCGATGTTCTCGACGTCGGTACGCGACGGCCTCGCCGGCGCCGAGACGTGCGAGTGGAAGACCGCGAGCTCGTAGCCGTCGTCCTCGAGGAACCAAACGGCGGGATCGACGTCCAGCTCGAAGCGGTAGGGCGAGGCCGCACGGTTGCGGCCGGCTTCGTAGCGTTCGGCCTCGCCGTCACGGAGGACGACGACACCGCAGGCCTCGTTCGGCGCCTCGGCCCGCGCGTGCTCCTCGAGCGCGGCGCGCACCTCGGCTCCGATCACCACCAGAGATCGGCCTCCATCTCGCCCTCGACGTCGTCCGCATCCCAGAAGGAGGCCGAGAGGTACTTCCAGCCGGCGTCGGCGAGAATCGCGACGATTACGCCTTCGTCGAGTTCGGCCGCGAGCTTGCGGGCCACGTGGACGACCGCCCCGGCGGAGACGCCCGCGAACACGCCTTCCTCGTCCAGCAGTGCGCGCACGCCCGCGACGGCCTCGGCGTTCGAGACGAGCAGCTTGCGGTCGAGCTTCGAGACGTCGAGGATCGGCGGCACGTAGCCGTCCTCGAGCGAGCGCAGGCCCATGACGGGGTCGCCGGGCAGCGGCTCGGCAGCCGCGACGACGACCTCGGGGAAGCTCTCGCGCAACCGTTCGCCGGCGCCCATCAGCGTCCCGCCGGTGCCGAGTCCCGCGACGAGCACGTCGACGCGGTCGAGCGCATCGGCGATCTCGGTGCCGGTGCCTTGGTAGTGGGCTTGCGGGTTGGCCGGGTTGCCGTACTGGAACGGCATGAAGTAGCGCGGCTCCTTCGCCGCCAACTCTTGCGCCAGGCGAACGGCGCCGTTCGAGCCCTCGGATCCCGGCGACTCGACGATCTCGGCGCCGTAGAGCCGGAGCAGCCGTCGGCGCTCCTCGGTCACGTTCTCGGGCATCACACAGGTGAGCGAGTAGCCCTTCAGCTTCGCGACGAGCGCGAGCGCGATCCCCGTGTTGCCGCTCGTGGGCTCGAGCAGCTCGCGCCCAGGCTCGAGCTCGCCCCGCGCTTCGGCCTCCTCGACCATCGCAAGCGCGACGCGGTCCTTGATCGAGCCGGTCGGATTCTGTCCCTCGAGCTTCGCGTAGAGCTGGACTTCGGGCCGGGGGGACAGCCTAGGGAGCTCGACGAGCGGTGTCTTTCCGATGAGATCGAGCAGGCTTCGGGCTGTTTTTCGGGACAGTCCCTCAAACACCGAGGGACAGTCCCTCACACCCTCCCGCCATTGCCGGCAGGAGAATGACGGTGTCGCTTTCGGCGACCGGCGTGTCGTATCCGTCGCGCGTGCGGATGTCCTCGCCGCCGACGTAGACGTTCGCGTACTCGAGCTGGCCCTGGAGGCCCGGGAAACGGGAGGTCAGATCGTTCAGCAGGTCTTGCACGGTCTCGCCTTCGACGATCACCTCGCGCTCGCCGCCCGTCTCGGCCCGCAGCGTGGGCGGAATTCGCACCACGCTCATGCGCGCACCGGATTGCAGAACTCGACGTAGTCGATGTACTCGTTGATCGTCGGGTTCTCCCCGCAGACCGGGCAGTCCGGATCACGGCGAAGCGCAACCTCGGTGAAGATCGTCGTCAGCGCGTCGAAGAGCAGCAGCCGTCCGATCAACGGCTCGCCGATCCCGAGCGCGAGCTTGATTGCCTCGCTCGCCTGCAGTGAGCCGATTACGCCGGGCAGCACGCCGAGCACGCCGCCCTCAGCGCAGCTCGGCGCCAGTTCGGGCGGCGGCGGCTGCGGGAAGAGACAGCGGTAACAGGGGCCGTCATGCGGTTTGAAGACGGTCGCCTGCCCCTCGAAGCGGAAGATCGAGCCGTGGACGAGCGGGAGGTCGTGCCAGACCGCGGCATCGTTGACGAGGTAGCGGGTCGGGAAGTTGTCGGCGCCGTCGACGATCACGTCCCATCCGTCGGCGAGGATCCGCTCGATGTTCTCCGAAGTGAGCTGCTCCTTGTAAGCCTTGACCTCGACGTCGGGGTTGAGCTCTCGGATCGTCCGCGCCGCCGACTCGACCTTCGGCTCGCCGAGCGAGGCTGTCGAATGGAGGATCTGGCGTTGCAGGTTGGTCTCGTCGACGACGTCGGCGTCGACGATCCCGAGCGTCCCGACACCGGCGGCGGCCAGGTAGAGCGCAGCGGGCGAACCGAGACCGCCCGCGCCGATCAAGAGAATCCGGGACTGGAGCAGCTTCAGCTGACCTTCTTCGCCGACCTCAGGGATCAGCAGATGGCGGCTGTAGCGGGTGCGCTGCTCCGGGGCAAGCGCGCCGGCCGGGACCTCGAGCGGGTAGCCGTGGCGCTTCCAGTCGTTGATGCCGCCGGCCAGCGAGACGACGTTCTCGTACCCGAGCTCCTCGAGCGTCCGGGCTGCGAACGTCGAGCGGTTGCCGGAGGCGCAGTACGCGACGATTGGCCGTGCGCGGTCGGGGACCGCTTGCTCGATCCGCGATTCGAGCCAGCCGCGGGGAAGGTGGACTGCGCCGGGGATGTGGCCCTCGTCCCACTCCTCGCGCTCGCGGACGTCGAGGAAGATGGCCGGATCGGCGTCGTCGTGGAGCTCGTGTGCCCGTTCGGCGTCGATCTCGTCGATCTGCTGTCGGGTCTCCTGGAGAAAATCGCGGTACGAGCTCATTGCTTTCCAATTTATAGCGACTTGTCGCGGGCTATCGTCGTGGCGTGACCGCGCGCGCACGCACGTACTTGATCGTTGCTCTTGCCGCCGTGGGCGCCGCCGCGCTCGTTGTCGGCACGGTGGCATTCACGCGAACCAGCACGCCGAGCGCGACGGCTCAAACACAGACCACAGCGACCCCGTCCGGCCGCGCACCGGCGCTCGTGCTCGACCTCGGTGTCCGAACCGACCCCGAGGCGGTCGCGCTCCGACGTGCCAACCAGCTCTACTCGTCCGGCAAGCGTGCTGCGGCCGCACGGATCTTTGCTCGCTACCGGTCGCTGCCCGCGCAGGTCGGCGCCGCATTGGCCGGGTGGCCGTCCGGGACGGTGACGCGGCTCCAGCGGCTCGCTGACAACCACCCCACGAGTGCACTCGTGTTGCTCCACCTCGGCTTGGCGGAGGTCGCCTCCGGGCAGACCCAGGCCGCTCGGGCCGCCTGGCGACAGGCGCTTGCACGCGATCCGAACGTGCAGGCCGCCGTGTTTGCCGAGAGCCTGCTCTACCCGGGCTTCGCTCCCGGGCGGCCGCCGTTCGTGCCGAGCTTTGCTGTGCCGGCCTCGATCGGGCGCCTCTCGTCGCCGCAGCAGCTCGCCGCCTTGGAGCGCGGCTCCCGCGACGGTGGCTTTCGGGGGAAGCTGCTCTACGGCTCGGCGCTGCAGCGCCTCGGGCGACCGGTCTCCGCAGAGAGCCAGTTCGCCGCAGCCGCGCGGCTCGCCCCGAACGACGCCGAGGCGCAGGTCGCCGCCGCAGTCGGGCTCTTCTCGAAGGCGAAGCCGGCCCTCGCGTTCTCCAGGCTCGGCCCGCTGGCGCCACGTTTTCCCCGTTCCCAGAGCGTCCGCTTCCACCTCGGCGAGCTGCTGCTTTGGATCGGACAACTGAACAAGGCAGGCCAGGAGTTGAGGCTCGCCTACGGCGAAGGGAAAACCACCCTGCTCGGTAGAACCTCGCGTCAGTTTCTCGCGGAACTGCAAGCCAAGTAGGGCCGGAGACGCTCCCCCATCCTCAATCCCCATAAGGCGCTCGCTTGCGACGCCGACCAAAAGGCCGTGGCGGCTTGCCGTCGCGGCCGCTAAATCCCAGCTAAGGTCAAGGGCACTATGCACTAGGACCAACAATCCGAAATTAGGGCCGATCGGCCTATGGCGTCCGTCCGAAACGCGTGCAACAGTGCCGCATCTTCGAGAACGGGTTGACCGCATGACAAAGCCAACTAACGTGAGCTAGGGATTTTCCGGGGAGGGGGAGCCTTGAGCGCGCAAGCCGAAAAGGCCCGTCCGTCGACAGTCGCAGAGCTGCTCGAAACGGACGAGGCCAAGGGTCTGCTGGAAGCCGCGCGGCAGACGGGGTCGCTGAACGCGACGGATATCGCGCTGGCGCTGGACGAGCTGGAGCTCGACGCCGCGCAGATCGACGATTTTTACCACGCCCTCGACGAGTTGCAGATCGAGGTCCTCGAGAATGGGGCGGAGCCGGAGACCGCGCCCGTCGAGCCCGAGCCCGAGGTGCGCGAGATCTCGACCGACTCGCTGCAGCTCTTCCTCAAAGACGTCGGCAAGGTCGACCTGCTGACGGCCGCGCAAGAGGTCGAGCTGGCCAAGCGGATCGAGCGCGGCGACCATGGCGCCAAGCAGGAGATGGTCGAGGCGAATCTCCGCCTCGTCGTCTCGATCGCGAAGAAGTACCGGAACCAGGGTCTGCCGTTCCTCGACCTGATCCAGGAGGGGACGATCGGCCTCGTTCGCGCGGCCGAGAAGTTCGACCACCGCAAGGGGTTCAAGTTCTCGACCTACGCGACCTGGTGGATCCGACAGGCGGTCGCCCGCGCGCTCGCGGACAAGGCGAGGACGATTCGGATGCCGGTCCACATCGTCGAGAAGCTGAACAAGATCGTGCGGACGGAGCGCAAGCTGCGCGCCGAGCTCGGGCGGGAACCCTACGCCTGGGAGATCGGCGACGAGCTCGAGCTCGACGCCGCCGAGGTCGAGTCGATCCGGCGGAGCTCGCAGCCGCCGGTTTCGCTCGAGAAGCCGGTCGGCGACGACGAGGAGTCTGAGTTCGGTCACTTCCTCACGGACGAGAACGAGGCGCTGCCCGACGAGGTCGCCGAGGTGGAGCTGCGGAAGGCGGCGCTGCGGCGCGTGCTGAGCAGCCTCTGTCTCTGAAGAACGTCGCGGCCTAAAGCTGCGGTCAACACCGGCTGAGGCGGTCGCCAGGGTCGCGGCCGCCGCAGCCGCATCCGTAAACTCACGCGCCGTGGATCAGGCCTGGCTCGACGAGCTCTCCGAGTTCATCCGCATTCCCAGCGTCAGCGCGGACTCCGAGCGCTCGGTGGATGTCGTGCGGGCCGGCGAGTGGGTCTGCGAGTTCGTACGCCGCGCAGGCGGCGAGGCAGAGCTTCGCGACTGGGGCGGTCAACCGTTGGCGCTCGGCGAGATCTCCGCGTCGGCCGGAAACGGCGAGAGCCCCACGGTCATCTGCTACGGACACTTCGACGTCCAGCCGCCGGCGCCGCTCGACCTCTGGGAATCAGACCCCTTCGAGGCAGCCGTCCGGGACGGACGGATCTATGCCCGCGGGATCGCTGACGACAAGGGCCAGCTCTACATGCAGCTCAAGGCCGCCGAGCAACTAAAGACCCGCGGGCTGCCGGTCAACCTGCGGTTTTGTTGCGACGGCGAGGAGGAGACGGGTGGCCACTCGATCGTCGATTTTCTCGCCGCCGACGAGCGCGGCGCCGACGCCTGCGTGATCTTCGACGCGGGGATGCTCAAGCGCGACGTGCCGCTGTTCAACGTGGCGACGCGGGGGCTCATCTACTTCCACGTCCGCGTCAGGACCGGGGAACGCGACTTCCACTCCGGGATCTTCGGCGGCGCGGCGCTGAACGCGCTCCACGCGCTCGTGCAGACGCTGGCTGCCGTGCTGGCCAAGGAAGGGCGGCTACCGGAGCCGCTGCGTGCGGGAATCGCACCACCGACGGAGACCGAGCTGGCCGCTTGGGCGGAGCTGACGCCCGGACCCGAAGAGCTCGCCGCCCAAGGCGCGCGCCCGATGGACGCCACCGCGGAGGACGAGTTCTACCTCCGCACCTTTGCGGAACCCTCCCTCGACGTGAACGGGATCGAGGGTGGGTCGCCGCACCTGCAGAAGACCGTCTTGCCGGCCGAGGCGCACGCGAACGTCTCGATCCGGCTCGCCCCCGGGCAAGATCCCGACCAGATCGCCGCGGAGGCCGAGCGGCTGCTACGTGAGGCGGCGCCCAAGGGGGCGGAGCTCGAGATCACCCGGCTCTCGTCGTCCCCATCAGGGCTCATCGATCCGGATTCGCAGGTCGTGCAGCTCGGCTTGGACGCGTTCGAGCGCGTGGTCGGCCGCCGGCCGCTCCTCGTTCGCAGCGGCGGGACGCTGCCGATCGTGCCCGCACTCGCCGACAAGGGGATTCCGACGATCGTGACCGGCTTCGCGCTGCCGGACTCGAACATCCACTCTCCGAATGAGAACCTGCTCGCCGATTACCTGCCACTAGGCGTCAAGGCCGCAGCCGAGCTCTATACGGCGTTCGCGGCGCTCTAGCTGACTGCGGCCGGCTCTTCCACCAGCCAGGAGTGCCCGAAGCGGCGCATCTCCTCGATGATCGGCAGGAGCGCGTCGCCCTTCGCGGTCAGCTCGTACTCGACCCGCGGCGGGGACTCCGCATAGCTGTGGCGCTCGACGATTCTCTCGTCCTCGAGCGCGCGCAGACGTTCCGACAGCGTCCGCGGGCTGATGCCGGCGCAGGAGTGCTCGAGCTCCGAGAAGCGCCGTGGCCCCTCGGACAGGTCATGGACGAGGAGCGCGGTCCATTTCGCGCCGATGATTTCGGCGCACGCGGCGACCGAGCAACTCTCGTCGTGGATGGGCCTCATCGTGCGCATTGCCCCTTGATCTTACTCCTCGGGATGACCGGCTTTTTCGACGGGCTCCAACTTGTACCCGACGCCGTAGCGTGTCTGGATGAACGTGTGGCGCGGCGCGATGCGGTCGATCTTGTCGCGCAGCCGGCGCACGAAGACGTCGACCGTCCGGTCGCGGTGGGTCTCCCGCCGTCCCCAGATCTTCTGTAGCAGCTCGTCGCGAGTGGTCACCCGCCCGCGGTCGAGGGCGAGCGCGTAGAGGAGCCGGAACTCCGTCGGCGTCAGCTCGGCGTTCTCGCCGTCGACGTAGGCCTGCACCTCACGGGGGTCGATCCGCAGCTCCTCGATCTCGATCGCCTCACCGCGCGCCTCCGGCTGCGCGCGCACGCCGCGCCGGGCGGCGGCCTGCACCCTCGCGACGAGCTCCTTCATCGAAAACGGCTTCACCAGGTAGTCGTCGGCTCCGATCTGAAGCGCGTGGACGCGGTCGTGCTCGGTCCCGCGGGCGCTGACGACGATGATCGGAGTGCCGATTCCCTCGGCGCGTGCCGACTCGATCAGGCTCCAGCCGTCGAGCCCGGGGAGCATCAGATCGAGCACGAGCACGTCGGGCGCCTCGTAGCGGAGCCGCGCCAGCCCGACCTCCCCGCGCCCGACCGTGACCGGGTCGAAACCGGCCCCGGACAGGTGCTGCGCCATGCTCGACGCGATCACCTCGTCGTCTTCGATGATCAGGACCTTCGCCATCGCACCTACCTTATTGAGCGTGAACCGGGACCCATACAGAGAGCTGAGAGTCGGCTTCACCGCGGCCGTCTCACACGAGCTGCGGACGCCGCTCGCGCGCCTGCTCGCGCTGATCGAGGGTGCGAGCCTGCCGGGCGGCGACCCGGCGGGGGCGCTCCAGCAGATGCGGGCGGAGGTCGAGCTGATGGACGAGCTGATCGACGATGTGCTCTTCCTGAGCGAGCTCGAGACGGGACGCGAGGTTGTCTCGCTCGGCTCGACCGAAGCGGCGCCGCTCCTGCGCGAGATCGTCTCCGAGCTCGACGAGCGGTCGGAGCGGGCCGGCGTCGAGTTGGAGGTCGAGATCGAGGACGAAAGCTTGGAGCTGCCCTTGCGGGCGCGGATGCTGCGGATCGTCGTCCAGAACCTCGCCGAGAACGCACTGCGCCACGCTGGCGAAGGCGCGACGTGCGTGCTCGGCCTGCGGCGGGAGAACGGCACCCGGGTCCTCTCGGTCCGCGACGACGGGACCGGCGTGGCGGAGGAAGACCTCCCGCGCCTGTTCGAGCGCTTCTACCGTGCCGACCGAGCACGAGCCTCGCGCGGCAGCGGCCTCGGGCTCGCGATCGTCAAGCACGTCGTCGAGGCGGCCGGCGGGCAGGTCGAGGCCCTCGGCGCGCCGGCCGAGGGCCTCGAGATCCGTGCTGCGTTTCCTCAGGAATGAATCTTCCGGACGAACGCCCTGTCTGCCGTCACGACGAGCTTCGGCAGCGGGTAGAACTGCAGCGGCGCCGCGTACTTCTGGCCGCCGGTGATCGCCCAGCTGATGAATTGCTTCAGCGTCCCCGCCTTGTTCGACTTCAGCGGCACGATCACGTACGTGAAGGTGCAGATCGGGTAGGCCAGCTTCTGCGTCTTCGGCGGGTTGACGATCGAGAGCTCGCCGCTCTTCGGAACACGAGTGATCGTCGCTGCGGCCGCCTTGATCCCGCGCAGGCCCGGCAGCTGGAACTTGCCGGCCCTGTTTTGGATCTTGGCGACCTTGAAGCCGTTCTTGAGGGAGTAGGCCTCGTCGACGTAGCCGATGGCTCCGTCGGTGCGCGAGACGACTCCAGCGAGGCCCGATGAGCCCTTGCCGCCGATGCCGGTCGGGAAGTTCGGCTGGGTGCCGACGCCGACCTTGCTCTTCCACTCCGGGCTGACCCGAGAGAGGTAGTCGGTGAAGTTCCAGGACGTCCCGCTACCGTCGCTGCGGTAGACGGGGGTGATCTTCAGATCCGGGAGGCTGACACCCGGGTTGATCTTCTTGATCGCGCTGGCGTTCCACTTCGTGATGTGGCCGAGATAGATGTTCGCGAGGATCTTCCCGGTCAGCTTCAAGCCATACGCCACTCCCGGCACGTGGTACGGGATCGACGTGGACGAAAGCGCCCACGGGATCTCCTGGCAGCCCTTGCACGCGGAGGCCTGATCCTTCGTCAGCGGCGCGTCGCTGGCGCCGAAGTCGACCGTGCGGCCGGTGATCGCGGCAATGCCGGCGCCGCTGCCGACCGACCCGTACGTGATCTGAGCGTTCTTGTAGTTGGCCTGCCATTGTGAGACGAGCGGGAACACGAACGTGCTGCCCGCCCCCTTCAGGCTTCCGCCCGTGCTGCTCGCCGCGGCAAAGCTCGCACCGAACACGAGCGAAGCGGCCGCGATCGCGGCCGCGATGACGGTCCTGCGTGACACGCTGTTCTCCTTCTCCTCGATGACGCCTGTGGTGATGGCGCAAGCATCGAAGTCGCACGATTCCCGGTGGGCTGAAACGTGGTGGCCGGATGGTGACGATCTGGTGAACGACCCAGGAATCAGGCCAAGACGAAGTTAGTGTCCGCGCGCGTGAGCGCGGTCCCGTCGACGCAGCCCCTGCCGGAACGCCGACGGATCGGCGACCGCTTCGGCGATCTCTTCCTGCACGGACTGACCGGCGCAGCCGCGGCCGCGGCAGCCGTCTTGCTCGGGGCGATCGCATGGAAGATTTTCCAGCTCGCCTGGCCGGCGATCACGAAGTACGGGTTCGCCTTCGTCACCCGTCAGGGCTGGGACACTGTCCACAACAAGTTCGGTGCACTGGACCTGATCTGGGGTACTGCCCTGACGTCGTTCGCCGCGCTCCTGATCGCGACCCCGCTCTCGATCGCGATCGGGCTCTATCTGAGCGAGCTGGCACCGCGCGGGGCGCGCACCGTGATCGCCTCGCTCGTCGAGCTGCTCGCGGCGATCCCGAGCGTCGTCCTCGGTCTCTGGGGGATCCTCGTCCTCGGCCCGTTCGTCGGCCAGGATCTCGAGCCCTGGCTCCACCGCCATCTCGGCTTCATCCCGCTCTTCAGCGGCTCGCCCGAGAACGCCGGGATGCTGGTCGCCGTGCTCGTCCTGACGATCATGATCGTCCCGATCACCTCGAGCATCTGCCGCGAGCTCTTCCTCGGCGTCCCGACCGAGCTGGAGCAGGGCGCGCTGGCGCTCGGGGCCACGCGCTGGGAGATGGTGCGCGGGGTCATCCTTCCGTATACGCGCAGCGGTGTGAGCGCGGCGATCCTGCTCGGCTTCGGCCGCGCGATCGGCGAGGCGATCGCCGTCACCCAGGTGATCGGCGCCGGCCACGGCATTCACTGGTCGCTGTTCGTGACGGGAGACACGCTCGCGAGCAAGCTCGCCGAGCAATACCAGGGGGCCGTGTCGAACATCCAGATCGCCTCGCTTGTCTACCTGGCGGCGATCCTGCTCGTGATCTCTTTGCTCGTAAACCTGACGGCGCTGTTCATCGTGCGTCGGTTTTCCCACGAGCGGATCGGGGGGAGTTGATGGCTGTCGACGCCGGCCGCTACTCCCTGACGCTGAGCCGGCGGACGAGGCGGCGGAAGGGCGTCAACGTGCTGATGCAGGCGCTTGCGACGCTCGCGGCGCTCGCGGCGGTCGCTGTACTCGCGCTCGTGATCATCTCGGTCGCGCGGCGGGGAGCGAGCGCTCTCAGCTGGGACTTCTTCACGAAGAACGCGGCGACCTTCGGCCAGAGCGGCGGCGGTGTTGCGAATGCCCTCGTCGGCAGTCTCGTGATCGTGGGGCTGGCGACCGCGATGGCGGTTCCGGTCGGCATTCTGATCGCCCTCTACGTGAGTGAGTTTGCGCCGCCCCGCGTGGGGGACCTCGTCAGGCTCGTGCTCGACGTGCTGAACGGCCTGCCCTCGATCATCATCGGCATCTTCGTCTACGGCTTGCTCGTGATCGGCAGCGGGCAGGCGGCCTGGAAAGGCTCTTTCGCGCTCGCGATCATCATGCTGCCGCTCGTCGCCCGCGCGACGCAGGAGGTGCTCGCGCTCGTCCCGAGCACTCTGAGGGAAGGCGCACTCGCGCTCGGCGCCAGCCGTTGGCGCACTGTCCTTGGGGTCGTCTTGCCCACCAGTTTCGGGGGGATTATCACCGGCACCGTGCTGGCGGTTGCTCGCGCCGCCGGGGAGACCGCTCCGCTTCTCTTCACGACGTCGATCGCCGCGAACGCCGTCACGTGGGACCCGCGCCAGCCAGTGCTCTCGATCCCGTACGACATCTTCGTCCTCTCCGAGTCGCCCGATCCTGCCGATCACGCCCGCGCCTGGGCGCTCGGATTCGTGTTGATCTGCTTCGTCCTCGTGACGAGCCTGTCTGCGCGCCTGCTGCTCGTCCGGTACCGAAAGAGGCTGGAGGGTTGACCATGGAGGGGGATACGATGAACGTAGTGGCGCCGATCGAGATCGCTCAGCCTCGTGAGGCGCCGCGGAGCGCTTCTGACCTGGAGATCGTGTTCGAGACACGGGGGCTGACGGTCAGCTATGGGAAGGCGCTCGCCGTCTCGGACGTCGACCTCTCGATCTACCGGAACCTCGTCACCGCGATCATCGGTCCTTCGGGCTGCGGCAAGAGCACGTTCCTGCGCTCGTTGAACCGGATGAACGACCTGGTGCCGTCCGCCAAGGTCGAGGGCGAGGTGCTCTACCACGGCCAGAACATCTACGGCGACGGGGTCGATCCGGTCGAGGTGCGCCGGCGAATCGGGATGGTCTTCCAGAAGCCGAATCCGTTCCCGAAGTCGATCTACGACAACGTCGCCTGGGGCCTGCGAGTGCTTGGGATGAAGGACGATCTCGACAGCCGCGTGGAGCGGGCGCTGACGCAGGCGGCTCTCTGGGACGAGGTCAAAGATCGCCTCAAGAAGAGCGCCTTCGGGCTTTCGGGCGGTCAGCAGCAGCGCCTTTGTATCGCGCGCGCGATCGCGGTCGAGCCTGACGTCGTCCTGCTCGACGAGCCCGCCTCCGCGCTCGATCCGATCGCGACCTCGAAGATCGAGGACTTGATGCATGACCTGAAGAACGAGTACACGCTCGTGATCGTCACCCACAACATGCAGCAGGCGGCACGCGTCGCGGACATGACAGCGTTCTTCACGCTCGAGCGAACCGAGAGCGGCGGCCACGGCGTCCTCGTCGAGTACGACGAGACGCCCAAGATCTTCACGCAGCCTGCGGACAAGCGGACCGAGGGCTATGTGACGGGTCGGTTTGGCTAGGCGACCGCCCGTTTCCGCAAACAGGCCAGGGGTACGATGGCTTGATGGCTGAGCAGATGAGAGTCACATTCCAGGACGAGCTGGAGCAGGTCGAGGCGGCCCTCCAGGAAGAGGGCGACTACGTCCTACGGGCGTTGCGCGCCGCGGTGAACGCGCTCGAGCAGGCCGACTCGGAGCTCGCCGACGAGGTGATTGCCTTTGACGACGAGATCGACCGCCGCTACTTCTCGATCCAGGAAGGGATCCAATCCCTGCTGGCGCGGCAGACGCCCGTCGCGGTCGACCTGAGACTCGTCCTCGCGATGCTGCACGCGAACCTGCATCTCGAGCGGATGGGCGACTACTGCGTCACGATCGCCAAGCTGACCAAGCTCGTCTCCGACGTCGAGCAGGACGACGGTCTTGTCCAGGCGTTCGAGGAAATGGGCCAGCGCGCCGAGCAGATGATCCGTGTGGCGCTCGACTCGTTCCAGCGCCGGGATCTCGAGGGCGCCTCCTCGCTCGTCGACCTCGACGAGCTGATCGATCGGGCAAACCGCCGCGCCGTCGAACGTGTTCTCGACTTCGCCGATGACGAGTCGAAGCGCGAGTGGGGGCTGCGGATGATCATCGTCTCGCGCTGCCTCGAGCGGATCGGCGACCACGCCGTCGACATCGGTGAGCAGACGGCCTTCCTGATCACGGGGGAGTTCCGGGAGTTCACCGATGCATCTCATACAGATGGTTCGTAACCTCGGTCGACCAAGCCTGTTGGTTGGACGGCCGCACCGGCAAAGCCGGCACGGCCTCCAATCGGCATCGCAAGCGACGCCTCGGGCGTCTCACCAAGGCGGCTGACTACGCCGCTGCCGCGGCCGGCTCGGGCGGCGGCAGCGAGCTCGGAGAGAGCCCAGAGGCCGTCCTCGATTCCGTCGAGCCCCTGCCGGATGTCCAGACGGCCGAGCGCCGCGTCGCCCGCCGCCAGCGTCGTGAGCGCCTCGCGCGGCGTCAGCAGGAGCGGCTCGAAATGCCCCCACCGCCGGGTAATGAGCCCGATGTTCGTTTCGCCGGCACGGTGGGCGACGATCGAGAAACGCATCAGAGCGAAGTGTCGGCTGCAACGCGATCCGATGGGCTTCCGAATGGTGAACGAATGGTAAAAGGCTGGACGCAGCTCGCGGTTCGCGGGCGAGGCCACCTCGTCTACGATCGCCGCGTGAGCAGCGTCTTTACGTCGACGTACCACGACACGCCCGACGGCCGCTTCGCCCGCGCCGGGGTTGCCCTCCGCCGACGGGTCGAGAACGGGCTCAGCATCTGGGAGGTCGAGCTCCCCGAGGCGCCGGGCGAAGTTGCGTTCTCGGAGCCGGGTGGGCCGGCCGAGCCGCCGCCGCTCGTCGCCGACCTGCTTCGCGGGCTGCTCCACGAGCGCGAGCTGGTCGAAGTGGCCACCCTGCAGACGCGGCGCTCGGAGGAGGACGGTCCGGCCGACGCGGAGGTGCACGACGAGGTCGAGGTGCTGGACGGCCGGCGCGTCGTCGATCGCTTCGACGTCGATGGCGAGCCGCAGGATCCGGGGCTTCTGGTCGTCGGCCGGCGAAAGCGGGGCAAGGCACCTGGGGACAAGCGCTCGGCCCTGCCGCACCTGCAGACGATGATCCGCCGGCAGTACGACGAGATCCTCGCCCACGATCCGGGCACGAGGCTTGGAAGCGATCCCGAATCGCTGCACAAGCTGCGGGTCGCAGTCCGCCGGCTGCGTGCCTTTCTTCGCGTGTCGCGTCCGATCCTCGACCGCGAGTGGACAGACGAGCTGCGGGCCGAGCTCAAGTGGCTCGGCCGGGCGCTCGGCGCCGTGCGCGACCGCGACGTGCTCCTGATCCACATTCGCGCACAGGCAGAGACGCTGCCGTCTTCGGACACGGCTGCGCTCGGTCTCATCGTCGAGGGCTTCGAGCGCGAGCGCGAGGCCGCCCGCGCCGAGATGCTGGAAGCGATGTCCAGCCCGCGTTACCTCGAGCTGCTGGGGCGGATCGAGATCGCCGGCGAGGCGCCGCGCTGGAACGGAGTACGCCGCTCGGTGCGAAAGCTGGCAGGCAGGGAGTTCAGGAAGCTCGAACGGGCGATCAAGGCGCTGGGGGCCGAACCGAGCGACGCAGAGCTTCATGGCGTCCGCATCCGGGGCAAGCGCGCACGTTACGCGGGGGAGCTCGCCGAGGCGTCCGTCGGGAAGAAGGCCCGCCGCTTCGTCGCGCGTGCCAAGAGAGTCCAGGACGTGCTCGGCGACCACCAGGACGCCGTCGTCGCCGACGAGCGCCTACGGGAGCTCGTGCTCTTCCAGAGCAACCCGCAGCTCGCGCTGGTTGCCGGTCGGCTGATCGAGCGCCAGCGCGAGCGGATGCTTCGCGCCAGGGCCGAGGCTCCGCGGACGCTCAGGCAGCTCAGGCGTGCCGGCCGCAAAGCCTGGCGCTAGGCGCAGTGCCGCTGCTCGTCGTCCGACATGCCCGTGCAGGCCACCGGAGCGAATGGGAGGGCGACGACAGGCTGAGGCCGCTCGACGAGAAAGGTCGCCGCCAGGCGGCCGGACTGCCCAGCCTCTTGGCGCGGTTCGAGATCGCACGGATCGCCTCCGGCTCCTACCTTCGCTGCATGCAGACCGTCGAGCCGCTGAGCCAGCAGCGAGGTCTGCCGATCGAGGAGCGGCGCGAGCTCGATGAAGGCGCTTCTCTCGAGGAGACGCTGGCGCTCCTTCGCGAGCTCGGCGACGACGCTGTCCTCTGTACCCAGGGCGACGTCCTCGAGAATCTGTTTGGCGAGTCCGGCCAGAAGGGCTCGACGCGGATCGTCGAGCTGGAGGACGGCGAGCCTGTCGTGCTCGAGTACCTGCCGCCTCCGGCCTAAGAGGCTTTCAGGCTGTGGCTGCTTCGGCCTCGAGCAGCCGCGTGCACACGCCCTCGCGCACGCCGCCGTCCGCGACGCCGAGCGGAACCTGGAGCACGCGCTGCAGCTCGGCGAGGATGATCGCGCCGGCCGGAAGCGTGCGTGCTCGCTCGAGGTCGACCTTCGCTCGCTTCGCGCGAGCGACGATCGATAGGGCGGTGAGCTCCTCGATCGCGGACTCGAGCGCATCTTCGCCGAGCCGGCGGAGCCCTTGACGGCGCAGTGCTCGCGCGGTCCCGCCGGTAGCGAGCGCAACGGCCGGCAGAGGCGGCGTCAGCTCGCTGAAGGCGGCAGCGACTTCGGTGCGCGCCGTTGCGAGCTCCAAGCGGGTTGGAGGATCCGAGACGAGGCAGCGCTCCGTCAGCCTGAGCGAGCCGAGCGGCACCGACCGCAGCCAGGACGGCGCGCTCGCCGTGCCGACGGCGATTTGCGTCGAGCCGCCGCCGACGTCGCAGACGGCGACCGGCTCCGCGTCGACCTGCGTTCGCGAGAGCGCGCCGACAAAGCCGTGCTCGGCCTCATCCTCTTCGCTGAGGGGCTGGACGCGGAGCCCGGTTGCCTGCTCGAGAGCGGCGATCAGCTCTCGCCCGTTCTCGGCGCTTCGCCACGGCGAGGTGACCACAACCTCGATCCGCATCGCGCCGAGCTTCCGGGCGCGGCGGACCTCCTTGCGGGCGGCCTCCCCGGAGCGCTCGATCTTCTCGCGCGTCAGGCGGCCGCGACGTTCGACGTCTTCGCCAAGACCTGTGCGGCGCCGCTCCTCCCGGATTGGTACGAAGCCGCCTCGAGCGTCGGTTTCGGCGACGAGCAGGCGCAACGTGTTCGCGCCAACGTCGACGACGGCGACCCTCATCCGCCGCATTCTGCTCGGCGGGTCGGCGGTCGCCCCGAGCGCCCCCGTGATCCGGGCGACTAGGCGGTGCGTTTGCTCGACCGTCGCGGCTGCCGTGCTCTGACGCTTCGCATGAGGAGCGTTTGCGTCTCGCGCGCCCGCTCGCCTTTCTTTGCGCGGATCCGTTGCCATTCGCCGTCAGCCTTCAATTCCCAGGCGTGCACGTTTGAAGACACCATGGTGTCGAGCGCCCGCGTCAGCTCCTGTTGGGCGCGGGGGTCCTCGATCGGCACGACCGCCTCGATGCGGTAGTCGAGGTTGCGCGGCATCAGATCGGCGCTGCCGAGGTAGTAGCTCGCAACGTCCCCTGCTTCGAAGACGAAGACGCGGCTGTGCTCGAGAAAGCGCCCGAGCACGCTGACGACGCGGATGTTGTCGCTGAGTCCTTCGACGCCCGGGCGCAAGGTGCAGATGCTGCGTGCGAGGATCTGGACCTGGACGCCTTTCATCGACGCCTTGTAGAGCTCGTCGATGATCGTCTCGTCGGTCAGGTTGTTGACCTTGATCCGGATGCGCGCCTTGTCGCCGGCTGCGGCCGCGGTCGCGGTCGCCCGGATCTTCTCGACCAACCGTTCGCGCAGATCGAAGGGCGCGACCAGGAGCTTGCGGAACCGCGTCGGCCGGCTGAAGCCGGTCAGGAAGTTGAACAGGTCGGCAACGTCGGCGGTGATGTCGGGATCGGCCGTGAACAGGCCGAAGTCCTCATACGACCGGGCCGTCGCGGCGTGGTAGTTGCCGGTGCCGACGTGCGCGTACCGGCGCAGCTCGCCACCCTCGCGCCGGACAACGAGCGTCGTCTTCGCGTGGATCTTCAGGTTCGGGAACCCGTAGACGACGTGGACGCCTGCCTGCTCGAGCTCGCGGGCCCAGCCGATGTTCCGGCGCTCGTCGAAGCGAGCCTTCAGCTCGACGAGACAGACAGCCTGCTTTCCCTTCTCCGCGGCTTCGATCAGCGCGGGCACGAGCGGCGAGTCGCCGCTCGTGCGGTACACGGTGGTCTTCAGTGCGAGGCTGTCGTCGTCGGACGCCGCAGCGTTGACGAACGCCTCGAAGCTCGTCCCGAACGCGTGGTAGGGCTGATGGACAAGAACGTCGCCCTTCGCCACTTCGGCGAAGAACTCGTCCGGGGAAGTCACGTTGGCGAAGCGCGGATGCGTAAAGGGGAACCACGGCTCTTCCTTGAGGTCGGGCCGGTCGAGACCGACGAACTCCGAAACGCTCTCGAGATCGAGCAGCCCTTGCACGAGGTAGACCTGGTCATCGCTGACGGCGAGGCCTCGCTTCAGGCGGTCGAGCATCCGGGTCGAAGCCGAAGCCGTGATCTCGACCCGTACCGCGTCGCCGAAGCGCCGGCGCCGCAGCTCGCTCTCGACCGCCTCGCGGAGATCGTCCGCCTCGTCCGACAGCTCGAAGTCGGCGTCCCGGCTGACTCGGAAGATGCAGCACTCGAGGATCTCCATCTTCGGGAAGAGACGTCCGAGGAAGTGGCGGATTACGCGCTCGAGCGGCAGGAAGAGGCCGCGCTCTCCGATCGAGATGAACCGCGGGAGGAGCTCCGGCACCTTGACGCGGGCGAATCGTTCCTCGCCGCTGTCCGGATCGCGGACGAAGAGCCCGAGTGAAAGCGAGAGCCCCGAGATGTACGGGAACGGCTGGCCGGGGCCGACGGCGAGCGGCGTCAGGATCGGGAAGACCTCGTGCTCGAACCGCTCGTCGAGCTCTTCCAGCTCGGCCTTCGTGCAGTCCTCGACCTGCCCGACGATGATGCCCGCCTCCTCTAGGGCAACGCTCAGCTCCTTCTTCCAGAGCTTGGACTGGCGGGCCGACAGCTGGAGTACGCGCTCCCGGACTTCGCGCAGCGTCTCCTGTGGCCGCCGAGCGTCGGGAGAGGTGACCGGGACGCCCGCCTCGATCTGGTCGAGCAGGCCGGCGACGCGGACCATGAAGAACTCATCGAGGTTGCGCGAGAAGATCGAGCAGAAGCGCGTCCGCTCGAGCAGCGGGAGCGACGTGTCGGCAGCAAGGGCCAGGACGCGCGAATTCCAGGCGAGCCACGAAAGCTCCCGGTTGAGGAGTAGTTCGGGGCTCACGCCGGTCCGTGGAGTCGACGCCGTCGTGGCCAAGCGCATATCTAAGCGCTTTGTCCCTTACGGGTGGGTTAAGAACTGGTGAACGAAGCCCATCGGGCCGGCCTCGACGCCGGCCCTTGGGCTTTCGAGAGAAAAACTCGCCCGAGACGGGATTGAGGGGAGGAGTGCTCGGGCGTATCGATTACGACGCGGCGTTGTCGCGCCTGTTAGGGCGGCTTACGAACACCAAACGTTCGAAGAACCCGGACCCGTCAGGGACTGTCCCCGAAAGGGGACTGTCCCCGTGCGACGTTTGTAGGGACAGACCCGAAGAACCCGGGTCAGTCCCAGGGCGGCGGGTTGTGTACCCAGGCCCCGCCGAGCATCGTCGCAACGACCTGCACCTCGGGCAGCTCGCCCGGCGGGGAAGCCACCGGATCGCGGTCGAGGACGACGAGGTCGGCGCGGTAGCCGGGAAGCAGCTTGCCGCGGCGCCGCTCGTCGCCTGCAAGCCAGGCCGGATTGACGGTCGAGGCCTGCAGCGCCTCCTCGACGGTCAGCGCCTGTTCGGGGTGCCAGGCCGGCCGCGTGTCGAGCGTGCGCAGGACTCCCGCGCAGATGCCGGCGAGCGGATCGAGCTCCTCGATCGGCGCGTCCGAGCCGTTGGCGACTAGCGCGCCCGAGTTCCAAAGCGACCGAAATGCGTACGCGTTCTCCGTCTTGCCCGCCCAGAGCCTGTCGGCGAGGTCGCGGTCGGAGGGCGCGTGCGAAAACTGCACCGAGGCCGCGATCCCGAGTTGCGCGAATCGCTCGACGTCCTCTGGCGCCAAAAGCTGCGCGTGCTCCACACGCTGGCGCAGGCCGAGCGGCTGCCAGTCGCCGCGGGTTTCCTCGAAGGCCTCGAGGGCGTCGCGATTCGCCTGATCGCCGATTGCGTGCACGGCGACCGGGAAGCCCGCCCTTGAAGCCGCGCGGATCAGGCCGGCGAACTCCTCGCGGCTCGTGATCTCGACCCCGGAGCCATCGAGCAGGCGGGCGGTCTGGGAGCCGAGCGTGCCGTCCATGAAGACCTTCAGGTAGCCGAGCTTGAGCCGCGGGCCGCCGAAGCCGCTCGCGATCCCGAGAGCGCCGAGCTTGTCGGCCTGCTCGGCCGGAAGCGACTGCCAGACGCGCAGCGTGAGCGCGCCCTCGGACTCGAGGCGCTGCCAGAACC
>WNGK01002481.1_pt1 | contig 26605 bp, 27 predicted proteins | sample 5400601 | NCBI WGS metagenome assembly WNGK01 (sample SAMN13153376, study PRJNA577476) | soil metagenome | isolation source: 60 cm soil or saprolite under Garry oak tree replicate 1 | place: USA:California | collected 2016-06-15
GCCCTCGCTCCGGTCCGGATTATGCTGTCCCGGTCCATCATCACTTAGTCAGCCCCATCCGCCCCACTCGCGGGCACACCCCGACTTCGCCGCCTGGCGGCTTATACGAGATGCCATCGCTGTGCCTATTCGCATGGGCCTAGGCAACCCACGACTGGTTCTGAGCTTTCATTGATGCTCTTTCACAACATGTCGTCCTCTGAGACCACGGGGAACTCTTCGGCTGCTCTTACCCAGTTCTTCACCGAAAACTCTGGCCTTCAACTTGGGATAAAAGTTTCGGCATTCCCTTCGTCCTCACACTCCGATTCTGGTGAGGTGTGCGTTTTCGAGGCTTGACTACGGTTCGCTTACGCTACGACCTGTTGTTTTGCTTGCCCTCCTGTCGGAGCTGACCAGACTTGCGTCCAGCCATCGAGGACGTTTACATCCGGGCTTCCGACGGTTTGGTCACCCGCCCCCTCGCCGGACATGACTACAGTGCCAACTGGGTAACCTGCACTGGCAGGACTTTCACCTGCTAGACCATCAATTAGCTTCACTGCACTACCCCGAGAATGCACTCGAACTATTGTTCGGGCAACCGCTCGCATGCTCCGCGAATCTCTGATTGCATCGTCGCGCCTCGACCCGACAGTTTTCGTTCCCAGGAATTTGGAGGTCCTCGCATGCAACGTGGATTCGGTTTAGAAATCCCGCAAACTCTAGACGAACTCTGTGATCCGCAGCGCATGGCGCTCATCGTCTATGACATGCAAGTTGGCGTCGTTCGCCAGATCGCCGAAAGCAAACAGATCACCGCGCGGGTATCTCAAGTCCTAAACGCCGCTCGCGACGCCGGTCTCCGTGTCTTCTTCACTCGTCATATGACGCTTCCTAACGAAGTTGCCGGCGTTGCCCAGTTGCGCATGCGGATGGCCTGGCAACGGGTCGCCGACGTCACCAAAGTAAAATCCAGTTTCCCGCCCGACTCGCCTCAGTTCCAGCTTGTGCCTGAATTGAAGCCACTACCCAGCGAAGCCGTCCTCGACAAGATCGCGATGTCGGCTTTCGTCGGCACTCCGTTGGACATCGCGTTTCGCGATTGCGGCGTCTCGTCTTTCGCCATCGTCGGCGTTGCCATGGAGGTCGGAATCGAGCCCACCGTCAGGCATGCCGCCGATCTCGGATACATCCCCGTCGTGGTGGCCGATGCCTGCGGCGCCGGCAATCAGGAAGCCGCGCAGCGTTCCATCGCCAGTCTCAAGTACGCCGGCGATGCAGTCTTCACCGACACCGATTCGCTCTGTACCGTTCTCGCTAAATCCCGGCGCGCGATTGCCTGATCTGACCTAATTGCGATTACCTGAACCTGGCCAATCAACCTAAAACTCATTCGCACGGACAGAAGAGGCGGCGTAGATAAGCTAATGTAGGGACGGGCGTCCACGCCCGTCCGTAGAGCGCAGCTCGACTCTCCTTCTTCCCGCCCCTTCCTAGCGCTTTGTAATCCACACCGCGATCAAGCGACGACAAATCATCCGCCGGCGGATGATCTTTGGTCGTCGAGAGCCTGCCCTGACCGAGGTCGAAGGGAACCTGTTTTCCCGCACGTTAAAAATATCTCCAAAATGTAAAACGAAATGTAAAGAGATAGTCACTTCCTATTCCAGGCAACACCTTCTGCCATCAGGCCTGAATCCAACCAACTGAACGAACAAAACTGAACGAACGAAATTCAAAAAAAGGAGGACACGTTTATGTTGAGTTACGTCCTCAGAGCAACTCTCGCGGCAGCTTTAATGTTTGGAATCTCAGACCTGGCTGTTGCGCAATACGGCGGCGGAGGCGGCATGGGCGGAGGCATGCCCGGCAGCCCCGGCTATACGCCTCACGGCAGCTATAGCTCAAAAGGCGCCATCATCGCTGGCGTTGCAGGTGGCGCAGCGGTTGGCGCCGGCTTGCTTTACTGGAAGCTCCACAACCGGGCCAAGCTGCAAGGCTGCCTGGCCGGCAGTGGAGACAAGCTCGTCAGTGACAAGGACAATCAAACCTACAGCCTCACCAACAAGCAAGGTCAAACGCTGAAACCCGGAGAGCGCGTAGAGCTGCTAGGTAACAAGGCCAAGGACGACTCCGGCGAGCCCACCTTCGAAGTCCACAAAATGAGCAAAGAGCTTGGCCAATGCACCGCAACCACAGCTGAGAAACGATAGCGGGTCCGTCCAGTTCCACCGTACCCAACCGAGGCTGGCCTAGCCCTCCTCAAGCCGCGGAAGCCCCACCCTTTGGCAACGCAAGGGAACCTGGCCTGAGCGTGGTCGAAGGGTGGGGAATCGCCGAAGGTTGGCCCGTGTGGTCGGACATTCCTGTCCGACGCCTCTGATTTTGCATTGAAAAGGCACCGCAGCCGTGTCGACGCGAACCCAAAAATGTTCATTCCGACCGGAGCAGGATGATCCGCTACTGCGGATCATCCCGCGAAGTGGAGGAACCTGCTTTTCCTGCGCAGGCTGGTGGGACCTCAAGCCGGAGAACCATAGGAAGGTGGGAGGAATCGGGCAGGGAAGCGGGGCGCGAGAAGAAATTGGGGCTCTTGCGATCACAAGCTATGTGACGCAAACTCCCCGCCCCTTTTAAAAACCGTAAGAGGCACAAATCAGGAAGGGCACGACTAGTCGTCCCGGTTGGCCGCCAAATTGATTCAGGCTTCATCCGCTGAGGTTCTCTTCCGCGCGTCTCTCCGATAACCTAGGAGCGGAGTTCTCCGACCTCGAGCAAACGATGATCACCGACTGCCACATCCACATCCAGCCGCTTGAGATGTTTAAACCACACGCGCTCGAACTGATAAAAAAGAAGCGCGCAAACTTCAATCAGATTGCCGAATTCTCCCGCTCACCCAAAGCATTCCTGAAACATCTCGACGCATCCGGGATAGACCGCGCAGCCCTCATCAACTATGTCGCCCCCGAGGTCATCGGCTTTACCAACGGAGTCAATCAATTCATCGCGGACTACGTGAAAGAAGATTCCAAACGCCTGCTCTCCTGCGGCAGCCTGCACCCGCGTCACACCGCAAATATCGAGTCTGACGTTGAGCAGCTTCTACGCCTGAAGATTCGCATGATCAAAATTCATCCGCCGCACCAGCTCTTGTACCCCAATGACTATCTGAATGGCGTGAAAGAACTCGAGATTATCTACCGCGCCGCCGAAGCCAACGGAATTCCAGTCATGTTCCACACCGGCACGTCTGTTTTTCCTGGAGCCCGCAACAAGTACGGGGACCCTATCTACGTGGACGATGTCGCCGTCGACTTTCCAAAACTAAGAATCCTGCTGGCCCACGGAGGCCGCTCGCTTTGGACGCAGACCGCTTTCTTCCTCCTCCGCCGCCATCCAAATGTCTATCTCGACATTAGCGGTATTCCGCCGAAAACTTTGCTCAAGTATTTTCCCCGCCTGGAAGAAATCTCCACGAAAACTCTGTTCGGAACGGATTGGCCGGGTCCAGGAGTGCCCGAGATCAAGCAGAATCTCGATGAATTCCGCGCTCTTCCGCTGTCAGAAGACGCCAAGCAGCATATCCTGAGCCGCACAGCGCTCGACATCTGGCGCGAGTAATGAATGGTGGGGTGTCCCAGATCTCGCCGATTTTGCGAGACCTGGGCGGGGGAGACCTGGGGGAGGGGCCCTCTCTCTATGCTTCTCCGGTTCCAAGCCTGTCACTCGGTTCCAAGACCAGCGATTCGCCCTTCGGGTGACTCAAAACGATAAGTCAGAATGCTTCCGTCGTGCTGCCACCCAGCCTTACATCCTCATTACGGGGTCAAACGTGAAACGTACGTTGCTGGCGCCATTGACGCTCTTGATCCAGAGATCAAAGTTATTTCGCTTCTGGTTACTGATGTCCAACGCGACGCGGCGGCCATCGCGCGCAAGCACTGAGTTCTCGGGAAAGAGAGACCGGGCCTCGTGTTTTTGACATTGGGGACAGCCGAGGCATAGAGTTTCGCCGATACAAAATCTCGCTACAGGAGCATGCTATGCGAATCCCAATAGTAGGCTTGGTCGTGAGCTGTCTTTACGTAGTTTCGTCCCTGGGCCCAAACCGGTTCCAGTGCAGGATCGAACACACAAGAAATCAATGCACAGAACGCCAATAATGTGTGCCGCATTTACTTCTCCATGCCAAAGCCTGGTGCGGGTCAACAGTATGAAGTCGGACAAAAAAACATATGCAGTTCCATCGCGACCAGAAAGACACATGGACGTGGAACACCTTTGCTGTTGAGACTGGCGACAACGCCGGTATGTACGTTACTTCTTCGTGCGGACACGCCTGGAAAGACTTTGACGAATGGGAAGCACGCATGGGGAAGGCCGATACTGCCGATGGAGCCACAAATCTGACCCCTTATGTCCAGAGTGGCCGCAATGGTTTCTATGTATATCATGCGGACATGAGCCTCGCCCCGGCGAACCAACCTCCGGCGCCCATGACCGCGGTGACGATCTTCGTTCTTCACCCCGGAGCAGGTCCTGACTTCATAGCTGCGATAAAGAAGGTGAATGATGCATTGGGCAAGCAGGCGGACTGGCCCAAGACCAGTGGCTGGCTGCAGCTGGTCAACGGAGGGGAGGGCCCCACGTTTGTTCTGCTTAATTCCAGAAAAGATTGGGCGGATTTCGCGCCATTACCAAAAACTTTGGCAGACGTCCTCAATGATGCTTATGGGAAAGAGGCGGCCGATCAGATCCAGAAGACCATTCGCGACAGCACGGCCCACCAGTACACGGAAGCGGCTGCGTATCGCGCGGACCTCAGTTATGCGCCCGGAAAGTAATCCTCATCTTTTGTACTAGGAGCACGCATCGGCGTGCTCCCAATTTTCTTGGAGTGAGCACTAGTTTTTGAGGGGGATCAAATGCTTACTCGGATTCCGATTCGAGCCTCCATGCGAGAACCTCCGGATCGTCGGCGATCCGGAAGTGATCTGGCCTCGCCATGACGAGATTAGTAATGGGAAGTGTGCGTCCAGCGAAGGCTGGCATGAACAGTGGGTGAAAGTCCCATCGGGGTAAGAGTCCAGGCCCCGTAGCTTGAATAGCAGGAAGGAAGGAAACTGAGAATCCTGAAGCCTTCCAAGGAACTCCCCTCGCGCTGAACCGGTTCGTTACGCAGCCTTGAGTTCGATAGGGACGAGTTCGTAGCCCAGTTGTTTGGCTTGTGGTTTGAGTTTTGCTTCCAACCTTTTTCCCTCTGGGCGTCTCTGGCGTCCCACAGGGTCTCGTCATATTCGACTTGGTTTTTGACCATGGTGTAAAAGATCACTGCGATCTTGTGGGCGGTTGCCATGGTGGCAGCTTCGGGGCCCAGCTTGGCTTTCATTCGGCGCAGGTAGTTGCCTAAGGGCGTGAGGCTATGATGGAGGGAAAAGGCTGCTAAGCGGAATAAATGGCCGGCCCGGTTTTTGACCCTTCGGGCTCCCCTCCACAATAGTTTCCCGCCGCTGATGTCGTTGTCTGGACAGAGTGCAAGCCAGGAAACAAAGTGTGCTGCGGTAGGCCAGCTCGACATGTCGCGTCCGACCTCACTGAACAGTGGCAACGCGTTTTCCTCTAAGCCTGGAATTTGAGTGACATCTACTCCGAAGAGTTTATAGGTTTCGGTACGCAGATCGAACTCGGGATGGGGATGGCCGTTCTTCTTTCTCCTTTTGCTCCCGGCTCGATTTCGTTTTCGGTCGGGTGGTAACGGTCTTTCCGCGGGGTCGGTGCGGGGCTCGAACTCGCGCAGCATCTTCTCGATTTCCAGATCGCAGTTCACGATCTGTTGCTGATAGATGCGGTACAGATCTCGCGATTGACCGAGGGTAAACAGATGCTCGGGCCGCCAGTTGCCTTCCAGCGATTTTCGGATGGTCGCGGTGTCGGCTTTGATGTGGGGATCCCGCAGCTTGGCGAGCTCTGCGCCGTCCCGCTGTCCAGCCAGGATGGCGTCCACAATGGTACGGCCCGTCAACCCGGTAATGTCACTGATGACATGATGGATTTGCAGGTTCATTTGCGTCAGCGCCTTGTGCATGTGCTGCACATGTTGGCTGGCCGCCGAGACTAATTCGTTCCGGTGCCGCAGCACGGTCCGCACGGACGCAGATGTCCTGCCCAGGCCGAAATGCAGCCCGTAGTAATCCCACGGAGTGCAGGAACTGTAACCATTGGCACTCGTGCCAGTCGGTGCGCCGTCCGGGTACGTTCTTCATATGGCGGGCATTCACCAAACAGGGACGGATGCCTCGTTGTTCGAGAATCTCGAACAGTGGAATCCAATACACCCCGGTGGATTCCAGAGCCACTGTGGTTACCCCGCACTGCTCGAGCCAATCGGTTAAGCGCTCCAGATCTTCAGTGAAGGTGGCGAACACCCGCACGGGATTCCCGTCCCGCCCTGGAGGTACGGCCACAAACATTTCGCGTGCGCCAACGTCGATCCCGGCTGCATTCGGCTCTAACAGCGGCCGATCTTCCAAGCACATCCCTTTGTTTCGTCTCCGCCGCTTGAGCTTCGCTTCCCGCGCTTGCAGACTACCGCCCCGTGTCTTTTTCACTGCTTGCTCGCTTTCTGAGCTGCAAGCAACGGCCAAGCTGCGCCATCGAAGATACTCTTCCAAACGGAATCAGTTGGGGTTTCCCCAAACTGTTAACCACTGCTCTGCGCACGGAACTTGGAACCACGCTAATGATCGGCGTTCTAACCACACACCACTGCAAAAACGGCCGCGTTCTAACCACACACCACTGCAAAAACGGCCTACTTCCGTTGCCTGTCGCTCCGTCTCAGGATGCAGAAATGGCCCGGCCAAGACAAGTTCCTTCCCGCTTTGCCCCGACCGCCGGCCGGGCCCCACGCTAATGACCACCTGACCGCATTGCGACTCCAAGCTGCCGTTTGCAGACTGCAAGCGCGTGGACGGTCGGCTTTAATCGCGGCATCCTTCCGAAAAAATGTGCGATATTGACCATTCTTATTTTTCGGCCTGGCACATCATCGCAGCATGAGCGAACTAACATCCGAAGAGATCCAATCCGTCCGATGCCCGACTTGCGGCGCGGCACCGAGAGAGAAGTGCGAACTGAGCACGGGACAGCCCCGCACAGAGCCGCATCGTGATCGGCGCTGGAACGCTGAAGATTTACCGGCTGGCTTAGACTTGTGCGTGTGGGTGCGCCGTCCTCTACGTCCGCATCATTCCTTCTTGATTTACGCCTGCCCGGTGAAATCCTCAGCGGCCTACAAATGATCGGTTCGCATCTCTGGAAAACACGAAAGGCGGGTGGGACTTTTTTGGTCGGCCACTCCCGCTGGCGGGCGATTGACGATGGATCTTCGCACTATGCGTAGCGCCAAGTCAGCTGCAAGTCAACTCAAGAGCCTTGCTGGTGAGCCGTAAGTCCTGTACTGCGCTCCAACATGGTTCTGCTGTGCCTTAGCTCCCGAGAAAAGCTTATCGAGGCAGTGAAAGCAGAAATATGTCTCGCCTTTTCTGACATTTCGAGGGTAATCCGTAAGGGATTCTTGGCGAAAAAATCAATATCACTCACAACTGTTCTGCGTCTACGCCTGCTTCAACCGGAGCTTCGCGGCCATGTTCATTTCTTCTTCTCGATTCGGGCGCTATAGAACGTAATACGTCGGAATTTCCATATAAGGCCGCCGACCACAACCAGAGCCACGATTAATAGAATTGCAGTTCGCAGATTCATGCTAAAAATATAGCGTCATTTCTCTCATTGACGGGTTGTGAGCACGAACGGGTTAACAGACACACAGATTGACGCAGTCATCAAGGCCGCTCGCAGATCCAAGCGGCGATGATCCGGCTTCGGGTGGTCATCGACACGAACTGTGGTGTCGGGGGCGCTCAATTCGGAAGTGTTGCAGCGGACCGTGGTCCTGCTTGCCATGACCAGGCCGGCCAAGTGGTACATTTCCGACGCCATTCTCTCAGAGTATGCCGTGGTTCTGGCTCGTCCCGAGCTCAAGATTCGCAGGAGTCTGCGCCAGCAATTGCTGTAATTGATTGAGAATCATACGCGCGTGGTCAGGCCATACACTTGCCCAGATCACTTCAGACCCGCTGATAACATTTTCCTCGAATGTGCTGATGCCGCTCGCGCAGACTACCTGGTGACCGGCAACCAGCGCCGCACCTCATTCGGCAAAGATTGGGTGTCGAGCACGCGCATCTTCTTCCGCTTCCCTGCTAAACTCGGCTCGTGCGGCGGGTCATTATTAATGCGGATGATTTTGGGCTTACTTCTGGGGTGAATCGCGCGATTGTGGAGGCACATACTCGTGGAGTGGTGACGTCCTCCACGCTTATGGCTTGTGGGGTGAAGTTTAAGGAGGCAGTGAAGCTGGCGGGCGACGTGCCCGATTTGAGCGTTGGCTGTCATGTTGTGCTGGTGGATGGCTTGCCAATGCTGAGCCGTTCCGAAGTCTCTAGTCTGCTTGCTGCGCCGGGGCAGCAATTTCGCGACGGAATCGCTGGATTTGCGTACTGTGCAGTTGGTAGGCGACTGGACGAGGGCGAAATCGAGGCGGAGATCGCGGCCCAAATCCGAAAATTGCAATCTGCCGGGATCACGGTCTCGCATTTGGACTCGCACAAGCACACGCATATGTTTCCGGCTGTGTTTCGGGCGATGATTTCTGCGGCCACGAAATGCGGCATTCGGGCGGTAAGGAATCCGTTTGAGCCGTTGCTGTTTTTTTCTATCCGAAGCTGGAAAAGACAATTTCAGCTTGGGATTCTGCGGGGGTACCGGGCAAGCTTTCGTCACGAATTGGAAGCGGCTGGAATGATGACCCCGGACGGGTGCATTGGCATCGCCGCAACGGGTGGATTGAACTTCGAAACATTTCGGGCGCTCATGGAGAACTTGCCTGAGGGGAGCTGGGAGTTTGTCTGCCACCCTGGATATAACGACCGGGAACTGGACGGGATCAAGACGCGATTGAAAGATTCGCGGGAGAAGGAGCTTGTGCTGCTAACGTCGGAAGAGGTGAAGGAAGTGTTGCGCAGCGAACAGATCGAGGTGATCTCGTATCGCGATTTTGTGGCCTTCGCGAACGCAACTCCGAAGGTAGCAACACCTTTGACTGCCAAGAGTACTTGAGTACTCCTTACGGGTTTACCGGGAGCGGGTTATCATTGTGCAACTTATGGACAAAAGGCCTGAACTGCGAGTTACAGCTGATATCCCTGTACGCATTTGGGGCATGGACGCCGATGGGCGGCCGTTTTTTCAGAATGCCCTAGCCGGTAATTTGAGCAGTGAGGGAGCGCATCTTTCTCATGTCAGTCACACGCTCAAGATCGGCGACATTATCGGAATTCAATACGGGGATAAGAAGGCGCGGTTCCATGTAATGTGGATCAAGAACTCAGTTGCGCCTGGCCGCAATGAGGCAGGCGTGCGGGTCCTGGCGCAGCAAACCATTCCCTGGGGCGAGGTCACGGCGGAGAAGCGTATTGCGCAGGGGAAGCCGGTGGAAGGGCGCGAGAAGAGAAGGTTTGCCCGGCATAGAGTTCAGTTCCCTCTTCAGATCAGTTTCCCGGACCAGCAACGAGCGCACATGCAGTGCAACGCGACGGACATGGGTGGACGAGGATGTTACGTGGAGAGCCTGGTGCCACTGCACATTGGCACCCAGGTGATTGTGGTCTTCTGGCTGGATTCGGAGAAGATCAGGACGAACGGAATTGTGAGGGCCAGCGATCCGGGCGTGGGAATGGGGATTGAATTCACTTCGCTCGAAATGCCGTTCCAGCAACGGCTGCAGGAATACCTGGAAAAGATTGATAAAGGCTTTGCCACGCGGGCGGCGGGCGAAGGGCAGTAGACGATTCTCGCATCATATGCCTTCACCGCTTGGGACTGATCACGATGCGCTTGTGACCATGCTTACGAGTGTGCGTGAGAACTTGTGTCGTCCCTGCGGGACTCGGATCCCTGTTTCGCTTGACCCAGCGCTGACGCGCTGGGCTAACTAAATTCCGCCCGCTTCGCGGGCTGGGCCTTAGGTGGATTGACCATCCGGGCTCAGAACATCCAGTTCTCACGCACACTCTTACGCCGTGGGCTGCATTCTTTCGCCGCTTCGCGGCTGACGAGGCGCAGATCAATTTCATCCGTCGAACAAATTAGGCCGGATATGTGACCCGAAAATGAATCTCTGAGTCCGCTGTGCCATCGAATGGGTCATGCAGCAGGGGCTGAAGATTGGCATCACTTGCTACCCGACTTATGGCGGCAGCGGCGTTGTTGCCACCGAGCTTGGGCTTGAGCTGGCGCAACGCGGGCATGAAATCCACTTTATTTCTTATGCGCAGCCGATCCGGCTGAACCGTCCTGCCGCGAACATCCACTACCATGAAGTTGAAGTTTCGCGCTATCCGCTGTTCGATTATCCCCCTTATGATTTGGCGCTCGCCACGCGCATGGCGGAAGTTTCCGAGCTTTACGAATTGGATTTGTTGCACGTTCATTACGCGATTCCGCATTCGGTGAGTGCGATGCTGGCGCGGCAGATGCTGGCGGCGGGACCGAAGCGGAAGAAACTGCCGTTCGTCACGACGCTGCACGGAACTGACATCACATTAGTTGGGCTGGACCGGTCTTATCTGCCAATAACCCGTTTCTCTATTGAACAGAGTGATGGAGTTACCGCGATCTCGCAATACCTGCGCGAACGCACGGTCAAAGAGTTCGAGGTCAAGAACGATATTCGGGTGATTTACAACTTCGTGAATTGCGATGTGTATTGCCGGTGTGGTGAAGACCTTGCGGAGCGGCGTGCGGAATATGCGCCTAATGGCGAACGGATTCTGGTGCACGTGTCAAATTTTCGGCCGGTGAAACGTGTGACTGACGTGATTGAAATCTTTGACCGGGTACGGAAGAAGATTCCAGCGAAGCTGCTGCTGTTGGGCGACGGCCCGGAGCGCTCTCCGGCTGAGTGGCAGGCGGTGCAAAAAGGAATTCACGACGACGTGATATTTCTGGGCAAGCGGGAGCAGGTGTACGAGAAATTGGCGATCGCGGATGTACTGCTGCTGCCGAGCGAACTTGAGTCTTTTGGACTGGCCGCGCTCGAAGCCATGGCCTGTGAAGTCATACCGATTGCCACGCGGGTTGGCGGAATACCGGAGGTGATTGAACACGAGAAGAGTGGATTTTTGGCGAACGTCGGCGACGTGGAGACAATGGCAGGTTATGCGACCGAGATCCTGGGCAATGAAGCTAAGTTGAGGAAGATGGCGAAGGATTGCCGGGCTTCGGCGAAGTCGCGATTTTGTACCAGCAAGATCATTCCGCAATACGAAGAGTACTATCGTCTGGTGCTGGAGTCGTAGCGCGATGAGACGTTCGCGTCGCCAGGCAGCACAGGCAGCCGCAGGCGCACCAGAGTCCCCATTCCATTAGGGCTGTCGATGGTCATGCGGGCGGTGTCTCCGTAGAGAACTTTCAATCTTTCCGCAATATTAGCCATTCCGATGCCGCCTTCGCCGAGTCCAGTGGGGCGCTCGAGAAGCTGGGCTGAGGCCATGCCGACGCCATCGTCTTCTACTTCAATGGTGACGTGCTCGTTCGAGAGCTGGCTGCGCAAGTAGATACTGCCGCCATCGATCTTCGATGACAGGCCGTGCTTGATGGAATTCTCAACCAGCGGCTGGAGAAGCATGCTGGGAACCATTACGTCGAGCGAAGCCGGGTCGAGCTCTTTTACCACTTTCAACTTGTCGCGGCCAAAGCGGACAACTTCGATGTCCAAGTAATTGTCGATGAAGGTAATTTCGTCCTGCAGCGGAATGAAGGCGTCGCTGCTGTGCAGCAGGCGGCGAAGAATAGCGGCGAGTTTGATGATTAGTTCGCGGGCGGTGTCTGGCGCGACGCGGACCAGCGACGACACCGAATTCAGCGTGTTGAAAAGGAAATGAGGATTGATCTGGTTTTGCAGGGCGGTCATGCGAGCTTGCAGCAAGAGACGCTCCTGCTCTTCCAGCTTGATTTGTAAGCGCACGCCGTTCCAAATTTTCAACTCGATGACGATTACCGTGACCGAGGTCGCATAGATCAGGAGTTCTACCCAGCGTGGGTGCGGGGCGTAGGCGTAATTGGGCATCCAGCGCAGGGCCTCTGAATATCCGAAGCGCAAAATCAGAATTGTTAACAGGAAGACCATTTGCCAGTCGGAAAAACTGGGCCGCTGCTCGCTACGCCGAAACCATCGGAGGAGGCTTAGATAATTAAAGGGAGAGAACCGCCAGATCTCTTCGTGATGCGGAGCGAATTCACGGACCTGTCCGGCGACCAGTCCGATCACAACGTTCACAGGCAGCATTGGCCAGGAACCGCTAAATACTGCGGGTAGCGCAAGGAGCGCGCCTCCGGTGGCTCCGGTGAAGCGTCCGGCGAGAGCGCCGAGGAGAATAGTGGTTTCAAAAGAAAGATCGCCAGCCAGCGAACTGGGCTCGCCGCCGAACTTGATCCAGATGCCTGCGGCTAATGCTTTGCCAATCCATTCGGAAACTACTAACCACAGCACCAGGTAGATTCGGTCGCGGGTGGAGCGCTCTTCGCGAAATAGGATTGACTTGAATTCTACGGAGCGCACCAGGCCTGCCGCAATGGCCGCGGCTAGGCCGAGTTTTACGAGAAGATTGATTAGGATTAGGCGCTGTTCCATGGGCGTTGTCGAGCTCGCTCGACGGACGGGCGTGGACGCCCGTCCCTACACGATCTGGTTCTATACGAAATGTAGCACTCTTTGTTGGGGAAAGGTCCACTTCTGGCAAATTGCGCGAGAAATTCGGGCACCGCTCAGGTTTTCTTTAGCGAATTACGTCGAGGTATTTCAGGCCCGTTCCGGTATTGAAGAGGACGACTCGATCTTTTTCGGAAATGATGCCGGGTGTCTTCTGGGAGATTAGTTTGCGGTAGGCTGGCAGGCTGGCTGCTCCTTCGGGGGCGGCGAAAATTCCTTCGACGCGGGCCCAGTGCTTAACTGATGAAAGAATTTCTTCATCAGTTACGGATACGGCTGTGCCGTGACTCTCTTTCAAGATTTTCAATACCAAATAGTCTCCGTAGGGACGAGGAACCCTAAGACCTGCGGCAATGGTGGACGCGCCGGGCCAAGTTTCTACTAAGCTTTTTTCTTGGTCCCAGGCTTTGACGAGGGGCGCGCATCCGGCTGCTTGCACGGCAATCATTTTGGGACGTTTGTTGCCAATCTTTTTTTCAAACCAGCCTAGTTGTTCCATTTCTTCGAAAGCTTTCCACATTGCGATTACGCCGACTCCGCCGCCGCAGGGGAAGATGATGGCGTCGGGCAACTTGCCGCCTAGCTGCTCGAACAGTTCGTATGCCATGGTCTTTTTGCCTTCGACTCGATACGGCTCTTTCAGAGTTGAGAGATCGAACCAGCCCTCTTTGTCTTTGCGTTCGGCCACGATTCGCGCGCAGTCGCTGATCAGGCCGTTCACCAGCGTGACCTTCGCGCCGTAGCTTTCGCATTCAACACGATTCGCCATAGGCACATCATGGGGCATGAAAATATGCGCTTCCAAGCCCGAGGCGGCAGCGTAGGCAGCGAGCGCGCTGGCGGCATTTCCGGCGGAAGGCATCGCGAGCTTTTTCAGGCCAAGGGAGCGGGCGACGCTGATGGCTACCGAAATTCCTCGGGCCTTGAAGGATCCGGTCGGATTGAGGCCTTCGTCTTTGATCCAGGCGTTGGGGAATTCGCGGCCGGGTAACAGCGGAGTGAAGCCTTCGCCTAGCGTTACGGGAGGGACATCGGGAAGGACTTCACGGTAGCGCCAGAGACTGGCTTCTCTGCCGCGGAGAGATTCTGGCTTAAAGTTTTGCTTTAAAGTTTGCAGGTCGTACCCGGCGAACAGGATTCCGCCGTCATTTGGGCAGACGTTTTGCGGGATGTCGGCTGGAAGGTGTACACCGCATTTGGTGCATTCGAGATGCGTGACTGGGGACATAGGAGGTTCTAGACGTGAACCCGGCAAGCAAAGCTCGGGTTCCCAATATAGCAACGCCTGCTGCTTAGAGTGTGAGATATTGTGACTGCAATTATGCGTATGGATTTTTGCACAGAGTCGAGAGCAGTGGTCTTGACTTTTGCCGTCCGCAAGCGATTCGGTTGCTTGATACTCGTTTATTTAGCGATTGCATTAAGTGCTTCCTTCGCACAAAGTCCTGTGCCTTTCGTCAATCAGCCAGTAATTCCCTCCGCTGTTGCACCGGGTGGGCCGGGCTTCACTCTTACAGTTAACGGCACGGGCTTCGTGCCGGGCGCAATCATCAACTGGAATGGCGCGGCGCTCAACACCAACTTCGTATCAAGCTCCCAACTGGCGGCAGCCGTCTCTGCAGCAAACACCACATCTGCGGGTACGGCATCCGTCACGGTGGTCAATCCGGGCGCGAGCGTTGCGTCGAATGTCGTCTTCTTCTCTGTCGTTGCCCCGAGTGCCGGTGTGATTTATTCCAATGCACCGGGTTCTCCGATCGATCTGGGAGCGACAGGCGGGCTGCCGAATGAGCCTTTGTCGATGGCGGCGGGGGACCTCAATGGTGACGGCAAGCTGGACCTTGCTCTGGGAACGCAGTCTGGAAGCGTAAATTCAGGCTATGTGAGTGTTCTGCTGGGTAACGGGGACGGAACCTTTACCTCGGTTTCTTCGCTTCCCGCGACCGGGCAATGTCCATGTTCAATTGCCATGGCTGACCTGAATGGCGATGGAAACCTGGACTTGGCAGTGGCGAATTACAACGACAACACCGTTACGATTCTGTTGGGCAACGGCGATGGTACTTTCTCGCCAGCACCAGGATTGCCGGTCAATGTAGGAGTCAACCCGGCTGCCGTCGCCTTGGGAGATTTCAACGCCGATGGGAAGTTGGATCTGGCGGTGGCAAACTCAAGTGACAACACATTGAGCATTCTTCTGGGAAACGGCGACGGAACATTCACGTCGGTTTCGTCACCTACCGCCAGCGGCACTCCGTTCGGGTTGGCAATAGGCGATTTCGACGGCGACGGAAAGCTGGACCTTGCAGTGGCAAACTTTTTTGCTAATGCAGTCGATATCTTGCTAGGTAATGGTGACGGTACGTTTTCGCCCGCCGCATCGCCGCAAGCAAGTCAGGGGCCGGCAGTAGGGGCGGGGGATTTCAACGGCGACGGGAAGCTGGACTTGGCGGTGACGAACCGCGCCGACAGTACAGTCGTCATTTTATTAGGAAATGGGGATGGGACATTCACGCCGGTCACGCGATGCTGTGGCACTTCCGTAGGCATTACTCACACGCTGGGCATGGTAATTGGGGACTTCAACGGCGATGGAAAAGTTGACCTCGCCACGGCAATCCAGGACCTGCGACCCTTGTACCCAGCCGACTACGTTGTCATGATGTTAGGCAACGGCGATGGAACATTCACTCCTGATGACTTTTCCCTTCTGCTGCCAAACGACCTGTACTCGATGGCCGCCGGTGACTTCAACGGCGACGGCAAGCTCGACTTTGCGGCCGCCAGTGATCCCTTTCACTCTGTTTCGGTGCTACTGCAGACGCCGCCCTCGGGTGCCAGTCCAGACTTCGCGATCGCGGCATCTACAACGTCAGTTTCAGTGCCGCCGGGAGGAACGGCGAACTATCCCATGCAGGTTTCGTCGTTGAATGGATTTTTCGGCGCAGTTTCGTTCAGCTGTTCCGGCGCGCCGAGTCATGCGACGTGCTCTGTTCCATCGCCAATGGTTCTGTTTGACACGGCGGCTATCAGTTTTACCGTGAGCGTTACGACTACGGCACCATCGCTGGCCCTGACGCGTGGAGCCGCCTTTCCTCCACAAAGCCCTGGGCCGTTGTGGTTGTGGGCGGCGCTCGTGGGAGTGATTTTCGCCTCGATGTTTGCCCAGGTTCGAAGAGAGTCTGGGCAAGGTGGCGCATTGGGCTTTGCGCCGCTGACGGCGGCTCTGGTGAGCATCGTACTTCTGCCCGGCTGCGGAGGCGGATCAGCTTCTGCCCCAACTCCCCCGGCCCCGAGTGGCACTCCCTCAGGCAAATACACGCTCACTGTGACTGCGACTTCGGGCAATCTCCATCACTCCACAAATGTCACTCTTGCTGTGCAGTAATGCCGAGATGGAGAGTTAGAACTTCCCGTAGCGCCAGAGGTTGGCTCTCTGCCGCTGAGAGACTCGGGATTAAAGTTTTGCTTTAAACATCCGAGAAATTTCTTATGCTCATTAGTGATGGAATCGCGATCGTTCCCAGAACTGCTTTGGCCGACCCAAGTTCACGATGGTCCTGCGCAAGCCCGCATAGAAGTCCTCTACAATGATAGTGATCTCATGCATCCCCCGGTTCGATCTTGTGCGGTCATCTGCCTGCTTTTGTTGATGTTCGTCCCTTATGCGCCCGCCAGAAAGAGAACGAAGAACATGAGCATAGAAATGATGCAAGTGGAAGGTTGCGATGCTCTGTTCTTCGTGGAGCAGGAACCGACGCCGTTCTTGACCAACATTCAGGAAACGAAAGAAAAGGGTGCTGTGAAGTTCCGAGGGGCACCGAGGTACTCGAGAATTTTCCAGACGAGATCAGGTTGAAAATCTACTACCGCCCGACGATTGGTGGTTTTGCGCCGGTAAGAAGCAATCCTTGCAAGCCGGTCGATCTGAGCACAATGAAATTCAAAGCGATCTGGAGCAATAAATTCAGAAGTCTAGTTGCAGACGGCACGCTCCTAAATGCCGAGCGGCATGACCCCGAGCCACTTTGTGAGAACAAATGTTCAGAGTGGTGGACCTACGACTTACGGATAGAAACCAGCGGTGTTCCGCTTACAGATGACCTGCTTCTACTAATAGATTCCGCTGACGGAGCGCACTTTGCCAAGCTCACCGAGGGGTTGGGACCGCTTGAGCACGCGGTCAATCGCGCATCTCATCTTAATGTGAATCAACAATCTCACAACCCAAAACTCGTAGATTAGCAGGGTGGCCGACTGGTGCCATGTGGCGCACAACTTTCGTGAGCGGGCCGCTCACGATGCCGGTAACTGTTTGAGCAAGCCTTTAGCCTTACGGAACCAGGGCCTTTCGCGGCGGCGTAAATAGCCGGGCAGGGTGGGCTTTTTGGCGAGGATGCGTTGCGTCCATTCGCGGGCTTCGGTGGTGCGGCCTTGGGTGGCTAGAAAATTGGCGTAGTTCATGTAGGTCTCGGACAGAGTGGAGATTTGCGTGGTCTTCTTGAAGAGGGCGTCGGCCTTTTCGGCTTGTCCAGTTTGGGCGTAGGCGTGAGCGAGCAGTCCGGCGGCGCGATAGAAATCATATTTCTGGTCTTTGGAGACAACGCGTTCCAGGTCGGCTACCGCTGCGGGAAAATCTCCCAGCCCAATTTCTGTTAAGCCGCGGCGGTAGAACGGGTCGGGTGAGTCGGTGCGGGAAGAGATGGCTTTGTTGTAGCAGTCGCGGGCGCGGGCGTACTTCCCTTCTTCCAGATAGAGGTCGGCGAGTTCTTCGTAATTTCCGGCGGAAGGATTATCGAGAATGATGGCTTCGAGTTCGCGAATTCTGCGGCGGCGGGGGAAACCCTTGAACGATTCGCGCAAGATGCCGAGGTCGGGCAGGACTTCGGCAACGATGTAGACGACTGCGCCGAGGCCTCCGCCGACGAGGATGATCCATAGCCAGTAGTTGTCCGGCCGGCGGCGGATAAAGTGGACGATGGCAATCCCTTGGAGGATGAAGTTCCACGGGAACAGGAATGAATAGAAGTACCCCATGCGTTCTGCGAAATATAGCATGGGCGGGCGTTGCGTTGGACTCTAGGCTTTGGGGTTTAGCTATGACGCATCAGTCGAGCTGGGAAAGGCACGAATTCTGCTCGCGCCGACCCGAACTGCACAAGAGGCGGCCTCCAGCCGCTGGGGTTCGCTTGTCTGTCTGCGGCTAAGAGCCCAGGGAATTGCTGCGTGATCGGCTTGGGGGAAGGAGGCTTTGTCGCAACTTCTGTATCGTCCCTCGCGGGACTCGCTCCGTTGCACTCTTGGTTCCGGCACTTCCGAGTGTGAGTGAGAACATGTGTCGTCCCTGCGGGACTCGGATCCCTGTTCCACTTGACCCAGCGCTGACGCACTGGGCTAACTAAATTCCGCCCGCTTCGCGGGCTGGGGCTTAGGTGGATTGACCACTCGGGCTCAGAACATCCAGTTCTCACGTACACTATTCCCGTGCCGGGCTTTCCCATAGCGCCGCCGCGCTGGAACGTGTCGCGCTCGCGCCCCACTTTTTTATTACTATCGAGTTGCTACACAGACTCTGGAAGCCGTGCCCTCGCGCGGGCGAACTCGGGACAGCCAGATTACGCTCCCTCGGCTTTTGCCGAAGACCGACGACCAACAGCCAACGACGGGTTACTTCGAGGTCGGGGCGAGTTGGCGCACGGTGTTGATGAAGGTGTCAGTTGCGCGGGTCAGAGTGCGGTCGCGGCGGTAGGCTACGCCTAGTTCGCGCCAGAGTTCTTCGCCTTTGATGGGGATCAGCTTCACCCGCCCGGCAAGGACCTGGTCGCGAGCGAAACTGGCGCTGATGATTGACACTCCTAGCCCGGCGGCTACGAAGCTCTTGATCATGCCCACGCTTGGCAGCTCCATGCGGATTTGCAATTTGCCGGCATAGGGACGAAACAGCTTGTCCATCACGCGGCGGCTGAATCCGGTCTTCGGCAGGAGCAGCGGCTGCTTTGCAATCTCGCTCACCGGCACAACGTCCAGCCGTGCCAACGGGCTCTGCGGACTGACCATCAGCATCAGTTGATCGCGAAAGATGGGGTGGGCTTTCAGGCTTGAGCTCTTCACCGGCATGGTCACAATTCCAACGTCGATGGATCCGTTCTCGAGCTTCTCGACAATTTTGTAGCTGAAGTTGCGGTAGATGCTGATCTGCACGCTGGGATATAAACTGCAGTATTTCGCGAAGACATCAGGGAGCACATAGAGGCAGGTTGCTTCGTTGGCGCCGACTGTGATCGTGCCGCGCGGCATGCTTCCCTGGTCGGCGACGGCCAGCAGTGACTCGTCTTTGATCTGCAACATCCGTTCGGCGTAGGCAAATAGCACACGGCCCGCCGGTGTGAGAGTCACATCTTTGCCGGCGCGGTCGAGCAAGCGATCGCCGTATTCCTGTTCCAGCTGGCGGATTTGCGCGCTGACGGCAGACTGCGAACGGAAGATTTTTTGCCCCGCGCGCGAGAAGCTGCCAAGTTTTGCCACTTCCATGAATGTGACTAGTTGGTCGAAGTCCATTGGTGAGCGGAATTATAGCGGAGAGAGCGAGGGCGGTGGCTAGTGATTAGTGGTCAGTGGCTGGTATTCAGTGAGCAGGAGGCTTTAGGTTGTTCACCGATCACTAGTCACTAATCACCAGCCATTGCTATTCCTCCGCGCCGATCGGGACTAGCTGCACCAGCCTGACCGGCGATGAAGCCGGCGTGTGCAGACCGCATTCGGTTTTACCGAATCCTGACCAGCGGCCGGCGCGAGGATCTTCTCCTGGCTGGACGGCGCGGGTGCAGTGAGTGCAGCCGATGCTGGGGTAGTTGCGGTCATGAAGCGGATTGTAGGGAACGTCATGCTTCACGACATAGCGCCAGATCATTTCGCGGGTCCAGTCGGCGAGGGGACTGATTTTCACGAGATTGAATTTCGCGTCCCAGTCGACTTTGTGCGCGGTTGCGCGATCCTGTGTCTGTTCGCGGCGGATGGCGGTCATCCAGGCATCCAGCGTGGCCAGCTTTCTACGCAGGGGCTCAACTTTCCGCAGGCTGCAGCAAAGGTCGGGATCGCGCGCCCAGAGCGCCTTGCCATACCCCCGCTCCTGATCTTCCGGCGTCAGATCGGAATAGAGTCTCTCGATCTTGATGTCGTATCTTTCTTCCACGCGATCAATCAGATCGTAGGTTTCGGGAAAGAGAAATTCGGTGTCGCCGGTAAATACCTTCAAGTCGGGGTTCACTCGCGCGGCGAGGTCCAGCAGCACCATGCCTTCGACGCCTAACCCGGTCGCGACTGCGACATCCTCTCCGTAGGTCGTAAATGCCCAGGCGAGCACCTGTTCCGGCTTCCAGTTTTCCGCAAGGACCTTGATTCGTTCCAGATCGGCTTTCACTCGGCATTCTCCCTAGAACTAGGAATTACTTCGGCACCATCGGTCGAAAGGTTGAATTGACTGAACTGCTCTCTCAAATGACTGTGGTTTGCGAGCCGGACTACTTCACCGACCACCAGCAGGCGCGGCGCTGGCATGTATGGTGAGGCGGCCAGGTTCGCCACTGTGGTGATGTGAACTTGTTCCGCCTCGCTGGTCGCGCCGGAAATGATTGCGCAGGGGGTTTCTGAAGCAACGCCAGAAAACAGGAGTCGCTGTTGAATAATTCTGAGATCGTGGCCTGGCATGTAGACGACCAGCGTGGCATTGCTGGGCAGGCGGTCGGGCCAGTTTGCAATGTGGTCGGAATGCTTGCTGCTGCCGGTGACCAGAATCAGCGTGGAAGAAATCTCGCGATGCGTGAGCGGGATTTGAACTACGGCGGCCGCACCCAGCGCCGCAGTAATTCCGGGAACGATCTCAACCTCGATGCCAGCCTGGCGCAAAGCTTCGAGCTCTTCCCCGCCCCGACCGAAGATGAAAGGATCTCCGCCTTTTAGTCTGACTACCTGGAGCCCGAGGAGCGCGGATTGCACCAGCAGGCGATTGATTTGTTCTTGTGGGGTACTCTTTTGTCTGCAACGCTTGCCGACATTGACGACTTCGGCCGTGGGTGGAATCAGCCGCAAGATTTCGGGACTGACTAGTTCGTCGTGCAGCACGACGTCGGCCTGCCTAAGGACTTTGGCGGCTTTCAGTGTCAGTAGCTCGGGATCTCCGGGGCCCGCGCCTACCAGAAAGACTTTTTCCGTGGCCATCAGTTACTCCTCGCCCGGTCGGACGCGTTGCTGCTCGCGAACCCTTCGGGGGTGGCTAATTCGTGCAGAAGTTTGCGCCGAGCTTCTCCGTCCATCGTTTCCGCCATTAACTGTTCTCGCGCCTGACCCAATTCGGCTACCCAGGTCTCGTACTCCGGTCCGAATTGCTCTTCGAGTTCGCGGCGTAGCCTTTGGGCTAAAGCTGGGCTGCTGCCGTTAGTTGAAATCGCGATCTGCAGATCGCCGCGCCGCACAACGGCGGGGTAATAGAAATCGCAGTTGTCAGGATCATCGACCGCGTTGCACAGAACCTTGCGCTCTTGAGCTTCTTCGAAGACCTTTGCGTTTAGTTCCGGTGAGGAAGTCGCTGCGACGACCAGGAGCATGCCTTCTAAATCATTGGGCTCGAAGTTTCGTGGTTTCCAGTTCAATAAGCCTTCCCGAGCCCACTTTTGAATTGCCGCGGTAGCTTTGGGCGCGACCACATGAAGAGAGGCGCCGGCATCGAGAAGACCATTAATTTTGGCTTCGGCAACGGAACCAGCGCCGACTACCAGGCATCGCTTCCCCTCGAGTTTGAGAAACATCGGAAACATTTGTTCGTTCGTCTTTCCTGTGCCAACCTTGTTGGTTGGGGGGCGGGCGTTGGACGCCCGCCCCTACACAATCTGATCTTCCTGGCAAAAGAAAAGCCCACCGCCAGATGCACTGGCGATGGGCTTTTCTGAACCGGTATTACTAAATTTTCAGGTCAGCAGTTTTCCCGCGCCAGTGTGGGCACACGTACAACAACAAGAACAACACTGGCAACGCATTTGGCGGGAAAGACTCATTCAGCTCTTAGATGTTAGAGAGTGGATCGTGTCCGTGTCAATGTAACTCGTGGTCGTAGCTACTCAAAATTTAGATGCCGACGATCATAAATTCGATTCGCCTACCCAGCCATGGCAAAATAGCGGTTCTGTCGAGCGAAGTTCCGCCTTCCGTTTTGGGGAGGACGGAACGTGTGTTGGCCTATGCGTGTATTGTAACGACAGCGAACATGGGCTCACGCCCACCCCGGACGAGGGCGTCCGGGGCTACACGAATACGGGCTACGTGAATTAATGGGCCATCGGGGGGCCTTTTCCTCCCTTGGGCTTTCTCATCAGAAATAGGAGCGGCAGCATGACTAAAAACAGGCCTCCGAGAAAGCGAAATACGTCGTTGTAGGCTAGCATTGCCGCCTGCTGTTGCAACCTGTCCCACAGTGCCCCGTGTGCTTGGTGAGTCGCGGTTACGGCGTCTGCGCCTTTCAGCATAAAACTCTGGCGGAGACCGGCCAGGGTTTGCTGCGTCCGCACACTGGTTTCGTTCACGTGCTGTCCCAGATAATTAATGTGGGTCTGCATGTGGCGGAACTGTAGAGTTTCTACGCTCGAGATTCCCACGCTGGCGCCAATGTTGCGCATCAGATTGAAGATGCTGGTGGCGTTTCCGATCCGCTCTTTCGGGACCTCATCGTTGCTTACGGTGGTCAAGGGCACAAAAATCAGGCCTAGACCGGCGCCCTGCAGCACCAGGGGCCAGGCGAAGTCCCAGAAGCCAACGTCGAGGCTGAAGAACGAAACCCGGAACATCGCGACGGCGGTCAATAGAAGACCAGCGGCCAGGAGCTTGCGCGCGTCTATCTTTCCTACTAGAAATCCAACCACTGGCATGAACAGGAAGGAGGCAGTGCCGCGCGGAAAATTGGTGACTCCGGCATGGGTCGCGGTGTAGCCAAGCAATTCCTGCATCATCAGGGGGTACAGCACGGTGCTTCCGTAGAGCACAAATCCCACGGCGGTCATTAGAAAAGTACCGATGGCAAAAGACCGGAAGCGAAAGACGCTGAGGTCGATCACTGGGTGCTCAGCCCTCAGTTCGCGAATAACCAGTCCGCCAAGTCCCACTACCGCCAAGACACAAAGGATGACGATGAAATGCGAGCCGAACCAGTCTTCCTCCTGTCCCTTGTCGAGCATGACTTGCAACGATCCCATGCCGACCACCAGCAGCCCGATTCCCCAATAATCGATGCCAGTGCGCTCGCGGCGAAGGTACGGTGGGTCGAAGATGAACGCCTGCGTCAGGAGGATTGCGAGTACGCCAATGGGAATGTTGATGTAGAAAACCCAACGCCAACTGTAGTTGTCGGTTAGCCAGCCGCCGATAACTGGACCAAGCATGGGAGCGACGACGATTCCCAGCGCCCAGAATGCCATAGCCTGGCCGCGTTTTTCTGCTGGGAAGGATTCCAGAAGCACCGCCTGCGAGAGTGGCTGCAATCCGCCGCCGCAAGCGCCCTGCATAATGCGAAAGAAGATCAGGAAGCCCAGCGATGGGGCCAATCCGCAGAAGAACGAGGCGATGGTGAATCCTGAGACGGCCAGCAGCAGCAAGTGCTTTCGTCCAAAGCGGCCAGCCAGCCACCCCGTCATGGGAAGAATGATGGCGTTCGCAACCAGGTACGAAGTGAGCGTCCAGGTTGCCTCATCAGTGCTGGAGGAGAGGCTGCCAGCTATGTGCGGGAGTGACACGTTCACCACAGTCGTATCAAGCACTTCCATGAAAGTGCTCGACATTACGGCAATGGCGATCAGCCACGGATTGATGTCAGGACGGGGTACGGGAGTCGTGCTCATTCAGCTCCGTGTTTTCAAAGTCCTTTCGATTCGCGCAGCTGAGTGCGAGCTTCAAACAAACTGCCCGGCAGCTCACGTAACCATGCCGGTAATCCGGTATCTATGGTATTGAAACTAAGAGGGACGCCACGCATCATAATGAGTAGGCTCGGGTTCCTCTTTCTACGCTTTCTATCCCGCCGGCCTGTTGCGGCTCCAAATCGCGTGGGCAGGATTCCGTGTACGCGGTTTATGGCAATTCGTGTTCTCATTGCCGATGATGACATCTCCATTCGCAGATTGCTGCGGAGACTCATTGAGAGTCACGACGACTGGAGCGTTTGCGGCGACGCTCAGGACGGCAACGAAGCCGTCCGCAAAGCCACCCAGCTCAGCCCTGACGTGATCGTGCTCGATTTGGCCATGCCGGAGATGAACGGACTGCAGGCCGCCCGGGAGATATCCCGAAATGCACCCGAGCTCCCCATGTTGCTTCTGACGGTGCAACAGGTTTCGAATGAATTGAACAGTGAAGCGGCGCATGCCGGCTTTAAAGGCGCGGTTTCGAAGTCCACCGGCAGCGAAGTTATCAAGGCCATCGAGGTCCTGCTGAAACGTCAGAAATTCTTTCACCCGTTGCCGGTCGAAGCCTCGGCCTGGTAAGTACACCGATCATCTTGGTTGAAGATCCGCAAGCGCTTGGGCCAATCCTTCTTCCGGCAGTTTAGGCATCGCCCCGTGGCGGGATGCTACCCAGGCTCCCATGCGATTCGTGGAATCGTTCATTTGTTGTAGCGTGCTGCCGCGCAAAAATTCGTGCACCAGAGCTGCTGTAAATGCGTCCCCGGCGCCCACGGTATCTGCAACCTGCGCAGTAAATCCGGGGTGCTCGACTGTGTGGTCTTTCGTGCAAAGCAGGCTGCCATTGATTCCGCGTGTGATGCAAATCAACTGCAAGTGAAACTTCGCGATTACCTCGGCGCAAAACGACTGCATGTCAGTACCGCTCATGGATAGCAGATCTGCAATTCGCGGAACTTCCTCGTGATTCAGTTTGATCACGTTGGAACGCTTCATCGACTCATAGATGACTTCCTGTGAGTAGAAGTTCTGGCGCAAGTTCACGTCGAAGATACGTAGCGCTTCGGGCCGGGTCGCCTCAAGAAACTTCAGAATTGTCCGTCGCGACTGCGCATGCCGTTGCGCAAGAGAGCCGAAGCAGACCGCGTCGGCGGATTGCGCTAGTGCTTTCCAGGTAGGAGTCCATTCCAGAAAATCCCAGGCCACGGGATCGACGATCTCAAACCTGGGTTGCCCTTCGGCATCCACTTGAACCTGGACGATGCTGGTAGGACGCCCCGAATCAACCTGCAGAAATTGATCGGTGATGCCCAACGCAAGTAGCGATTGACGAATGTCCCCGCCGAACTCGTCTGATCCAACTCGGCTGGCAACCACTCCGCGGTCTCCCAGCAGATGCGAGCAGTAAGCAAAGTTCGCAGGAGCTCCGCCAAGCTGCCGGCCTGAAGGCAGCAGGTCCCACAATATCTCGCCAAGCCCGACGATCGTTTGGAGTGGCGTCATGGAAAAAGGCGTTAGCCCATGGCTCGTTGCAACCCACGCATAGGCCAACACACTACGCACGTTCCGTCTTCCACGAAACCGAGGACGGAACTGTGCTCGGGATGACCGTGCAGCGAAGCTGTCACAATATTTTGCAAAGCTTAATAGTTACCTCTTCCGTTCTAATTCCGTCCGCGCAGCAGCCAATTCCTTATGTTTTTGTGCGTCAACGGTCGGATACGCCACGTCCAGCTCTTGCAATGTATCGACGATCACAGCAGCGACAGCCAAGCGGGTGAACCATTTGTTTTCTGCGGGAATCACGTACCAGGGCGCATGCTTGGTTGAGGTTTCGACGATCAGTTCTTCGTAGGCCTTCATGTAGTCGTCCCAGCACTCGCGCTCGCGCACGTCGGCGGCGGAAAACTTCCAGTTCTTTTCCGGAGTGTCCAGGCGTTCCAGGAAGCGGCGCTTCTGCTCTTTCTTCGAGACATTCAGGAAGAACTTTCGCACGACAGTTCCGTTACGAGAAAGGTATCGCTCAAAATTCCCGATGTCCTCGAAGCGCTCCTGCCACAGATTCTTGGTGACTAACCTCTCGGGTAGTCGCTCGTTATTCAAAATGTCCCGGTGCACACGGACAACCAGCACCTCTTCATAGTAGGAACGGTTGAAAATGCCGATATGCCCTCGCTCGGGAAGGACTTTGCTGGTACGCCAAAGGAAGTCATGGTTCAAATCTTCTGAAGACGGCGCCTTGAAGGAATAAACCTGGCACCCCTGCGGATTCACGCCCGACATCACATGCTTGATGGCCCCATCTTTTCCGGCCGCATCCATGGCTTGAAACATGAGCAAGACGGCCCAGCGGTCTTGGGCATAGAGCTTGTCTTGGAGATCGGCCATTTCGGCGATACTGCGTTCCAGTAACTCCTTAGCGTGTTCTTTCGATCGGAGATGCCCGGTTGAGGCCGGATCAAAATCCTTTAAGCGGAAATTCTTTCCATGGTCGATGCGATACGGTTTGGATACCTTACTTGCCCAGCTCATGAGGTCTCCTTGACGCAGACAGGGCTGCGGGACGTGAGTTTATCATTGGAACTCAGAGTTCTGTAAAATCTCCTGCGCTTGGCATAAAATCGCTCGGGCTATAGCTGTGTTGGTGCAACGAAGTTGTTTGTAACCTTTCCTGCAGCCGGGAATCGCATTTGTGTTGTTTCATGCTTATAGCGGATGTCGCTCATGAAGACCGGACTCAATAATCGCCAATTCAAGAGCATGAACCGGCGTGAACTGCTGAAGATCGCTCCGGTGGTGGCTTTGGGCGCGTTCGCCATCCCAAAGGTTCAAAAGCTACTGCTGA
>WNGK01003797.1_pt1 | contig 26601 bp, 17 predicted proteins | sample 5400601 | NCBI WGS metagenome assembly WNGK01 (sample SAMN13153376, study PRJNA577476) | soil metagenome | isolation source: 60 cm soil or saprolite under Garry oak tree replicate 1 | place: USA:California | collected 2016-06-15
GGGACTCGTGGTCCTCTCGCTGGAATCCAGCGCTGTGGGCCGCGCAAGGTTGGATCGTCGCAGCGCCGAATCCTCGCGGCTCAACGGGTTTCGGCCAGCGGTTCGTAGATGAGATCTCGCAGGATTGGTGCGGCAAGGTCATGGTCGACCTCAACGCCGTCTTCGATGCCGTCGCAAAGTTTTCGTTTGTCGACCCGCAACGAATCGGTATAGCGGGCGCCAGCTACGGAGGGTATGCCGTCGATTGGCTCATCGGGCACACGGATCGCTTCAAGGCCGCCGTCTCGCACGATGGCGTTTTCAACCTGGAAACGATGTCGTTCGAAAGCGAAGAACTTTGGTTTACCGACTGGGAATCCGGCGGTCCTCCCTGGAGTACCGCCGCGAGAAAGCATTTTGCGAGATGCTCGCCGCATTTGTCTGCAGATAAAATCAAAACGCCGACGCTGGTCATCACGAACGAGCAAGATTTTCGCGTGCCGGTCGATCAGGGCCTTCAATTGTTCACTGCGCTCCGCCGCAATGGTGTGCCATCTGAAACTCTCGTCTTTCCCGATGAGGGCCATTGGGTTCTTGGATCTCTCGACAGCAAACGCTGGCATGAAACCGTATTCGGCTGGATGAAAAAATATATCGGCCAGTAGATGACATCTTTGTGATTTTTGTGCCTTTTTGCGGCTAATCCAATAGGAGGGGATGTGAAGCAACGTATCGGAATTTTGCACCCGGGAGAAATGGGAATCTCTATCGCGGCGTCTGCGCAAAATAGCGGCTGCGAGGTCTATTGGGCTTCCGAAGGACGCCGGCAGCAGACACGCGAACGGGCGGAGCAATTCGGTCTGCGGGATTCGCGAACTTTGGCGTCGCTCTGTGCCGAGTGCCCGATCGTCATCAGTGTATGCCCCCCGCACGCGGCTGAATCGCTGGCGAATGATGTGCTTGCCGCCGGCTTTACCGGAGTTTATGTGGACGCGAACGCGATCGCACCGCAACGCACGATCAAGATCGGTCAAACGATGTCGGCAGCCGGTGTGAGCTTCGTCGATGGAGGCATCATCGGGTTCCCTGCCTGGAAGCCCGGAACAACATGTCTCTATCTGTCCGGAGAGCGCGCAGCTGCCGTCGCGCATTGTTTTTCTGCAGGTCCGCTCGATGCCAAAATCATGGGAACCGCAATCGGTAAAGCATCCGCGCTGAAGATGTGCTATGCGGCGAATACAAAGGGAACTGTCGCACTGCTCGCCGCCATATTAGCGACCGCTGAAACTCTCGGCGTGCGCGAAGAGCTGTTCGCGCAATGGAAGCACGATGACCCGGCATTACCCGAACAAGTTCAAAAGCGGATTCAATCCAATACCTCCAAAGCCTGGCGATTTGTCGGGGAAATGGAAGAGATATCGAGGACCTTCAGTGAAGCCGGATCCCCGGGCGAATTCCACGCCGCTGCCGCAAACATATATAAGCGGCTGGCGCAGTTTAAAGATTCACGAACGCCGCCGACACTGGACGAGATTCTTGCCGCATTGACGCAAGGAGCCGTCGCTCGATAAGTCCGGCGCGCGAAGCTTACTGTAGCGGCGGTCTATGTGAAAAAATTGGCTTCACAACTTATCAAATGTCGAATGTCTGTTGTGCGATGTTTAATGTAGTTGTCAAAACACCAGATGACCTACTGACCAAACCACCAAATCCTCAATGGGAAACGATTTAGTCATCAGGTCATTTCGTCAGTGAGTCGTTTTACAAGTTCCCGCCGCTACAGTAGTTCTCACTGCTCGCGGGGAGCCGGTTTCGAAAGATATTCCTTCGACTGCGCTTCGCTCCTGAGCGGTGTTGCCTTGTCCGGATCGATGCGAACCATCAAATAATCGATGTGATCGTCGATCTTCGTGAACCAATGCCCGGTCCCTGCCGGAATCACAACGACGTCGCCTGGCTTAAGGTCGTATGCCTTGCCGTTCCGAATTTCCGAGCCATTGTTGCCCGGACCGTTGAATTCGATAACGGTCCGCAGGGTACCGGGGCGTCTCTGCCTGTTGGTAATATCGGGACCGAGAACGAGGGTGGCCGTACCGGAGACGATGTGGTAAACCTCGCTGACCAGGTCGTGCTCCGCGACGGAATTAGGTGCGGGTTTGTCCAATTTTCCGCGATGGACCATGCCGATGCCGACGTGCGCCTTTCCAATCTCGATATCTCTCACTTGCTGATCGATTAATTTTTCGGCGATCGCCTTCTTTGTGTACGCCTCCAATTCGGATAGCGGAATATAGGTTCCCGGGCACATGTTGCAGGTTGGTTGCGGGTCGGTCGGATTGATCTTCCCCTGCGCCATCACGAGGACAGCGAAACCCGCAGCAATGGTGAGTCCCAATAGAAATTTGTTCATGTGAACCTCGTCATTCGTTTTAATTGAGTTAATTGAATTCCAGTGCCTTGATTATTGCCGTCTGATGGCGGTTGTCAACGGAGAACGTCAGGCGGTTTCGATTCGGTCTGTCTCGTCGAGACCGAGTTCGTGAATCATGATTTCTCTCATTCGAAATTTCTGGATCTTACCGGTAACCGTCATGGGAAATTCGTCAACCATCTTGACGTAGCGAGGGATCTTGAATGAAGCGATTTGTCCTCTGCAAAACGCCCGAATCTCTTCAGCGGAAAGCGCGGCGCCGGGTTGCAACTTGACCCACGCGGCAACCTCCTCGCCGTACTTTGCGCTGGGGATTCCGACGATTTGCACTTCGCTGATTCCGGGACAGGTATAGAGAAACTCCTCGATCTCACGCGGGTAAATGTTTTCCCCGCCGCGAATGATCATGTCTTTGACGCGGCCGGCGATCCGGCAGTAGCCGTCCTCGCGCATGACAGCGATATCTCCCGTGTGCAGCCAGCCATCGGGATCCACGGCGGCACGCGTGGCTTGCTCGTTATTGTAATAACCCTTCATGACGCAATAGCCGCGCGTGCAAAGCTCGCCTTGTGTTCCTCGCGGCACAATCTTTCCGGTGGCCGGATCAATGATTTTGATTTCGGTGTGAGGAAGCGCCCTTCCCACTGTCGTGACTCTTAATTCGATCGGATCGTCTGTCGTTGTCTGTGTAATGACCGGTGAGGACTCGGTCTGTCCGTAAGCAATTGTGATTTCCGGACAGTGCATTTCGGCCACGACTCGCTTCATCAGCTGGATCGGGCAAGGTGAGCCGGCCATGATTCCGGTGCGGAGCGACCTGAGATCGAAGCGGTCGAATTCCGGATGCTCCAGTTCGGCGCGAAACATCGTCGGGACCCCGTAAAGAGCGGTACACCTTTCCTCCGCCACTGCTTCGAGAGTTCTTAAGGCGTCAAAATGCGGCGCAGGTATGACGATGGTGGAGGCTTTCAAGACCGCCGCCATGTTGCCCATCACCATTCCGAAGCAATGGTAGAACGGTACCGGCAAGCAAATGCGATCGCCCGGCGCGATCCTCATGCACTCGGCCACGAGCAGCGCGTTGTTGAGAATATTGTGATGGCTCAGGACGGCCCCCTTCGGATGGCCTGTCGTTCCGGACGTGTATTGGATGTTGATCGGTTCATCGAAGGCGAGACCAGCTCCTCTCTGCCTCAACTCCGCGAAGGCCACGTGATCCCCCATCGCGAGGATCTGATTCCAGCCGAAGAAACTATCCGGATGGGTTTTATCAATCAGAATGAGATTTTTCAGGAATGGCAAATCCGCCGCCGACAGCGTTCCCGCTTTGGCGGCTTTCGCTTCCGGACAGGTCTCGAAGAATATCGAAACGAAATCGGCGTTCTTGAAATTCGGAACCATGATGAGCGTCTGACATCCAGATTGCTCGAGGGCGAATCTCAATTCGTACGCCCGGTATGCCGGATTGACGTTCACCAGAATGGCCCCGATTTTCGCCGTGGCGAATTGTACGATGACCCACTCGGAACAATTCGTGGCCCAAATGCCTACGCGATCGCCTTTCTGCACACCGAGATGCATCAGGCCACGCGCGAATCGCTCGACCGCGGCGCTCAACTCCGCAAAGCTGAGCCTCTGATTCTGATGACACGAAACCAGCGCAGGCGAATTTGAATAAGCCCGGGCCGCCGTGTCGAGCGCATCGCCTATTGTGCAGCCGAGCAGAGGAGTTGATCCTGTGCCGGAAGCGTAGCTCGGCTGAATTTTGGGTTCTTCCGAGCTCATGGTGCCTCCCCAAAATCTTCCTCGAAAAATTCCAGCGGCGAGCGGGATCCGCTTGCCCGAAGCTGCTGTTCCCGTGTCCGCAATTCGATACGGCGGATTTTTCCTGAAATGGTTTTCGGCAATTCCGCAAATTCCAGACGGCGGATCCGTTTGTACGGAGCGAGAGTTTTTCGCGAATGGCTGAAAATGTCGCGAGCGACTTCAGGTGAAGGTAAGTATCCCGCCGCTAATACAACGAATGCTTTTGGTACGGTGTGGCGAATCGGATGCGGGCTCGGAACGACTGCGGCCTCGGCAATGGCAGGGTACTCGATCAACACGCTTTCCAATTCGAAGGGGCTGAGCCGGTAATCGGCCGACTTGAATACATCGTCGGTCCGGCCAACAAAGGTGAGATAGCCATCCGCGTCTCTATGAGCGATGTCCCCCGTGTGGTAAAACCCATCACGAATCGCTGCGGAGCTCTTTTCGTGATCTCCGGCATAGCCTGGGGTGAGGCCAACAGGCCGATAGTTCAGATCCAGGCAGATTTCCCCATCGTCTGCAGGACGGCCGTCCACGTCCAGTAACACGACATCGTAACCCACGAGCGGACGGCCCATTGAGCCCGGCTTAACAGGCTGTCCGGGCGTGTTGCCGACTATTGCTGTGGTTTCAGTTTGTCCGTAACCATCACGAATCGTGATTCCCCATGCCGACTGAACGCGCTCAATGATCTCAGGATTTAGCGGCTCGCCCGCGCTGAGCGCTTCGCGCAGCGATACACGGTATCGGCCGAGCGGTTCCTGTACAAGCATCCTCCATACTGTGGGAGGAGCACAAAGCGTCGTTATGCGATGCTTTAGCAGCCCATCTAAAACCGCTTTTGCCTCAAACCGACTGTAGTTGTAAACGATAACGGTAGCTCCCGCGATCCAGGGCGCAAAGAAACTGCTCCATGCGTGTTTCGCCCATCCGGGGGAGCTGATGTTCCAATGCCGATCGCCTTCCCGAAGGCCCAGCCAAAAGAATGTCGAGAGGTGGCCCACAGGATAGCTTTGATGGTTGTGACGTACTAATTTCGGCTTCGAGGTCGTCCCGGATGTGAAGTACAAAAGCAGCGGATCGGCCGCCTGAGTCTCCCCATCCGGAACAAACGTTGAATCGAGTTCATGACTCTCTTCATATCGCTTCCACCCTGTGACGTCACCCACGGCGATTCTGGTCAGACTTTCGGGAAAACCTGTGAACTTCCCCGCCTGCCCCGCGCTCGCGACGATGTGCCGCACATTCCCGCGTGCGATTCGGTCCTCCAAATCCCCCGGCGTTAGCAGAGGAGTGGCGGGCGTGATGACCGCGCCGAGTTTCATAGCCGCCAGCAGCGTCTCCCACAACGCGATCTCATTGCCGAGCATGAGCAATATGCAATCCCCCCGGCGCACACCGCATTCGCGGAGAAAGTTAGCAACCTGATTCGAACGCCCCGACACAGCGGCAAACGACATAATGCATTGCCGTCCATCTTCCTCAACGATTTCCAGCGCCTCCGATTCGTTCCCATCGGCGTATGTGTCGAAGTAGTCCAGCGCCCAGTTGAAATGGGCCAGCTCGGGCCAGCGGAATTCCTTTACGGCCGTAGTGTAGTCAGTGCGGTGTTGTGCCAGAAAATCGCGCGCGCGAAGAAAAGCGGATGCGGACTCGTTGGGAAAAGACAGCGGCATGGGTCCAATTTTGATGGCAACGCGAACTATAGGAGAGACCACCAGAGGAGTCAACGGTCCGTGGTACGCTCTAAATATGAGCGAGCGGCCGCCGGAACGAGTGGTCATTCGAGGGGTAAAACCGGAACTCGAATGCGGGCGGTTTCCGGTCAAGCGGGTTCTGGGCGAAACGGTTGCAGTCGAAGCAGACATATTCTCCTATGGGCAGGACGCGCTCGAGTGCGTCGTGCGATACCGGCACGAGGACGAGGAACTATGGACGGAAATTTCCATGGAGGCGCTCGGCAACGACCATTGGCGGGCTCAGTTTCCGGTTGATAAGCTCGGCCAGTATATCTACACGATCACTGCCTGGATCGATCCTTTTCGGACTTGGTACCAAGACCTCCTTACAAGAATACGTGCGGATCAAGATGTCACCGTCGATCTTCAAATCGGCGCCGAAATGCTTAAAGCCGCCAGCGAGCGCGCGATGGACGCCGATGCACGGAAGCTTCAACATGCAGCACGGCATCTTCGAATTGAAGATGTCGACGATCGCCTCGCCGCGCTCGCGTCCCGGTATGCCGAGCGGTCCAGGGCTTCCCATTACCGCGAGCTGAGGGTTGCTGTCGATCCGATTCGCGCACGGTTCAGTACCTGGTACGAAATGTTTCCGCGGTCCTGCGGGACGTTCAAGGATTGTGAGCGGATCATTCCTGAAGTTGCTGAAATGGGGTTCGACGTCCTTTACTTTCCTCCAATCCATCCGATCGGGCGCACACATCGCAAAGGCAAAAACAACTCGCGGGAAGCTGAGCCTGGAGAACCCGGAAGCCCTTGGGCGATTGGTTCCAAGGAGGGTGGACATAAGGCTGTTCATCCTGAGCTCGGCACGCTGGACGATTTTCGCCGGTTTGTAGCCGCAGCAAAAAGACGAGGACTCGAGGTCGCATTGGATCTGGCCTATCAATGCTCGCCGGATCATCCGTATGTCCAGGAACACCCGGAATGGTTCCGATGGCGGCCCGATGGCACGGTTCAGTATGCCGAAAATCCTCCGAAAAAATATGAGGATATATATCCGTTCGAATTCGAAACCCCGCACTGGCGATCGCTTTGGGAGGAATTAAAGAGCATTGTTGAATTTTGGATCGACCAGGGCGTCCGGATTTTCCGCGTCGATAACCCGCACACGAAGCCATTCGACTTCTGGGAATGGATGATCCGCGATCTCAAGAAGAAACACCCCGATTTGATTTTCTTATCGGAGGCTTTTACCCGTCCCAATATCATGTATCATCTGGCAAAGCTCGGATTCAATCAGTCGTATACGTATTTCACCTGGCGCAACAGGAAGCATGAACTCACTGAATATTTCACCGAGTTGACCCGGACAGAGGTTGCGGAATTTTTCAAGCCGAACCTCTGGCCGAACACCCCTGATATCCTCCATGAATACCTGCAGCGCGGTGGGCGGCCGGCCTTCATGGCTCGGCTCGTGCTCGCAGCCACGCTTGGCGCAAATTACGGCATATATGGGCCCGCCTATGAGCTGTGCGAAAACGTGCCGCGTGAAGCTGGAAGCGAGGAGTATCTGAACTCGGAGAAGTACGAAATCAAACAACGCAATTTGTACGATCCGTCGAGCTTGAGAGCGTGCATCTCACGTGTGAATGCAATACGAAGAGAAAATCCGGCACTCCAATCGAATGCACATTTGCAATTCCACGCAATCGATAACGACCAGATCATTTGCTACAGCAAGCGAACTGCAGATAAACGCAATGTCATCGTGACCTTCGTTAATCTCGATTCTCTGTGGACACAAGCCGGCTATGTGGAGTTGCCAGTGGAGGATTTGGGAATCGACGTGCGATATCCCTATCGCATGGTGGATCTGCTCACCGGGGTCAGATTCATGTGGCAGGGCTCGAGGAATTACGTGGAGTTGAGGCCGTCTGAAGTGCCGGCTCATATACTGAGGAAGGAGTAGTAAGCCAGCGCAACCGATGCGCGAAATCACCGAAGGTTTCACCCTCGAAGACGATCCCCTGTGGTACAAGGACGCCATCATTTACGAGTTGCATGTCCGCGCCTTCTACGACAGCAACGATGATGGCATCGGCGACTTCGCCGGCCTGACCCAGAAACTCGACTATCTGCAGGATCTCGGCATTACGGCCGTTTGGTTACTGCCCTTCTATCCGTCTCCGCTGAGGGATGACGGCTACGACATCGCAGATTACACTGCTGTCCATCCTTCATACGGTACAGTAAATGACTTCCGAGCGTTCCTTCGCGAGGCTCACCGGCGCAGCATTCGGGTGATTCCGGAACTCGTACTGAACCACACCTCGGACCAGCATGCCTGGTTCCAGCGGGCGCGACGGGCGCGGCCCGGAAGTCCTGCGCGCAAGTTTTATGTGTGGAATGACACAACCGAGAAATACAAAGAAGCGCGCATCATATTCAAAGACTTCGAGACCTCCAACTGGACGTGGGATCCCTTTGCGAATCAATATTACTGGCACCGGTTTTATCATCACCAACCGGATTTGAATTTTGAAAGCGCCGACGTCAGGCGCAGCTTGCTGGCGGTGGTCAATTTCTGGCTTGGCATGGGCGTTGACGGCATGCGCCTGGACGCTGTGCCATACCTGTACGAGCGCGATGGGACCAATTGCGAGAATCTCCCGGAAACCCACCAGTTTCTAAAAAATCTTCGTAAGAAAGTCGATGAGCGATTCCGCCATCGTATGCTGCTTGCCGAAGCGAATCAATGGCCCGAAGATGCGATCGCCTATTTTGGCAGCGGGGACGAGTGTCACATGGCTTTCCATTTCCCGGTGATGCCGCGCATGTTCATGGCGCTGCGGATGGAAGACCGATTCCCTATTATCGACATTCTGGCGCAGACGCCGCCGATTCCCGAGACTTGCCAGTGGGCTCTTTTTCTTCGCAATCACGACGAACTGACGCTCGAAATGGTCACCGATGAAGAGCGCGACTACATGTATCGTGCCTACGCACACGATCCACAAATGCGCGTCAACCTGGGAATCCGCCGCAGGCTGGCATCGCTGCTCGGAAAGGACTGGAACCGTATCGAGCTAATGAATGCGCTGCTGTTCTCATTGCCGGGAACTCCGGTACTTTACTACGGGGATGAAATCGCTATGGGAGACAACATCTACCTGGGCGATCGCAACAGCGTGCGCACTCCGATGCAGTGGAGCGCGGACCGGAATGCCGGATTCTCGAAAGCAAGCCCGCACCGTCTATATCTGCCCATCGTGATCGATCCCGAGTCACACTACGAAGCGTTCAATGTGGAGGCGCAACAGAACAACCCCCATTCGATGTTGTGGTGGATGAAGCGGCTTATTGCCATGAGGAAACGATATAAAGCATTCGGACGCGGCACGCTGGAGTTTCTGTATCCCGAAAACCATCGAGTTCTCGCGTTTATCCGCCGGTATCAAGACGAAATCATTCTGGTCATCGCAAACCTCTCCCGCTTCGTTCAATACGCTGGTCTGGATTTGTCCGCATTCAGAGGAACTTCGCCGGTTGAACTGTTCGGCCGGGCGCAGCTACCGCCGATTGGCGATGCGCCGTACTTTCTCACTCTGGGCCCACACGCATTCTACTGGTTTTCAAAGGCGCGACATTTGTCGAAAGAGTTCCCGTTAGTTTCAATTCGGCCGACGCTTGTATCACCCAGATTCAGATCGAATACACGGAAGAAGACCCGGAAACCTACACGCTGCCGCTGTCGTTCGCTACCGGTGAGCGCGTGGAACAAATCCGGCAATCGTCACCAAATGCCATATTGGCGGACGTGACCGTGCGACTGAAAGAAAATGCCGTCGAAGGCATCCTATACGATGGGGTGCTCGATAAGGAATTTTGCACATCCCTTATCGATATGATCTTGCGGCGCCGGCATCTGCGCGGTATTGCCGGCGAATTCGTCGCCGCTCCTACGCGCCTGCTCCGAAACGGACCCACAGCGGCAATCCGAAATCTTGAAGTCGCCTCGATACGCGCTGAACAGAGTAATTCTTCCGTCGTTTTCGGAGATCAGCTCATCTTGAAACTCTTTCGCCGTGCGGAGGAAGGAACGAATCCGGATGTCGAAATCGGATGTTTTTTGACCGAACGAGTGGGATTTCCTCATGCTCCGCCCGTCGCCGGTACCATTGAATATCGAACAAACAATGGCCGGGCTGCAGCTGTCGGTATCCTCCAACGCTATGTCGCCAATCAAGGCGATGCGTGGCGGTACGCGCTGGATCAGCTTAGCCAGTACCTTGATCGGGCGGTCACGCGGCCTTCAGACGAACTGAAGGATCTATTGCGCCCGATGGCCTTCATCGAACGGTTGCAATTCACGCCCGTGCCGCCATTCGCGATCGAACTTATCGGTCCCTACCTGGAAAATGTGAAATTGCTCGGCCGGCGGACGGCGGAGTTGCACGTCGCATTGGCATCGAATAGCGAAGAACCGGATTTTGTCCCGGAGCCTTTTTCGCTGCTGTATCAACGATCGTTGTACCAGTCCATGCGGAACCACTCCGGGCAAATGTTCCAGTTGTTGAAAAGCAGTCTCGGTACACTGCATGGTGTTGTGCTCGACGAAGCGTTGAGGGTGCTTGATCTTCGAGGAGAGGTGCTGAATCGTTTCCGCACGGTGCTTTCGAGAAAGATAACAGCCAAACGCACGCGGATTCATGGCGACTTTCATCTCGGGCAGGTCCTCTACACTTTCATCTCGGGCAAGTCCTCTACACGGGAAAAGATTACTTGATTATCGACTTCGAGGGAGAGCCGGCCCGGCCGCTCACGGAGCGGCGAATCAAGAAGTCGCCGGTCCGCGATGTCGCCGGCATGTTGCGATCGTTCCATTACGCCGCGTACACCTCATTGTTTGGTCATTTGGGGAGCGCCAATGTTCGACCTGAGGATCTGGCTGGACTCGAACCCTGGGCTCGCCTCTGGAACGTATGGGTCTCTTCCACATTCCTCAACTCCTATTTGGAGCACGCCACGCCAGGTCAATTTCTCCCCGAAAATCGTGAGGAGCTGAATATACTGTTGAACATTTATCTGTTCGAAAAGGCGCTTTACGAACTGGGCTATGAGCTCAACAACCGTCCGGATTGGGTACGAATCCCGCTAACTGGAATTCTTCAGTTGCTTCAAACGGCGGAGCCGGTTTGAAGCGTGGGGGAACCGGCCGATGGCCGTTCAAAGAGGCTGCCGAAGGCAGCAGTACCGACAGTGGCCCGGACGGTGGGCCCGACGCTAAGATGAAGCGTGGGGGAACCGGCCGATGGCCGTTCAAAGAGGCTGCCGAAGGCAGCAGTACCGACAGTGGGCCGGACGCGCGAAGCGCCAGCCCGATAGGGCGCAGCCGAAACAGAAGGGCCCGACGCTAAGATGAAGCGTGGGGGAACCGGCCGTGAACTTGTGGAATTGGCCCGGCTCTATCGCATTCAAACTTCCTACCTCGATATGACGAAGCAGCCTCGCAAAGCCGATCCGGAGGCGCTGCTTTTGGTCCTGAGAGCGATTGGCGCAGGTGTTGAGAAATTCGAGGATGTACCTGAGGCACTTGTTCGACGCAAAGATGAATTACGCAAGCGCAAAGTCGAACCGGTGATGGTCGCATGGGATGGGAAGCTCGGCAGCCGAAAATTCGAGTTTGGATATCACCAGATTGAGATCAAAGGCCAGGAGACATTCGTGATCTCGGCCCCAACGAAGGCATATTTCCCTCTCCCTGTGGGAGAGGGCGGCGCGCCATCAGCGCGCCGGGTGAGGGCCTCGCAGAGGTGCTGGGGCATCTTTGCTCCGATTTATTCCCTGCACTCCAAGCGCAATCCCAGCGCAGGGGATCTCACCGATTTCGAACATTTGATGGATTGGATGCATGAGCTTGGCGGAAGCGTTGCCGCAACGCTGCCGCTGCTGGGCGCGTTCTTAGACGAACCGTTTGACCCCAGCCCCTACTCTCCCGCCACCCGGCTCTTCTGGAATGAATTTTATATTGATCTGGAACGCGTGCCGGAATTTGCCGGCGCCATTCCCGGTGAGCGGCCGCCCAAGACGAAGCTTGTCGATTACCGCGCTGTCATGACATACAAAAGGCGTATTCTCGAAGATCTCACGCGCCGATTTTTTCTCCAACCCGCTCCTCGACGCCTTCAGGCCTTCAGGAAATTCGTTGCTGAAAACAAACTGATCGAGAATTATGCCGAGTTTCGCGCTGTCACCGATCGCCGGCGCAAGGGATGGACCGCGTGGCCCGCCGGGCTGCAGAAAGGAAGGCTCGGCCGAAGCGACTACGATGAGAGTGCAAAAAGGTACCATCTCTACGTGCAGTGGATCATTCAGGAACAACTTGCGATGCTGGCGGATAAGGCCCGCACGCGAGCCCAGGTGCTCTATCTGGATCTTCCGCTCGGATTGCATCGCGACAGCTATGATGTCTGGCGATATCGCAAATTCTTTGTCCCCGGCGTAACGGGCGGAGCACCGCCGGATCCGGTATTTACGAGGGGACAGAATTGGGGTTTTCCGCCGATGAATCCCGAAGCGATGCGTTTGAATAGGTACGAGTATGTCATCGCATTCCTGCGAAATCACCTTCGCTTCGCGCGGCTCATCCGTATCGACCACGTTATGGGTCTCCATCGGCTTTACTGGATCCCGGAAGGACTGAGCGGAGACAAAGGCGTCTACGTCGAATATCCCGCCGATGAACTCTATGCAATTCTTTGTCTCGAATCACATCGGTACCAGGCGGGAATCGTTGGCGAAAATCTCGGAACCGTCGCTGCTGGTGTGAATCGGGCGCTTGTGAAACATGATATACGCCGGATGTACGTTACGCAGTACGAGATCATGGGAAATCCCGGCAAACCTGCGCTGAAGCCTATTCCCGCCAGAAGCGTCGCGAGCCTGAACACCCACGATATGCCGCCGTTTCAGGCGTTCCTTAACGGTCTCGACATTGATGACCGGTTAGATCTGGGTTTACTGGATCAGAAGACGGCCGGGAAAGAACTGAAACAGCGCGCGGTCATGAGGCGGAAGTTGCGTTCCTTCCTCGGCGCTATTCGTTTCTTGGCTAAGAGTATGGCTGATATCGTGCTAATTAATATGGAAGATCTCTGGCAGGAGACTCTCCCGCAAAATGTTCCAGCAACCGATCAGGAGCGACCAAACTGGCGCCGCCGGATGCGGCCAAGCATCGAGCAAATCCGAAAAATGTCGAGCGTCGCTGGGGTACTCGCCGATGTCTTTGCTCACCGATCACGATCTTTATCTGTTTAACGAAGGCAGTCACCTGAAGTTGTATGAGCGCCTTGGCTCGCACACACGTGTCGTAAATGGAAGGGAAGGCACAAACTTCGCCGTTTGGGCGCCCGATGCCGACAAGGTGTTTGTGATGGGCTCATTTAACCGCTGGAATAAGACTGCTCAGGAGTTGCATCCTCGCGGCCAGTCGGGTATCTGGGAAGGCTTTGTTCCCGACGTGGGGCACGGCGATGCCTACAAATACCACGTGGTATCGCGTTACCACGGCTATAAGGTGGATAAGGCGGACCCGGTGGCGTTTCACGCCGAGACACCGCCGCGAACGGCATCAATCGTCTGGAATCTCGATTACGAATGGCGTGACCAGGATTGGATGTCATCGCGTGCACAGCGAAATTCGTTCCATGCGGCTATTTCTATTTATGAGGTCCATCTCGGATCGTGGCGGCGCATTCCCGAAGAGAACAACCGATGCTTGAGTTATCGTGAGATTGCCCCGAAGCTCGCGGAGTATGTTGCGCAGATGGGCTTCACCCACGTCGAGTTTCTACCGCTGACCGAGCATCCGTTCTATGGCTCTTGGGGATACCAGACGACCGGCTACTTTGCCCCTACAAGCAGGTACGGCACCCCACAGGATCTGATGTATCTCGTCGATTACCTTCATCAGCATGGGATTGCGGTGATTCTGGATTGGGTGCCCTCACATTTTCCCACCGACGATTTTGCGTTGGGCTACTTCGACGGCACTCATCTGTACGAGCATTCCGATCCACGCAAAGGAATTCACAAAGACTGGGACAGCTATATCTTCAATTACGGCCGGCATGAGGTACGGAGTTTCCTGCTGAGCAGCGCAACGTTTTGGTTCGACCGCTATCACATCGACGGGTTGCGAGTCGATGCGGTTGCGTCCATGCTCTATCTGGACTACTCGCGAAAAGAAGGCGAGTGGATCCCGAACATCTACGGCGGCAATGAAAATCTGGAAGCGATCGACTTTCTGCGACGCTTCAACGCCAGCGTGTACCAAGACTATCCAGGCATCCAGACCATCGCCGAAGAATCGACGGCCTGGCCTATGGTGTCACGGCCGACATATGTCGGGGGATTGGGGTTCGGTTTCAAATGGGACATGGGTTGGATGCATGACACGCTCAAGTACATGAGCCACGATCCCGTCTATCGCAAATACCACCACAATGAACTGACCTTTCGAATGCTCTACGCATTTCACGAGAATTTCATTCTTCCCCTCTCGCACGACGAGGTCGTTCACGGCAAAGGATCTCTGCTGAGCAGAATGCCCGGCGATCTGTGGCAAAAATTCGCGAACATGCGTTTGCTGTACTCGTATATGTACGCGCAGCCCGCGAAAAAGCTGCTGTTCATGGGCGGAGAGTTCGGCCAGTGGGCCGAGTGGTCGCACGACAATAGCCTGGAATGGCATCTGCTTCAGTATGAGCCCCACCGCGGGCTCCAAAAGCTGATTGCCGATCTGAACGCGACCTACAGGGCCGAGCGGGCGCTCCACGAGCTGGATTGCGATCCCGCGGGCTTCGAGTGGATCGACGGCAGTGACTCGCAGCAAAGCATGCTCAGTTTCATGCGGAGATCAAAAGGCGGAGATGAACTCATCGCCGCTGTCTTTAATTTAACTCCGATGCCGCGGCACAACTATCGCGTCGGCGTCCCGCGCCGCGGCTACTGGCGAGAAATTTTCAATAGCGATTCGCAGCAATATGGCGGGGCGGACTTCGGCAACCTGGGCGGCAACGATGCCCAAAACATCGCCTGGCACGGGAAACAGTACTCGCTGAATCTGATTGTCCCGCCGCTCGGTGCCGTGTTCTTCAAAAGCAGTAATGAGTGATCTTGGAGCGGTCTGGTTGGATGAGAGCCGGTGCCGATTTCGCGTCTGGGCTCCGCTTTCCGGCGAGGTGCAGCTGCATATCTTGTCTCCACAGGAATACTTGTTGCCGATGCAGCAGAAGCCCAACGGTTATCACCAGGTGACCGTTGAAAAACTCCCGCGAGGAGCGCGATACAAGTATCGCCTCGCAACCGGCAAAGAATTACCGGATCCGGTTTCGCGCTATCAGCCCGAGGGAGTACACGGACCTTCCGAAGCGGTCGATCCACGATTCGATTGGCAGGATCAACACTGGCTTGGGCTGCCAATCGAAAACTACATCATTTACGAGTTACACGCCGGGACGTTCACTACCGAAGGCACATTCGAGGCTGCCCTTCGCCACCTTGATGATCTGGTCAATATCGGAATAACTGCTGTGGAAATCATGCCGGTCGCGCAATTTCCCGGCACAAGAAACTGGGGTTACGACGGCGTGTTCCCCTTTGCCGTTCAAAATTCCTACGGCGGTCCGGTTGCGCTGAAAAAGGTTGTGAACGCGTGTCACCAGCGCGGACTCGCGGTGATTCTCGACGTTGTGTACAACCATCTCGGCCCTGAAGGCAATTATCTCTCGCAGTTTGCGCCATACTTCACGGATCGGTACAGAACACCATGGGGACCCGCGCTGAATTTTGACGACGCACACAGCGATGAGGTCAGGCGCTTCTTTGTTTCAAACGCGCTCGAATGGATTACCCACTATCACTTCGATGCCCTCCGGCTGGATGCAGTTCATGCCATTCTCGACCACTCGGCACTGAACTTTCTGGAAGAACTTGCCGACTGCGTGCACGAGCAAGGTACGGCGCTGAACCGGCGAGTGTATGTAATCGCCGAAAGCGCGCTCAACGATACCCGCATCATCCGGCCATCAGAGTTGGGCGGATATGGCCTGGACGCTCAGTGGAATGACGATTTTCATCATTCCCTTCATACATTGTTGACCAGAGAACGCGAAGGCTACTACGCCGACTTTGGCGACTTTCAACATATGGCACAGGCGTTCTCTGAAGGATTCGTTTATTCCGGCCGGTATTCAGTCAATCGCGGCCGCCGCCATGGGAATTCCTCGCGAGGAATTCCATCGGTAAAATTCGTCGTTTTCGCTCAGAACCACGATCAAGTCGGCAACCGGATGCTTGGAGAGCGCCTCGGACAGCTGGTGTCGTTTGATGCGTGCAAGCTCGCCTACAGCATTGTCCTCCTCTCGCCGTTTATCCCCTTGCTCTTTATGGGCGATGAATACGGTGAGACGGCGCCCTTTCAGTTTTTCGTCAGTCATTCTGACGAAAAGCTGATCGAGGCGGTGCGCCGCGGCCGCAAAGAAGAGTTCGCGTCCTTCAAGTGGAGCGGAGAACCGCCGGATCCGCAAGATGAGCAGACGTTCGTCAGATCCAAGCTCAATCGCGCGCTGAAGGATCATCCCCGCCATCGCGCGCTGCTCGAGTACAACAAGGAATTGATCCGGCTTCGCAAGACGCTTCCCGCCCTGCGTTGCCTGAGCAAAGAAAAAATGGATGTTGTGAGCTTCGAAGACGAATGTGTTCTGGCTGCCCGGCGCTGGAACGGCAGCAACGAAATACTCTCAATCTTCAATTTCAAGGATCGCGAGGTCCGTCTGATCCAATCGATCCCATACGGCGTCTGGCGAAAACGGCTCGACTCTCACGACCCGCGCTGGATGGGAAATGGCTCGCGAGTTCCCGAAATTATGGAATCCGTGTCACACGGCAGTCTTACGCTTCCGCCCCATGGCGTCGTGCTATTCGAAAAGGAGGTCGAGGACTGATGGACCGCTACATCTGTATACACGCTCATTTCTATCAGCCGCCGAGAGAAAACGCATGGCTCGAGTTCGTTGAGCTGCAGGATTCCGCATACCCATTCCATGACTGGAATGAGCGGATCACCGCGGAGTGTTACGCGCCAAATGGGACGTCTCGGATTCTGGATGGCTACCGGAACATCGTGAAGATCACCAACAACTATGCGCACATCAGTTTCAACTTCGGCCCCACTCTGCTGGCGTGGTTGGCCGAAGAAGAGCCGGAAACGTATCGGACCATTCTCGAAGCGGATAAGGAAAGCCAGCAGCGGTTCTCCGGTCACGGTTCCGCGATCGCTCAGGCTTACAATCACACGATACTTCCACTTTCAAACTCCCGCGACAAACACACTCAAATCCTTTGGGGGATTCGCGATTTTGAATTTCGGTTTGGACGCAGGCCCGAAGGAATGTGGCTGCCCGAGACTGCGGTTGATCTTGAAGTGCTCGACATACTTGCCGGCTTCGACATCCGGTTCACCATACTGTCGCCGTATCAGGCGAGACGCACGCGCAAACTGCGACGCCGCGCCTGGCGTGATGCAAGCGGCGGCCGTATCGATCCTTCCATGCCGTATAGCGTGAGGCTGCCGTCGGGCAAACGGATAGCGGTGTTCTTTTACGACGGCCCGATTTCGCAAGCGATCGCGTTTGAGGGCCTGCTGGAAAAGGGAGAAAACCTCGCAGGCCGCCTTCAGTCTGCGTTTTCGGATGCGCGGTCCTGGCCTCAGATTGTTCACATCGCAACCGACGGTGAAACCTACGGCCACCATCACAAAAAGGGTGAGATGGCACTCGCTTACGCGCTGCATCACATTGAAACCAACAATATCGCGAAGCTGACGAACTACGGTCAATACCTCGAGCGGCATCCTCCAACCCATGAAGCAGAAATCTGGGAACGAACGGCATGGAGTTGCGTTCATGGTGTCGAACGATGGAATAGTCACTGTGGCTGCAATTCCGGGCGGTATCCAAACTGGAATCAATACTGGCGGACGCCGCTGCGCCAGGCGTTCGACTGGCTGCGGGATACCGCTGCGGCACGGTTCGAGCAGAAGGACGGCGAGATCTTCAAAGATCCGTGGCAGGCTCGGAATGAATACATCAACGTCATTCTGAACCGCCGGCTGGACAACGTGGGGAAGTTTTTCAAAGAGCAGGCCTCACACGAGCTGAGCCCGGACGAGCGGATCACTGCGTTAAAGCTCATGGAGATGCAGCGACATGCGATGTTGATGTATACAAGCTGCGGCTGGTTCTTCGACGAGCTTTCCGGTATCGAAACAACGCAGGTCATCCAATACGCCGCTCGGATGATTCAGCTCTATCAAGAGATCTTCGGAGAACCACTCGAGCCGATGTTTATCGACCGGCTCGAGCTCGCCAAAAGCAATGTTCCTGAGCACCAGGATGGCCGCGTCGTTTACGAAAAATTCGTGCGGCCTGCGATGGTCGACCGGCAGAAGGTAGCGGCCCATTCCGCGCTCATCTCGTTATTCGAGAACTACGCGGAAGAAACACAGGCGCACTGCTACAAAGTCCAGACCGAAGATCTGAGCGCCGTTGAAGCCGGCCGGTCCAAACTCATCGTCGGACGGGCGCGCATTACATCAGAAATTACCGAGGAGTCGGATGTTTTCGTTTTCGGGGCCTTGTATATGGGCGATCATTCGATGAATGCTGGTGTGCGCGCATATCGCGGAAAAGAAGAATACAATGCGCTGAAGCAGGAACTCTCCGATCCATTCCACCGCGCAGATTTTCCGGAGGTCATTCGGCTTCTCGACAAGCACTTCGGCGAGTCCACTTACTCATTGCGATCGATCTTCTACGACGATCAGCGGAAGATCTTGAACATCATCATGAAATCCACACTCACCGAAGCGGAAGCAGTATATCGGCAGCTCTACGAGACACACGCCCCCATGATGCGCTTCGTTTCGGACTTGGGGGTACCGCTGCCTCGAGCCTTTTCGATGGCCGCCGAATTTGCCCTGAACAGCAGCCTGCGCACGGCGTTTGAAGATTCCGACAATATCGATTTCACACGCATCGACGCCTTGCTCGACGAAGCGGGCGCCAACAACGTCACTCTGGACGGCACGACTCTGGGTTTCGCTTTGCGGGAAGCGATCAAGCGGCTGTCCGAAGAGTTTCTCGAAAATTCAGACAACCTGGAGTTGATGAAGAAACTGGAAGCCGCAGCGGGCCTCGCTCGCAGCCTCCCCTTCGACGTGAACGTCTGGCGAAGTCAAAACCACTATTACCAGATGCTTCAAAAAATCTATCCCGCCTGGCTGGAAAAGGCTTTGGCCGGCGACTCGATGGCGCGGGAATGGGTTTACCACTTTGTCGCGCTGGGCCGGAATCTATCTGTAAAGGTCGACACACCGGCGTTGTCCGGCTTTCGGAAAGTGTCATGAGGATTCCGGTCTCTACCTACCGGCTTCAGTTCAATCGCGATTTCCGATTTGCGGATGCAATCGAAATCGTCGATTACCTGTACGATCTCGGTATCACGGACCTTTACGCTTCTCCGATTCTGAAAGCGCGGTCCGGCAGCACGCACGGTTACGATGTAATCGATCCTACCCAACTCAATCCCGAATTGGGCACGCTGGAAGAATTCAACCAACTTATTGATGCGCTGCAAGCAAAAGGCATGGGCCTCGTTCTCGACATCGTACCCAATCATATGGCTGCGAGTGTGGACAACCCGTGGTGGTTCGATGTCCTCGAGAAGGGCCAGGAATCGCCCTACGCCGCCTTCTTCGATGTGAACTGGGAATCAAAGAAGGTGTTGCTGCCGATCCTCAGCCGGCCTTACGGTGAAGCTCTTGAACGTCATGAGCTTGTGCTTAGAGTCGAAAACGGACGGCCTGTTCTCCAATATCACGAACAGAGATTGCCAATAGCGGCAGGCGCCGAAAACATGACCGTGGATCAGGTGCTATCACATCAGCATTACCGTCTGGTGTTTTGGCGCAAAGCTGCGGATGGAATCAACTACAGGCGGTTTTTCGACATCAGCGACCTGATCGGATTGCGGGCTGAGCGTGATGACGTCTTCAACGCAACCCATCAGTACGTGCTGAAGCTCGTCGAAGAAGGAAAAGTCACTGGACTGCGAATCGATCATATCGATGGTCTGCTCGATCCTAAAGGCTACCTCGACAGATTGCCGGACGTTTATGTGGTCACGGAAAAAATTCTCGCCGGGAACGAACAACTGCCATGCGATTGGCGCACGCACGGAACGACAGGCTACGACTTCCTGAATTTCATGAACGGCGTCTTCATCGACCGAGAGGGTTTTCACGAGCTCGAAACGATCTATTCCGAATTCACCCGTTCGACGCATACTTTCACCAGCGCCTTCCGCGAACGGAAGCGGCAAGTCATCCGGGAACTCTTCGCCGGTGAGATAGCCACGCTCGCGCACCGTCTATGCGAATTGGCCGAGAAAGACAGGCATGCGCGCGATGTGGCCAGAGGCGATTTGAAGGAAGCGCTGGTATCGGCAACGGCGTGCCTGCCTGTATATCGTACCTACATCCGTGATGCGCAAATCTCGGAGCGCGATCGTGCGTATATAGAGGACGCAATTGATCTTGCGGGCAAAGGACCGGCGTTCGATTTCCTCCGCCGGGTGCTGCTTGTCGATCCTGCCTGGTATCTCCAGCACCAAACCCGCGATTATCTCGACTTTGTCATGCGCTGGCAGCAATTCACAGGTGCCGTGATGGCCAAAGGGCTCGAAGACACGACATTCTATGTTCACAATCCTCTAATGGCGGTAAATGAAGTCGGAGGAGATTCCAATGGCCCGGAGGTTTATTTCGGCGTGGAAGAATTCCACCGTCGCAACCGGACGCGCCGGGGCCGTTGGCCGCAAACGATGAACGCGACTTCGACCCATGATACGAAGCGAAGTGAGGATGTCCGGACGCGAATCAATGTGCTTTCAGAAATGCCGCGTGAATGGGAGCGCTGCCTTCGCCGCTGGACCCGGTACCATGCGGATGCTGCCGCGCCCACTCCGAACGAACAGGTACTCATCTTCCAATCCATTTTGGGCGCTTGGCCGATCGAGCCCGATCGCTTCAAGCAATATATCGTAAAGGCTCTGCGCGAAGGCAAGACACACACCAGTTGGATCGATATCAACGAACACTATGAGCTGCGCGTGCTGTCCTTCATCGACTCGTTATATGCGAACGAAGAATTTTTGACCGACCTTGTGCGCTTCCACAAAAAAATCTCTTACTTCGGCGCTGTCTCGTCCCTTTCCCAAGTCGTCTTGAAGATCACGTCGCCTGGCATTCCCGATTTTTATCGTGGTACTGAAGTTTGGGACCTTAGCCTCGCGGATCCGGACAATCGCCGTCCCGTTGATTTCGCCTCGAGGATTCAAATGCTCGAGCAGTTGAAGACTCATGCAAATCCTCGAAAGCTGCTGAAAGATTGGACGGACGGCCGTCTCAAACTCTATGTCACCTGCAAACTGCTCAATTTCCGCCGCGACCATTCGGATCTTTTCCTGCGCGGCGAATACATTCCCCTGCGTGTCAACGGTTCCCGCGCGGACCATATCATCGCCTTTGCACGGCAATTACACGATGACTGGTGCGTCGTTGCAGTCCCTCGTCTCCTCGCCAAATTGCGCCGGAGAAAGAACGTTTGGAGCGGCACTTCCGTAGAGTTGCCACCTCAAGCCCCAACGCATTGGATGAATATCCTGACCAATGAGGAAATCTGCAGGGACCGATTCGCCTCGGAATTGTTCTCACAGCTTCCTTTCACTGTACTTACGGCGCAGAAGTGAGATCGATTTTGCGCCCGGAAGTAGCGCAATTGAGCTGCCCGAAGCCGTTTGTAGCACGATGGTGCCGTTGCTACCGCGATGGCCCCCTGAGATAAAACTAACCAGATTCTTATCCTTTCGAAATTGAATTTACCCGGGGTAAGGTTCCACTGTGTTGGACCTTACCCCGGCTTCTTTTTTTACAACTGACTATTGAGCGGAGAAAAGGGGTTCTTAGCTTTGGAGAGTCGACTCCGGCGAACGCGTGATGACACGTTCGAGCCATTGCCGAAATCGCTGCCGGGAGTTAAAAACTTAGTATATCCATCCTACGGTGGGACCGCCGTTCGCCTCGGAGAAGCCCCAAAACCAAATAGGTTGGTCCCACTGTACTTCTAACTTGACCATCCGTCAAGTGACAGCAACTGTTCCAGTGGTCACATCAAAGCCCGATCTACCAAAATGGAATAACCACTCATATGTAGTTGTATTGGCATATAGTTTGCTCACCCACCTGAGTGGGACCGCCTTAATGCCACCTTCACGATACAGACCACGAATCGTGTTCATCGACCTAAGGATCAGCAACCGGCTGGCCATTTGCGGGAATGGACGAGAAATTTTACCTACAGTAAGCTTTATCCGATGAGAAGCATCATTTCTTCATTGGAAGGCGAATGGCGCCGCTACAAAGCGCTAGGGGAAGGCGCCTTTCGGCAACTCCGGGACGAGGAATTGGGAAAAAACGGTCCGGGCGAAGGTAATTCCGTTGCAACCCTCGTCTGGCACATCGCGGGTAACTTCAATTCGCGATTCACGGATTTTCTCAGTTCCGACGGCGAGAAGTCTTGGCGGAATCGCGATTCCGAATTTCAGCCGCGCGACGGTGTTTCACGCACCGAACTGTTGGAACGATGGAACAGCGGATGGCGAACACTTTTCGCCGCCCTCGGGGACCTCTCTGATGACGATTTGTCTCGTATGGTAACGATCCGCGGCGAGAAATCTCCAGCTCACCAGGCGTTACACCGGCTTCTTGCACACACAAGTTACCATGTGGGACAGATCGTGTACCTCGCGAAGGCCTTTCGAGGCGCCGAGTGGAATTCCCTGTCCATTCCTCCCGGCAAATCGGAAGAGTACAATCGGAATCCTACGCGCGAAAAGCCCCCGAGATGACAATTGTCAGGGTTCAATAGGACGGTCGAGCACGATTTCGATAGTGGTACCAGGTTCTAGTACAAGATCCTTTCCTCGCGTGAGCAAAACAGCCGCAGTTCCCGCAGCTGCGCCCACTCCGCCGCCAACGACCGCGCCTTTGCCCCTGTCGGCGATGACGCCGATCAACGCCCCTTGCGCAGCGGTCGTGCCGACGGTTTTCGCATCTTCTCCTTTGCTCGAATCGCCTTGCACGGTCGCTTCGCCTTTTCGTTCACCGGCGCCGCCCGCGCCGCCAAGCGAGGTGTAGATAGGAACGGTGATTCCACTGGGCAGCACCAATGTTTGAAAATTGAGTGTCAACTCTCCTTTCCCTTTCACGCGCCCAGGCCGTCTGATTTCCGTTACCTTGCCTCGGACAAAAGAGCCCTCGGGAATAACGATCTTATTGTTGACGGTTATTGGAAACACTGTTTTTCCATAAATGCCGTCGCCGTCCCTCGCGTTTTTTGTGCTGATGCGGCTCGTGAGCGTGACGGGAATAACTGTTCCGGCAGGCACGACCACAGGCGGTTGAACTTTGCTTGGATCAATGTCCAATGAACGTGGTCCTCGCTGTGCAGGTTGTTGCAACAAGGCGGCGACAATGACCAGTCCGATCATAATTTCTCCTCTCAACAGTACAATAGGACGAAAGACGCCAGAAGGAGCAAAAAGTCTCAAGATATTGTTAAAAATTTTCGCAATTCCGCCAAGGCCTTTCCGCGAGCACTCAAGCGATTTTTCTCTTCCGTATTCAATTCCGCCATTGTGCGATTCAGGCCGGGCAATAGAAAGATGGGATCATAGCCGAACCCCCGCGTGCCCGAAGGAGAATGAGCGATGACTCCGGCGACGTTCCCTTCGACGGTCCAGATGATTTTGCCGCGCTCGGCCAGAGCCAGGGCGCAATAAAAGACAGCGTCGCGTTGCCCATCCGGCACCGACTCCATCTCGTGAAGAACGCGCCGGATTCTCGCCGGAGGATTTTCGGCATAACGCGCCGAGTGGACGCCGGGACGGCCTCCCAGCGCTTCAACACAAAGCCCGGAATCGTCGGCGAGCGTAACATCGTCCACAAATCTGCTGTAGTGCTCCGCCTTCTGGATAGCGCTGGCAATAAACGTATCACCGGTTTCCTCGATTGTCGGCAATCCGGGTGGAAGAGAATCGAGGACCCAACCCGGCACGTCTCCTAACGCGGAGCGGATCTCGATCACTTTCCCCGCATTCGTTGTCGCGATAATCAGCCGCTTCATCGTTCAAAAGCGACGAATGTTGCTCCTCTTGAGTATTTTAGCGTCCCGCTAAGATCTTCTTCTGTATCTCAATCAGCTCGCGAATGCCGCGGCGGCCAAGCTCCAGAAGTTGGTTCAGAGCGCTAACGCTGAAGGGAAACCTCTCGGCTGTTCCCTGAATCTCAACAAACTCGTCTCTGTCGGTCATGACAATATTGAAATCAACGTCGGCCGACGAATCCTCGGCGAAATTCAGGTCCAGCATGGGAACTCCATTGACAATGCCCACGCTGACGGCCGCAACGTGGGACCGGATGGGGTCCCCGCGTAATTTATCCGTTTTCCGCAGCGAATCGACCGCCTGCCTTAATGCGATGAATGCCCCCGTAATGGAGGCTGTGCGTGTACCGCCGTCGGCTTCAATCACGTCGCAGTCGATCCAGATCTGCCGTTCTCCAAGTTTCTCGAGTTCAATCGAGGCCCGCAACGCACGCCCGATCAGCCGTTGGATTTCGTGGGTCCGGCCGGATTTTTTTCCCGCCGTGGATTCGCGGGGCGTGCGGACGTTGGTTGCCCGCGGAAGCATGGAGTATTCGGAAGTAATCCAACCTTTGCTGGTTCCCTTCAGAAAAAGGGGGACCGTCTCTTCGACTGTTGCCGTACAGATCACGCGCGTATGTCCGATCTCGATTAAGGCCGATCCTTCCGCTTGCGCAATGAATCCGGGCGTGATCCGCACGGATCGCAACTGGTTGGCTGCGCGCCCTTCGAGTCTCATTTTAGCTGAGCGGTCTTCTCTTCGTGTGGTATGACGTTGGTGATCGAAAGGTCCATCTCCAGCGGCAGAAGCAGCAAGCAATGCCCCGCTAGTGTTTCCTTCTCCACACCGCCAATGAGGATCTTCACCTGTTTAATTTCGGGGAGGTTGTAGGTCAGGGAATCCACGATCGAATAGATCGTCGTCAATTCGTTCAGAACGCCGCCCGGATGGGCTGTCGCCAATGCGTCGGAAAAATCAATGAACGCTGTCCCTTGCTCAGAAATAAAGAGGTCTTGAACTTTGGCTTCTTTGGGCAATGGGGCCAGCATCGTGTCGTGGCCTGGCCCTTCTTGGATCTTTTGCAGAATCTGCCTGGCGCGGTTTGCAATCTCCGCGGACTTGAATATCGTCTGGTCCTCAGCAACAAGGAGCGAATCGCCGCTCGCTGCGGGAAAGAAGATTTTGACGGTCATCGGCGGATCCGTGGGCGCATAGAGAGGTTGTGCGGGCGGTTTGAAAGGGTTTTCTTCCGTTTCACGCTCATTCACCATCGATCGAACTCGCCCGACGATGTCGACGAAGAAACCCATCGCAATCGCTCCGCCGATTCCAAAAACGATGAGACCGATCTTGATATGTCTTGGCATGTCAGTTCGCCGCCGCCTGCGGTGATTGGGAGAATCGTAAGATCGCATTGACAAGCGCGTCAGCCAGGGTCTTCTGAAAACCGTCGTCCGCAAGCGTTTGGGCGTTTACCGGGTTATTGAAATTTCCAATCTCGAGAAGCACCGAAGGCATGGTTGCACTGCTCAAGACAGCGAGTGGAGCCGTTCGAACCGCGAATTTAGATCCGGGAATGGCTTTGCTCAATTCTTCCTGAAGAACATTGGCAGCCGACGCACTGGCCTGGTGATGGATGCGGTATCCGAGATACCATGGCAGGAAGAGCTGATCGCGTCCGCCGGCTGCAGCCGTAGTAAATGCCTGCCCGAAATTATCCTTCATAACGAAGACGGACGAGCCGTCATCGAGTTTATTTGCAGAGTAGCCTGCATGAAGACTGATGAAGAGATTCGCCTGATTATTATTCGCGACAGCCGATCGGGCTTCGTTATCGAGGGCAACGTCGGAATCCCGAGTCAGCAGGACGGTCGCTCCGAGCCGGTTTTGAAGCGCTGTTCTCAATTTCCTGGCGAAAACCAGCGTGAAGTCCTTTTCTACCATTGACGCGCTTTTTGATCCCGTATCCATTCCGCCGTGGCCGGGATCGATCACCACGACTCGAACTTTCCGTTGCGCCGGTATCACGTCGGGCTTGGCAGCGGGCGCGGGTGTTACGACCGGTGGGGGTGCCGCTTCAGTAACCGGTTCCTTCTTTGTGAGCAGGTCGAGAAAGAAAACGCGGTTATTGTCGGCGGCTGTTAACCGCATGTCTGTCACATCGCGGGTGAGGTCGAGAACGATCTTTGCCTCACCATCTGAATCGTCAAAAGCGATGGAGCGCACCAACCGATCCCGATGATCCAGGCGTTCGCGAACCGGATCCAGAGCCGGGCGATCGATTGCGAGAATCGCTCTTTGATTGTCCCGCTTCAGATCCAACTTCAGCGGCACACTGCAACGTAGCGTCAGCCGCGTTATTGGACCGAGCGTCTG
>WNGK01001325.1_pt1 | contig 26597 bp, 35 predicted proteins | sample 5400601 | NCBI WGS metagenome assembly WNGK01 (sample SAMN13153376, study PRJNA577476) | soil metagenome | isolation source: 60 cm soil or saprolite under Garry oak tree replicate 1 | place: USA:California | collected 2016-06-15
TACGGCGTGGTGCAGCTGCTCGAGTCCTTCGGGGCCCGCCTGGTCTCGTCCGCGCCGCTGGTGTCGCGCTTCGCGGCGCGCTGGTCGGCGGCCGAGCTCGCGGGTCACCGCGCCGCCGCGGAAGCGCTGGCGGGGATCGGGGGGGGCGGCGCGCCACTCGCACACGTTCCCACCCCTCGCCCGGCACGAGACGTGGAGCATGGCGCCCTCGAACCCGACGAGCAACCGCAGCAGCTCCGTGAATCCGGTGCCGTACAGGGCGCACGCCGCGCCGTCCGGGGTGGCGTGCACGGCGATGGCGTCGGGCACGCGCGCGATCGGGACCTGTCGCTCCCGCCGCAACTCGGCTCCGAACACAGCACGCGCCGCCCGCCGCGCCGCCCTGTACCCGAAGACGCGCGGCGCGGCGCGCGCGGCCAGGCGCGTGAGCCCCAGCAGCCGTCGCACCCCGCGCCGGGCGGCGCGGCGGCCGGCGTCGGCGAACACCAGGTCGGCGTCCGGGCGCCGCCCCACCAGTCGCAACAGCGCCTCCACGTGCGCCTGATCGGCGGCGGCGTCGCGCCGCACCATCCCCTCGTACTCGCGCAGCTGCATCGCCACGGTGTGCGAGAGCCCGAGCCGCTTGGACAACAGCTCCTCGGCGAACTCCGACAGTCCGTCCTCGACCGGCGTGTCGAGGTTCTTGACCGCCTCCAGGACGGCGAGCGGGACGATGCTGTGGACCACGGCGCGCGAAACCTAGCACGCCCCCACCCCATTGCGGAACCCGGGCGCGTGGAGAGAGGTTACGGCACACCATGACTCCCCCCGTCCCCCCCAGCTCCCCACCCCCCGCTTCCAGCCCCGCCGCCGACGCCGAGAAGCGGGCGAGCTTCGAGCGCGAGGCGCTGATCCACCTGGACAGCCTGTACCGGGTGGCGCTGCGGCTCACCAGCAATCCGGCCGAAGCCGACGACCTGGTCCAGGAGACCATGCTCAAGGCGTACCGCGCCTGGCACCAGTTTGCGCGGGGCACCAACGCCAAGGGCTGGCTGCTCACGATCCTGCGGCACGCTTTCATTAATGAATACCGCCGCCGCACGCGGCACCCCGAGACGGTGGACATCGATGCGATCGAGCCCTTCTCCGTGTTCGAGGAGGTCCAGGACGACGACCCACAGGGCACCTTCTTCGACCGCATCGTGGACGACGAAGTGCTTCGGGCCATCGACCAGCTCCCGGAACAATTCCGTGAGACGGTGGTGTTGAGCGACGTGGAGGGCATGTCGTACGAGGAGATCGCCCGTGTTCTGGACGTGCCGGTCGGCACGGTGAAGTCGCGCCTGTTCCGTGCCCGGCGGCTGCTGCAGCGGAAGCTGTACGAGTACGCCGTCGGCATGGGGTACATTAAGGGGAACGCGACATGAATTGCCGGGAGTGCAAGGAACACCTCTACGAGTACCTCGACCGGGAGCTCACGCCGGCCGTGGCAGAGGAGATCCGGCAGCATATTGCCGAGTGCCCTCCCTGCGGGGAGAGCTTCGATTTCGAACAGGTGTTTCTCACATTCGTGCGGGCGCGTTGCCGGGCGCACGGCGCCTCCCCCGAATTGCGCCGCCGCATACTGGACGAGCTGCTCGACGAGTGAGGTGGCTCACCCGCGACGGGCTGATCGCGGCCTGCGCGGTGGGGGCCGGCACCACGTGGGGCCTCGGCTGGGGCGGGCTGGCGTTGCTCGCCGCGTTCTTTGTCTCCGGTAGCGTCCTCACCCAGCTTGCCGAGCGGCAGGGCCCGCGGCGCAGCGCACGACAGGTGCTGGCGAATGGCGGCGTGGCCGCGGTCGCGGCGCTGTTCGGCGCATGGACCGCGGCATCCGGCGCCCTCGCCGCGGCCGCGGCCGACACGTGGGCGACCGAGATCGGCGCCTTCTCCCCGTTTCCTCCCCGCCTCATCACCTCGGGCCGTCGCGTGACTCGCGGCACGTCCGGCGGAATCACGGCCCTGGGAACGCTGGGCGGCATGGCCGGGGCGCTCACCATTGCCTGGTTGGCGCACCGGTTGGCACCCCGGGGCGCCGCCCCGGGGTTAGCCGCCCTGACGGGCGCCGGTGTGACGGGCATGCTGGCGGACTCGCTGCTGGGCGCCACGCTCCAGGGCAAGTACCAGTGCCCCGCGTGCGACGCGCGCTTCGAGCGCGCCAATACCGTGTGCCACGAGCCCGTCCGGCTCACCGCCGGTTGGGGATGGCTGGACAACGACGGCGTCAACCTGGCGGCCACCGTGTGCGGCGCCGCGGTCGCGGTCGTGCTCCAGGGTTCCCACTGATCTGGGACGCGGTCGTCGTGGGCGCGGGACCGGCGGGGTCCACGACCGCGCTGCTGCTCGCCCGCGCCGGTGCCTCGGTGCTGCTGCTCGACCGCGCCCGCTTCCCTCGTGACAAGCCGTGCTCGGAGTACTTGAGCCCCGCGACCACGGACGTGCTCGAGCGTCTGGGGGGAGGCATCCTCGCGGCGGTCGAGCGCACGACGCACGCCCGGCTGTACGGCATGAAGGTGGTCGCGCCCGGTGGGGCCGCGATGGTCGGCCGGTTCCGCGGGGCATCCCGACCCTACAGTTTCGCCATTCCCCGGACGTCGTTCGACGCGATCCTCGTCGCTGCCGCCGCGCGCGCGGGCGCGCGGGTGAGCGAGGGCACGACGGTGGAAGACCTGGTGTGGGATCGCGGCGCGGTGGCGGGAGTGGTGGCGCGCTCGCGCAACGGGCAACGAGCGACGTGCCGCGCCCGCATCGTGATCGGCGCCGACGGGCTGCGCTCGGTGGTCGCTCGCCGGCTGGGACTGGTGCGCACCTCGCCGCCACGGCGCTTCGCGTTCACCGCGCATGTAGCTGACGTGGGGGGCGTGGACGAGCTCGGGGAGCTGCACGTGAGCGATCGCGGCTACGTGGGGCTCGGGCCCGTGGGGGCCGGGATCACCACGGTGGCCCTCGTGCTGCCGCTCTCCGTCGTGCGGGGAAGCGGTCGGGACTACCGCAGCGAATTCGTGGCCGAGCTCAACCGGTTCCCGGGGCTCGCGGGGCGGTTCGACGCGCGCCGCCTGGTCCGCGAGGTGCTCACCACGGGACCGTTCGCCCAGTGGGCGCGGGTCGCGGCGCTGCCCGGCGCGCTGCTGGTGGGAGACGCAGCGGATTTCTTCGATCCCTTCACCGGCCAAGGGATTCACGCCGCGCTGCGCGGCGCCGAGCTGGTCGCGGAATGCCTCATCCCCGGGCTTGCGCCCGGGGTCAGTCGAGCCTACGCCAGCGCGCGGCGGCGCGAGTTCGCGGGAAAATGGCTGCTCGAGCGCCTCATCGGCCTGGGCGTCGGCTCTCCCGCGCTGACCGACCGCGTGGTGGGTCGCCTGGCGCGTCGCCCCGACCTCGCGGATCTTCTAGTCAGCGCGACCGGGAATGTATTGCCGGCGCGACGCGTCTTTACTCCGAGCGCTCTCGCCCGACTGCTCTGGTGACCATGCACGGCGTCGACCCCTCGCAGTTCCGCCAGCTGCTGGGCCGCTTCGCGACCGGCGTGACGGTCGTGACCACGCGCGACCGCGCCGGCAAGCCCATCGGGATGACGGCGAGCTCCGTGGCGTCGGTGTCACTCGATCCGCCGCTCGTGCTCGTGTCCGTGGCCCGTGACAACGACATGCACCCCGCGCTCAAGGCCGCGGACCGCTTCGTGCTCAACGTGCTCGCCGCCGATCAAGAGGCGATCTCCCGCCGGTTCGCGGAGGAGCATCCCAACCGCTTCGACGGCCTCGGCTATCGCGAAACCTTACTGGGGTTGCCGGTGCTGGAAGGCGTACTCGCGAGCATCGAATGCGAGAAGCACGGGGAGGCACCGGGGGGGGATCACACGGTGTTCTTCGGATTGGTCACGGGAGGGACCGTGTCCGACGGGGGCCCGTTGCTCTATTACCGTGGCGGCTACGCCGGTCTGGGGGGCGGTGGGGGAGGGGGAGGGGGCAGCCGATGATCGGGAGCGAGCTGCTGGACGATCCGCGAGCCGATCCGGTCGCGGTGGGGAAGGAGCTGCGCGATATCGCGCGGCTGAACGCATGGTTCGGCGGGACGCGGGCGGTGGTGCGCGAGCTGCAGCCGTGCTTCGAACGGAACGAACGGGAAACGGGAAACGGGAAACGGGAAACGTGGACGCTCCTCGACATCGGGACGGGGGCCGGGGACATCCCCCGCGCTGCGGTCGCCGCCGCGGCCCGGTACGGAATCATGTTGTCGCCCATCGGTGTGGAAGTCATCCCGGCTGCGGCGCGCCTGGCGCGGAGCAGCGGCGTGGCCGCGGTGATCGCGGACGCGAACGCCCCGCCGCTCGCCCCGAAGTCGGTGGACGTTGTGACCGTGAGCCAGGTGTTGCATCACCTGCCGCGCGCGGCGGCGGTGCGCTGCATCCGCGCCTGCGACCTCCTGGCGCGTCGCCTGGTGGTGCTCGCGGACCTGCGCCGCTCGCGCGTCGCGATGGCCGGCGTGTGGGCGGCGTGCGTCGGCTTGGGCATGGACCGCGTGACCCGGCACGACGCGGTCCTGTCGCTCCGGAGGGGCTACTCGCGGGGGGAGCTCAACGCGATGCTGGAGGAGGCGGGCGCGCCGGTGGTGGCGAGGTACCGTCCCGGATTCCGCGTCGTGGCCGCGTGGGAGCCGAGGCCGTCAGGCGATGTCCATGCGCACCGTTGATCGAGCCACGATCCACGCGCCGCTGGACCGCGTCTTTGAGATTGCGGCCGACGTCGAGCGCTGGCCCCAGATCCTGTCTCACTATCGCCGGGTACGGTTCGTGGAGCGCCGCAACGGCGGCGGCACCGTGGAAATGGCGGCGTGGCGACCGTTCGGCCCGGTGCGCTACCCTACGTGGTGGGTGTCGGAGATGACCGTGGACCGGCCGGCACGCGAAATTCGGTACCGGCACGTGCGGGGTATCACCAGCGGCATGGAAGTGGTGTGGCGGATCGCGTCCGGCGCGGACGGCGCCGAGGTGACGGTGGTCCACCGATGGGACGGTCCGGCCTGGCCGCTCGTCGGCGCGGCGGCGGCGCGGCTCGTGATCGGGCCGGTATTCATCCACGGGATCGCGTCCCGCACGCTCGCGGGGATCAAACGGGAAGCGGAGGAGGCTCGTCGGTGAAGAACGGGGCGCGGCGGGTGGTGATCACGGGCGTAGGCGCGGTGACGCCGATCGGCACGGGAGCCGAGGGTTTGTGGGCGGGACTCACGGCGCGCACGTCCGCCGTGCGCGAGATCACCCGCTTCGATCCGACGCCCTACCGCTCGAAGATCGCCGCCGAGATCCCCGATTTCCGGCCGCAGGACCACCTCGACGCCAAGCGCGCCAAGCGGCTCGACCGGTTTTCGCAGCTGGCCGTGACGAGCGCCCGGTTTGCCCTGGCCGACGCCGCGCTCGATCCCGCGCGCGAGCGCGCCGACCGGGCGGGCGCGATGATGGGCTCGGCGCTCGGGGGCGTGGCGTTCGCGGAGTCCCAGGTCGAGCGGTTCCGCGCCGAGGGCCCGCGCGGGCTGGATCCCGCGCTCGCGCTCGCCGTGTTCCCCGGAGCCGCGAGCTGCAACATGGCCATCGAGTTCGGCTTCACCGGCCCGAACTCGACCAACGCGATGAGCTGCGCGTCGGGCACCATTGCCGTGGGAGAGGCCTTCCACGCGATCCGCGAGGCCCGTGCCGACGTCATGCTCGCCGGCGGGGCGGAGGCGCCGCTCGCGCCGATGACGTACGCGGCCTTCAGCGTGATCCGCGCGATGAGCACCCGCAACCACGACCCGGCACACGCCTCCCGTCCCTTCGACGAGGATCGGGACGGCTTCGTCATGGGGGAGGGCGCGGCGGTCCTGGTGCTGGAGGAGCGGGCGCGCGCCGTGGCGCGCGGCGCCAGGATCTACGCCGAGCTGGCCGGGTACGCGTTCACCAACGACGCGTATCACATGACGGCACCCCGCCCCGACGGCCGCGAGGCGGCCCGGGCGATGCGGCTCGCGCTCGCGGACGCGCACGTCGCGCCGACGGAGGTCGGGTACATCAACGCGCACGGCTCGTCCACTCCGCTCAACGACTCGACCGAAACCGCGGCCATCAAGCAGGTGTTCGGCGCGCATGCCTACCGCCTCAGCGTCAGCGGCACCAAGGGGTACTACGGCCACGCGCTGGGCGCGAGCGGCGCCATCGAGGCGGCGATCTGCGCCCTGGCGGTCGACCGGCGCTGGCTCCCGCCCACCCTCAACCTCGAGCGCCCCGACCCCGCCTGCGACTTGGATTGCCTGCCGCGCGAGGGCCGCGCCGCGGCCCCCGACATCGTGCTGACCAATTCGTTCGGATTCGGCGGAATCAACGCCTCGCTCGTGCTGCGGCGGACGTAGGGGCGCAGCATGCTGCGCCCCTACGGCAATTCGGATTCTCCTCCAACCCCGAGGATCGTCTCATGCCCAAGCAGCTGCGGCCGCTCGCGGCCGAGTTCGTCGGCACTCTGCTGTTCGTGTTTCTCGGCGCCGGCAGCGTCGTGGCGCTGGTCGCCGCCGGCACCACCGCGGCCAGCATCGGCTCGCTCGGCGTCGCGCTGGCGCACGGCGTGGCCATGGCGATCATCGTCTCGATGACGCTGAGCATCTCCGGCGGCCACATGAACCCCGCGGTTACGTTCGGCCTGTGGATCGCGAACCGCATCGGCGGACGCCTCGCCTGGCAGTACATCGGCGCGCAGGTCGCCGGCGCGATCGTGGGAGCGGCGCTGGTGAAAACCGTGCTGCCCCGGGTGGCCGTCGGTCTCGCGCTCGTGGGTACGCCGCGCCTCGGCAACGACGTCACGTTCATGCAGGGCGTCTGGATCGAAGCGATGCTCACGTTCTTCCTGGTGAGCGCCGTGTTCGGCACGGCGGTGTCGCCCGAGGCGCCGAAGATCGGCGGATTCGGGATCGGCCTCGCCATCTTCGTCGACGCCCTGGTCGGCGGGGGCTTCACCGGCGCCGTCATGAATCCCGCCCGTGCCATCGGCCCGGCGCTGGTCGCGTGGCAGTGGAGCGCGCACGCCGTGTACTGGATCGGGCCGTTGATCGGGGCGGGCGTGGCGGGCGCGCTGTGGAAGGCGGTCCTGTTGCCGCGTAAGTGACGCAGGGGCGCAGCATGCTGCGCCCTACAATAATTCCGCGGCGGTCGGCGCGAAGTAGCTGAGGATGATGTCGGCGCCCGCGCGCCGGATGGCGTACAACGTCTCCCACATGGCGCGCGTCTCGTCCAGCATGCCGCGCGCCGCTGCAGCCTTGATCATCGCGTACTCGCCGCTCACCTGATACGCCGCGAGCGGTGAGCCGAACTCCTGCTTGGCCCGTCGCACCAGGTCCAGGCAGGGGAGCGCGGGCTTCACCAGGACGATATCCGCTCCCTCTTCGACGTCGAGCCGGATCTCCTTCATCGCTTCGTCGGCGTTGCCGCCCTGCATCTGGTAGGTCTGGCGGTCGCCGAACTGCGGCGTGGACCCGGCGGCTTCGCGGAACGGTCCGTAGAACGCCGAGGCCGTCTTCGCCGCGTACGACATGATCGGGACGCGCGACTGCCCGGCGGCGTCGAGCGCCTTCCGAATGCCCGCCACCCGGCCGTCCATCATGTCGCTCGGTGCGACGATGTCGACGCCTGCGCGCGCCTGGGTCACCGCGACCTTGCCGAGCAGGTACACGGACGCGTCGTTGTCCACGTCGCCGTCCTGGATCACCCCGCAGTGACCGTGGTCGGTGTACTCGCACAGGCACACGTCCCCGATCACGAGCAGCTCCGGCACGGCCCGCTTCACGGCGCGCACCCCCTGCTGCACCACGCCCTGCTCGTCGTATGCCTCGGAGCCGGTCGCGTCCTTGGCCGCGGGCAGGCCGAAGAGCATGATTCCACCGAGGCCCAGTCGGTGCGCCCGCTCCGCGTCCTTGACCAGCTCGTCCACCGAGGTCTGGTAGACGCCCGGGAGGAGGGCGACTTCGCGCCGCACGCCGCTGCCGTGACACACGAACAGGGGCCACACGAGTTGCGAGGGAACGAGGTGCGTCTCCTGCACCAGCCGGCGCAGCGCGGCGGTACGACGCAGCCGGCGCATGCGGCGGATCGGGAACGAGCTCATCGCGCGAGCAATCTCGACGCGCCCTGAGCCTTCAGCAAGTCCGCGACGGCGACGCCCACAGCGGCAGGCTCCCTCGCGTCCATCTCGGCAGATGCCGTGATCTGCACAGAGCCATCGAGGGCCGTGACCCTCCCGAACAACCGAGCCCCGAGTCCCGAATCCCGAATCCCGACATACGCCGCCACCGGCGCCTGGCACCCACCTTCCAGCGACGCGAGCAGGCTGCGCTCGGCAGCGACGTGGCGCGCGCTGTCCGGGTCCGCGAGCGGCGCGAGCGCGGCACGAGTGCGACGGTCGTCGCGTCGCACCTCGAGACCCAGGGCGCCCTGCCCCGGCGCGGGCATGACGACCAGCGGATCGAGCCGCGCGGCGATCCGACCGCCCAGCTCGAGCCGCTCGAGCCCCGCCGCCGCGAGCAGCGCCGCGGCCAGCCCGTCCTGGCCCTCGGCCACCTTCTGAACGCGCGTCGGCACGTTGCCGCGCAGCGCGACGATCTCCAAGTCCGGGCGCAGGTAGCGCACCTGAGCCACGCGTCGCAGGCTCGACGTCCCGATCTTCGCCCCGCCCGGGAGAGCGGCGATGGAAGCGACGCCCGCATCGCGCGTCACGAGCGCCTCCGCCGGGTCCGCCCGCGCCGGCACGGCGGCGAGCGCCAGGCCGTCGGGAAGCTGCGTCGGCAGGTCTTTGAGCGAATGCACCGCGGCGTCGATGCGCCCGGCGAGCAGCTCATCCTCGATTGCTTTCGTGAAGAAGCCTTTGCCTTCCAACTCTCGCAACGGGCGGTCGACCTCCGCATCGCCCTGTGTCTTGACGACGACGAGCTCGGCGTGCACGCCGTGCCTTGCGAGGGCCGTCTGCACCCACTCGGCCTGCAACAGCGCCAGCCTGCTGCCGCGGGTGCCGAGCTTCAGAACGCCAGTCACTCGTCCCCCGTCCCCCCTCCCCCTTCCCCGTAGTAACGGACCAGCGCCGCCACGAGGCCCCCGACCGTATAGTCCTCCGCCTCGATGGCGACGGGCACACCCAGCTCCCGCGCGCTCGCGGCCGTGACGGGACCGATCACCGCGGCGCGGAACCGGCCCGAGGTCGCGGCCGCCCGTCCCACCAGATCGACGAAGCCCCGCACGGTGGAGGACGACGTGAGCGTCACGACGTCGATAGTGCCGCCGAGCAGCTGTGTCGCGAGGGCGCTCCCGTCCCCCGCCGCCCGCACGGTCTCGTAGACCGGAATCACGTCGACGACCCCGCCGCGCGCGCGCAGTCCCTCAGGCAGGGCGTCCCGGGCCTCGCGCGCCCGCGGGACCAGGAAGCGCTTGCCGTGCACCGGGCCGCGCGCCACCACGGCGGCTACAACCGCCTCCGCGACGTACGTGGGCGGCACGAGGTCGGGCGTAACGCCGTATCGCTCCAACGCCTGCGCCGTCGCCGGCCCGATCGCGGCCACGGCCATTCGCGCCAGGTCGCGCGCGGCGAGCCCCCACTCGGGCAGCCGACCGCACACGACGTGGACGGTGTTTTGGCTGGTGAAAACGATCCAGTCATAGGCAGCCGGGTCGGTGAGGGCGGCGCGCAAGGCGGTGAGGTCGGCGAGCGGCACGATCCGGATCGTCGGCACGGCGAGCACTTCAGCGCCGAGCGCCTCGAGCGCCCGCGCGAGCTCGCCCGCCTGCTCGCGCGCACGCGTCACGACGATGCGCCGCCCCGCAAGGGGGGGTCGGGCGTGGCGGCGAGGCTGCGGTGACATGCGTGGTTGCAATCTCTCGGGACCCAAAACCATTATCAAGCAATGCTCCGGGCCCTGCGCTCCGCGCTCGTGCGGTTCACCGTGCGGCGAGCCGCCGCCAGCCAGCGGGACGCGCCCAGGCGCGCCGACTGGTGGCTGCGGGTGGGCTGCGCCGTGAGCCCGGGGTTCGGGGAGTGCTACCCGGCGCTAGTGCGGCTGCGGCGCGCCATCGAGGACCGCTGGGGCGCCGTCGCCGCCGCGCAGGACGCCGCCGAGCGGTTTTCCGAAAACCCCGACGCCTGGATGCTCCTGGGAGAGGCGTTCCAGATGGTGTTCCGCCAGCACGACGCCCTGGTCGCCTACGAGCAGGTGCTCACGCTCGAGGAGCGCCCCGACGCCGCCCTCGCCGCCGGCGATCTGTACGCCCGAGCCGGCCGGCACGCCGACGCGTCCGCCCGGTTCGCCCGGGCCTACGCGGCGGGCGGTGGCGCCGACGCGCTGTGGCTCAACGCCCGGGCGCTGTTCCAGGCGGGGGACGTCAAAGCCGCGGACGAAGCCCTGCACCTGTGGGCCACGCAGGTCCCGGACGGACTCGAGCGCCTGGCCGACGCCCGAGCCGAGCTGTTTGCCGACAAGCGTGACGCTTAGGGCCTGGTAGCGCGCCGATACAGCGAGACGGCGTACGCCAGCAGGATCACCGGCACCACGATGTACGCCGCCACGAGGTACCCGGCGTTCTGCGGAACGCCCTCAGACATGGGACGCCGCTCGGTCGCGCTGCTGGGCGATCGCGTAGCGCTGCATCACGAAGCCCACGTAGAGGACCAGGAACACGCCGAACGACAGGAGCAGCGTCACCAGCATCTCGGGAGGCACGCCGGGCTTGGCGGGTCGCAGCACGATGGGCTGGGGGTGGAGCGTCGGAAAGAGATACACGCTCATGTGAATGAATCCGACCAGCACGACCGCACAGATCCCGAGCACCGCGGCGTAACGCGCGCGCAGCCCCGCGTCGGTCACCGCGCTCCGCAGCACCTGATAGCCGATCAGCAGAAAGAACAGGAACAGGGTACTGGTGAGCCGGGCATCCCAGGTCCACCAGGTGCCCCAGATGGGCTTCCCCCAGATCGGCCCCGTCGTCAGCACGATTGCGGCGAACACCGTGCCGACCTCCGCCGAGGCTTCCGCGAACCGGTCGAGCCGGGGGTCCTTCAAGAAGAGAAAGAACACGCCCGCCAGTCCCACGAGGATCACGGCCAGCTCCGTGGTGACGGCGGCGGGCACGTGGAGGTAGAAGATTTTTTGCGCGGGGCCCTGGAATCGCTCCACCGGCGTGAACGCCAGGGCCCGCACATACACGCCGCCCAGCAGCCACAAGCCGGCCATGACCACGCGGCGACCCTTCTGTGCCAGACTCATTCGTCCACCGTGTGGGGAAACAGCAGCAGCGCGACCGCGACGAACACCAGGTCGTAGGCGGCGAGCAACTTAAGCCAGCCCGACACCTCGCTCAAGGGACGGCCCGCCAGCAGCCGCGCCGTCGCCTGCACGGCGTAGGTCAGGGGCAACAGCAGAAACGGCAACAGCAGCACCGGCAGCATCAGCTCCGCGAACCGCGTCCGCACCACCATCGCGCTGAACAACGTCCCCACCGAGACGAATCCGACGGTGGCGAGGGCGATCACTCCGATCAGCGGCAGCAGGACCGGGCCGACCGGCACGTTGAAAAACAGGACGAATAGCGGCAGGCCGACCGCCTCCACCACGCCGACGAAGCCGAGATTGGCGAGCAGCTTGCCGAGGTAGAGACTGTGCCGCGACAGCGGGGAGACGAGCAACCCCTCGAGCGCCCCGTTCTCGAGCTCGAGCTGAAAGGCCCGGTTGAGCGCGAGCATGGCGGCGAACGTGAAGGTGACCCAAAGAATGCTGGGCGCGAGATCGATCGTCGCGACGGCCGTCGGATCGCGCCCGAAATTGAATACCGTCAGGACGAGCGCCGTGAACACCACGGCCGAGAGCAGGGCGGTACGCGTCCGGAACTCGAGCACCAGGTCCTTGCGCGCCACCGTCCACGCCTGCCGCAGCAGCTCACGCATCGGTCACGGCCCGACGGTACGCCGCGGCGATCTCCGTGGCGCCGCGCGCCCCGCGCGGCGCCAGCTGCACGAACCGCCCGTGCCGCTGGAACGCAACGTCCGTGGCGAGCTCGACACCCTCGTCGACATTGTGCGTCGCGAGCACGAGCACGCGCCCCGCGCCGCGCAGCTCGCCCAACAGCGTCCGCAGCTCGGCCGCGGCCGCGAGATCGAGCCCCGTGAACGGCTCGTCGAGCAGCAGCACGCGGGGGTCGTGCACCAGCGCCTTGGCCAGCGCCGCCCGCTGCGTCAGGCCGCGGGACAACGACCACACGGCCTGCCCGGCCCGATCCGAGAGCCCGAGCCGCTCGAGCACCGCTGTGGCGCGCACGCCACGCTCCGCCGTGGGGACGCCGTACAGAGCGGCCCAGAACAGCAGATTCTCCCGCACGCTCAAGTGGCCGTACAGATGGGACTCGTGGCCGATCCAGCCGATGGCGCGCCGCCCGCCGGCGACGCGGGCCCGACCCTGCTGCGGCCGGATCAGCCCGGCCAGCACCTTGAGGAGGGTCGTCTTGCCCGCGCCATTGGGCCCGAAGATTGCGAGCGTCTGTCCCGGCGCGAGCGTGAACGACACACCGTCGAGCGCGACCGCGCGCCCGTAGGCGTGCCGCAGCCCCTCAGCCGAGAGCATCGATGCGCGCGGCGAGATCTTCCATGTCGAACGGCTTGACCAGGTAGCCCGAATGCCCGAGGTCGAGCACGTGGATGAGCGGCTCCATGCTGACGTAGGCCGTCGTGACGATCACGGGGAGCGAGGGCCGGGACTGGCGGATCTCCTGCAGCAGCGTCACGCCGTCCGTATCGGGGAGCCGCAGGTCGAGCACGAGCACCTCCGGCCGGAAGTCCTCGAGCTGGCGGCGGGCTTCGCTGCCGCTGGCGGCGAAGGCTACGTCATAGCGCGTGGAGAAGAACCGCTGGTAGGTACGGCGCAGCGCCGACTCATCCTCGACGAACAGCACCCGGCGCGGCGCGCCGGGGGGAGGGGGGGGAGAAGCCATAGGTGGGCCAATATATGTGACCCCCCCCGGTCGTCTACGGCCGGCTCAGCGCCCGCCGCTCTCCAGCTCGAACAGATCGTCGAGCTTGGTCAACACGAGCAGGAACCGCAGCTCCTCGTTGGCGCCGCGCAGGCACACCGTCAGGCGCCGCTCCGCCGCCTTACGCTGAATGAGCATCAGCGCCCCCAGGCCCGCGCTGTCGATCTGGCGCGTGCCCGAGAGATCGATCACCAGGCGCCCGGCCCCTTCCCCCAGCTGCTCCAGCAGCTCCGTGGCCGACCGCCGGAAGGCGGTGCGCGAGTCGAGCCCCAGCTCCTCGGGAGCCGCCAGGACCTTCTCGCTCGGGTGCGTCGACATCGGCATCAAGTCCTCCACAGTCGGCTCCAGTTGAATCGCTGACCGATGGGGTACGCGACTCCAGTGCCAATACAGCTAACCTGCGGGCCGCCAACCGCTTGTCAAAGGCGGCGTGAGACGCCTCACCCCTTCCGCTACCGCAGACCGAGTGCCGCCGCGCAGTTTGCAAGGGGCGGCTTGACCGGCGTCCACCCGCGGGGCATACCTTTGCCTCTGCACATCGCCAGCCCAGTGCGCCGACCAGTACAGCCGTCCGCATTTCGAGGAGGCCGATCCCATGGCAGGCACGTCTAAAACGAAGGAGCTGACCGAGGTCAGCGAAGCACAGATCGCGGTGCACTGGAAGGAGGAGGACTACTATCAACCTTCCGAGCAGTTCAAGGCACAGGCGAACATGCGGGACCCCCGCATCTTCGAACAGTTCAGCCTCGACCGGTTCCCCGACTGCTTCAAGGTCTACGCGGACATGCTGACCTGGTTCGAGCCGTATCGCACGGTGCTCGACACCAGCGAGGCGCCGTTCTGGAAATGGTTCGTCGGCGGCAAGATCAACGCGGCTTACAATTGCGTGGACCGGCACCTGGAGAAGTACGCGAGCAAGGCCGCATTCATTTTCGTGCCCGAGCAGGAAACGGAGCGGGACGTGGTCCTCACCTACCGGGAGCTGTACGACCGGGTCAACGAGGTGGCCGCGCTGCTCCAGGGTCTGGGACTCAAAGCGGGCGACCGCGTCACCCTGCACATGCCGATGGTGCCCGAGCTGCCGATCACGATGCTGGCGTGCGCACGCCTGGGCGTCATCCACTCACAGGTGTTCGGCGGGTTCAGCGGCCAGGCGTGCGGGTCGCGCATTCAGGACTCCGGCAGCCGCGTGCTGATCACGATGGATGCGTACTCGCGCAACGGCGCCCTGATCGACCACAAGGTGAACGCCGACATTGCCGTGAAGACGGCGCACGAGCTGGGGCAGGACGTCGACCGGGTGCTGGTGTGGCAGCGCTACCCGGGGAAGTATTCCGCCAAGACACCGATGGTCTCGGGTCGCGATGTCTTCGTGAACGACCTGCTCAAGGATTACCGGGGCAAAAAAGTCGATCCGGTTCGCCTGCCGTCCGAAGCCCCCCTGTTCCTGATGTATTCCAGCGGCACCACCGGCAAGCCCAAGGGCGCCCAGCACGGGATCGCGGGCTACCTCGCGTACGTGACCGCCACGTCCAAGTGGATTCTCGACATTCATCCCGACGACGTGTACTGGTGCATGGCGGACATCGGCTGGATCACGGGGCACTCTTACATCGTGTACGGTCCGCTGGCGAACGCGGCAACGGGCGTGCTGTACGAGGGCGTGCCCACCTTTCCCGACGCCGGCCGCCCGTGGCGCATCGCCGAGCGCCTGGGTGTGACCATTTTCCATACCGCGCCGACGGCGATTCGGATGCTGCGCAAGCTCGGCCCCCAGGAGCCGCGCAAGTACAAGTACCGCTTCAAGTCGATGACGACCGTGGGCGAGCCGATCGAGCCGGAGGCGTGGCGCTGGTATTACGACGAAGTGGGCAAGCGGGAGGCGGTCATCACCGATACGTGGTGGATGACGGAGACGGGCGGCGTTCTCGGGACCACCATGCCCGCAATTCATCCCATGAAGCCCGGCAGCTGCGGGCCCGCCGCGCCGGGCATCCACCCCGTGATTTACGACGAAACCGGGGCGGAAATCGCCAAAGGGTCCGGCAAGGCGGGGAACATGTGCATCCGCAATCCCTGGCCGGGCATCATGCAGACCATCTGGGGCGACCGCGACCGCTACGTCAAGACGTATTTCGCCAAGTACAACAAGAATCCCCGCAGCAAGGACTGGCGTGACTGGCCGTTCCTGTGCGGCGACGGCGCGGTGCAGGCGGCGGACGGCTACTACCGCATCCTCGGCCGGATCGACGACGTCATCAACGTCGCCGGTCACCGCCTCGGCACGAAGGAGATCGAGTCCGCCTGTCTCACGGTCCCGGAAGTCGCCGAGGCCGCCGTCGTCCCCGTTCAAGACGAGCTCAAGGGACGCGTGCCCGAGGTGTACATCGCGGTCAAGCCGGGCGTGAAGGCGAGTCAGGAGATCGTCGATCGCGTGATCAAGGCGAACGAAGAAGTGATCGGCAAGATCGCGCGGCCCAAACACGTCTACATCGTGCCGGACATGCCCAAGACCCGCTCCGGCAAGATCATGCGTCGCGTGCTGGCGGCGATCTCGAATCGCCGCGACGTGGGCGACGTGACGACGCTCGCGAACCCGGACGTGGTGGAGCAGATCCGCGTGATGGTGCAGGGCAAGGACGCCACGAAGACGCAGGAAGCGCTGCCGGAGGACATCGCGAAGTTTGGACAGGTCGAATAGGGGCTCGGGGCTAGGGGCTCGGGGCCAGAGCTGGCGGGCGCACCCCGAGCCCCTAACCCAGATTCCCGAGCCCCTAGAGTTCCACTTGGGCTCCGACTTCGAACACCTGGTCCGCCGGGATCTTGAAGAAGGCGGTGGCGCGCAGCGCGTTGCGCGACATGAACGCGAACAGCTGCTCGCGCCACCGGGGCATCCCGGGCCGGTCGGAGGCGACGAGCGTCTCGCGACCGAGGAAGAACGTCGTGCCCGCGATGGGAATGTCGAGCGTCTTGACCTGGCAGGCCGCGAGGACGTCCTCGATGTCCGGATCGTCCATGAACCCGTAGCTCGCCACGACCCTGTAGAACCCCTTCCCGATGGCCTTCACCGTCACGCGCTCCGCGGTCGAGACGTGGGGCACGTCCCGCGTCACCATTGTCAAGAACACGATCCGCTCGTGCAGCACTTTGTTGTGCGTCAGGTTGTGCACCAGGGCCGGCGGGGTGCCGTCGGTCGTGCCGTACAAAAACACCGCCGTCCCCGGGACGCGGAGCGGCGGCTCGGCGGCGAGATCCGCCAGCAGCATCTTGAGCGCGACGGTCTTCTCCTCCATGCGCTTCCCGAGGATCTCGCGTCCCCGCTGCCAGGTGGTCATCAGCAGGAAGATGGCCGCGGCTGTCACCAAGGGGACCCAGCCGCCGGAGCGGATCTTCAGCATGTTCGCGGCGAAGAACGGCACGTCCACGCACAGGAACAAGCCGGAGACGATCGCCGCGCGCGCGAAGCCCCAGCGCCACACCTCACGGCTCATCACGTAGAACATCAGCGTCGTGATGAGCATCAGGGTCGAGAGCGCGACCCCGTACGCGCCGGCGATGTTGCTGGACGTGGGCTGCTGGGTGTCGGCCGCGTGGAACCCGAGCACCAGGACGCAGGTGAGCAGCATGAGCCCCCAGTTGACCAGGGGAACGTAGATCTGGCCGATCTCGCGCGACGAGGTGTGCTCGATCTGGAGCCGCGGGCTGTAGCCGAGCTGCACGGCCTGGCGGGTGAGGGAAAACGCCCCCGAGATCACCGCCTGCGACGCGATGATGGTCGCCGCGGTCGCCAGCGCGATCAGCGGGTACAGCGCCCAGGCGGGCGCGAGATGATAGAAGGGGTTCTCCGCGGCCGCGGCATCGTGTAACAGGAGCGCTCCCTGCCCGAAGTAGTTGAGCAGCAGGCTGGGGAGCGCCACGCCGAACCACGCGAGCTGAATGGGGCGATGGCCGAAGTGTCCCAGATCGGCGTACAGCGCCTCGCCGCCGGTCACCACCAGGAACACGGCGCCCAGCACCACGAATCCGCGACGCGGATCTTCGGCGAAAAAGCGCGCCGCGTGGTACGGCGAGACCGCGGCCAGCACGCCCGGCTGCCGGATGATCTCGCTCAAGCCGAGCAGGCCGATCGTGGCGAACCAGACGAGCATGACCGGACCGAACACCGCCCCGATCCGGGCGGTCCCGCGACTCTGCACCAGGAACAAACCGATCAGGATCACGAGCGTCACGGGGATCACCCACGAGGCCAGCGCCGGCGTCGCGATCTCGAGCCCCTCGACGGCGGAGAGCACCGAAATCGCCGGCGTGAGGCCGCCGTCCGCGTACAGGAGCGCCGACCCGAAGATCCCCAGCACGATCATGAGGCGGCGGGGCGACAGACCCCGGGCCACACGGCTGCCGTTGACGAGCGCCATCAGGGCGAGCACGCCTCCTTCGCCCTTGTTGTCCGCCCGGATGATGACGATGTGGTACTTGATCGTCACCACGATCACGAGTGCCCAGAAGACCAGCGACAGCACCCCCAGCACGTTGCCCGGGGTGACCGCGATACCGTGGGGCCCGTAGAAGGAGTAGCGAATCGCGTACAGCGGGCTCGTGCCGATGTCGCCATATACGACGCCCAGCGCGGCGAGGGCCAGCGTGTACAGATAGCCGCCGCGCCGGGCGGCCCGTGCCTCCGCCGGCGACGTCACGGCGCGTGCGACGCCTGACGGCGCAGGTCGGCGAGGGACAGCACCCACGTGGCGGTCATGATCACCGCCGACGCGACGCACCAGCGGCAGATCGCGTGCAGCACGAACAGCTCGATCGCGGTGAGATAGAGGGTAAACCCGAAGCCCACGGTGGCGAGCGCCGCGAGCAGCACGCTCACCCGCCGGTCCGACGCCATGGCGGGTTGCAGCCCCGCCAGCCCGAGGCCCAGAAGGGTCGCGTATCCGACCACTCCGTACAACGCGACCGGGACCCCGAGCAGCTCCGCGTAGCGGCTGGTCTGGACGTACTCACAGCTGCCGGTGCCGCACCTGAGCTCGCCCAGCACGCCGATCTTGTACAGCCAGAGATACGTCGCGACGAGCAGCCCCACGAGCGCGAGGAGCACGATCGCCTGCCGGCGGATCACTTGTGCTTCTTGGTCAGACTGTCGACGAGTGCCTTGAAGTCGTCCGATGCGGAGCGCCCCTGGTAGGGGCGCCCGTTCACGTAGAAGCTGGGTGTGCCCTTCACGCCGCGCGCTTCACCTTCCTGCACGCTCGCCTGGATGCGGCCGGCATAGCGCTGGCTGTCCATGCAGGCGTCGTACTTGTCGAGATCGAGGCCGATGCCCCGGGCGAAATCGCGGAACACGCCGCGCGGGTTCTTCCCGGTCTGGGCCCACTGGTGATTGGTGAACAGCTGGTCGTGCATGTCCCAGAACTTGCCCTGCTCCCCGGCGCACTGGGCCGCGAGCGCGGCATAGCGGGAGTACGCGTGCGTGGGGAGGGGAAAATCGCGATAGCGCCACCGCACTTTGCCCGTGGCGATCAGCTGCTCGCGGATCACGGGCATCTGCACCGTCGCGAACGACGCGCAGAAGGGGCATTCGAAGTCCGAATACTCCGTGATCTCGATCGGCGCCGAGTCCGACCCCATCGTGTATCCCCGGAACCCGTCCGTCGCCGCGACCGGAACGGGCGCGCTCGGCGCCGGCGCCGGCGTACGCTGCGACCCGTACCACAGCACTCCCCCACCGACCACCGCCACGCCCACGAGCAACAGGTAGAACCCCTTCATTCGCCCGGAACCCTCCACGGTTCGTCGTCCTCGTCCTCGTCGAATCCCGCCCGCGCCTCGCGCGCCTGCCGCTCCGCCTCGTCCACAATGCGGCGGCTCTCGGCGACTTCGGGCGTATCGTAGGTCAACCGCACTTCATAGTGAAACAGCTCGCTGCGCGTGTTCCCCAACAGCTTCTGCAGCTCCGGAACACGCTCCAGCAGCTGCCCGGACCGGTCGAGTGCTTGAATGCGCTCGGCGAGGGCGCGCAACATCGCGAGCAGGCGCTCGGCCCGGTCCGGTCCGTACACTTCCTCGGAGTCATTGCTCATGTGCCCACCCTTGCGTGACATGTCGGGTCCCCGCGTCCCGCCCCGCACGGCCATCCCGTCCATGATAATACCATGCGCACCGCGTGCACGTCCGCCCTTTGCGCCGTCTCCCGCGCCCTATTACATTGCGGCGCCAATTGATCGGCGCTCTCCCAGTCCCCGGTCCTAACCAGAGAGGAGCACCCAGCAGCATGGCCAAGAAACGTGCGGAACCGCGCAGAATGTCCACCCCCACCCCCTTCGAGCAGGCCCGCGACGAGTTGTTCTCCCACATCCTCCGATGCGGCGTCCTGGAAGCCAGCGCTGAGCACCAGAAAGAGTGGTTCGACGACACCATGCTCTATCTCGCCGACCGCTACGACGGGTTGGACGAGCCGCAGCTCACCGAGCTGCGCGTTCTGGGGGAGCGCTACTGCCGCCCCGTGGTGGCGCGCAGCGCGACGGTGGGCGCGAGCGTCTGACGTCGCGCCTCACCACCACGGCGGAAACCGCCGGAAGCGCCGGCCCAGCGACAGCCGCACCCCGCCGCCCAAGCCCAGCTCCGCGTACCATCCCTGGCGGCGCCCCGGCGCTGCCTCCACTCCCACGAGCGCCGTGAGGTAGCCGGCGCCGCGCGTTCCCTCGGCCCCGACGAAGGCCAGTCCCAACCCAGCGTAGGGCCCGGGGCGCGCGCGCTCTCCCGGCCGCAGCAACAGTTGCGCGTCGGCCGCGACGCGAATGCCGAGCGCGCCCTCGTAGTCGCCGCCTGCCAGCGTGAACGCGAAGCGTCCCTGCATGCCGGGCCGCCGCGCGACGACGAGCTCCGGTCCCCAAAAGGAGCGGTGGGCCAGCACCAGCATCGCACCGACCCCGGCTTCGGTCGCGGTGAGCGCTTGCGCGCGCGCCGGCGTCGCGGCCAGGGCGGCGCAGACGGTCAGGACCGCTGCGCCGGCGAGCGCCCTAGCCCCGTTCCGACAGTGCGCGCGCAGACGGACGAGAAATCGGCCACGCCGATTCGGAACGGGGCTAGCGCAGCGCGACGTCGTAGCTGATGTGGATGTCGGGGGCGAGCGAGGCGACCACGGAGCAATACTTCTCGAGCGAGAGATCGACCGCGCGCCGTGCCTTCGCTTCGTCCGCGCCGTCGCCCGAGACGGTGAACACGAAGTGCAGCGCCGTGTAGCGACGCGGCTGCTGCTCCCGGCGTGTCCCCCGCACATGCACCTCGAGCCCGCGCAGCGCCACCCGCTGTTTCTGGAGGATCAACACCACGTCCGACGCGGTGCAGCTGGCGGCGGCGATGAGCAGCAGCTCGACCGGCGATACGGCGACGGTGCCATCGCCGTCGACTGGGACGGCGGGGCGACCGGGCACTGCCGCCGCGAACTGCAGGGCCTCGCCCCAGCGCAGCGTGACCTCCACGGGGTTCGTCGCCACGTCAGTTCCCCCGCCGCGTGGTCAGGCCGGCGTAGAACCGGTTGTGACGGAACCCATCCATGCCGTGGTACTCGAGCAGCCAGTTGAAGGTGGAGCGATAGTGCAGCTCGAAGCCCACGACCACGTTGAGCCACACGTCCGGACAATCAGGATCGGCGCCGCAGCGATCGTGCCCCACCAGGCTGAGGCCGCCGCCCGCGTACGGCGTGACCGCCTGTCCTTCGCCGGTGAACCGGTAGAGCCCTTCCAGACTTCCCACGTAGCTGTTGACGCCGTTGAACACGCCGACCTCGCCCGACGGACGGAGCCGGAAGCGACTGCTGAGGAGATTGCCGGCGTCGAGCGTGAAGCCGAACACCAATTGCGTTTTTCCGGAGAGATCGATCCCGGCGCGCACGCCGAACCCGAACAGGCCTAACCGGGTGCCGTCGCCGGCCGAGCGCACCGGTGGAGGATGGAACTCCTGCGCCGCGAGCGCGGCGGTGCCCAACACCGCGAACAGCAACCACAGCCCCACACTCCGCATCACGTCCCCCTGTCAGCGCTGTGCGTTCCCCGGGCGGCTGCCCGGCCGTAGTCCCAGATCGCATACAGACCCACCGCCGTCGTCGCCCACGCGATCGAGCGCACGTGAGGGGAGCGGACGATGCAGGCCACCAGCGTCAACAGCTGCAGCACGGTCACCGCCTTGCCGCCGGCGCGCGCCGGCAGCGTCATCGGGTGTCGCAGCAGCCACGCCCCGACGTACCCCAGCGCCGCCACGATGTCCCGGCCGAGCACACCCGCGATCTCCAGGGGATGCAGCAGGTCGGCTCGCGCCACGGTGATGAAGGCCGCGGCCATGAAGACCTTGTCGGCGGTGGGATCGAGCACGGCGCCGGCGCGCGACTCGCCGAGGCGGCGCGCCAGCATGCCGTCGAAGAAGTCGGACGCCGCGGCCGCGGCCACGAGCCCGAGCTGCGCGGCCGGCCGGTGGACGAAGGGGAAGGCGGCGGCGAGGGGCAGGCGCAGCGCGGTCAGCAGATCCGCCCACGTGACCCACGGTTTCACTTGCCCCTCCCTCCGGCGCCCGATAGCTTCGTCCGCGTGAACCTGAATCTGCTGAAGCAGGCGGCGATCTTCCAAGACCTGGACGACGGTGAGCTCGCCCGCGTGGCGGAAGTGTGCCGCGAGCAGAAGTTCGCGGTCGGCCAACACGTCTTCAAGGAAGGCGAGCCCGGGAACCGCTTGTTCATCATTTCCGAAGGGGAGGTGCGCATCTCCCGGACCATTCCCGGCTCGGGAGAGGAGGCCCTCGCCGTCCTCAAGCCCGGGGCCTGCTTCGGCGAGATGGCCATCTTCGACCGCTCGGAGCGCTCCACCGACGCCATCGCCAACACCACCTGCACGCTCATCACCATCGCGCGCGCCGACTTCGAGCTGCTGCTCGATTTCAACCGCGACATCGCGTACAAGGTGCTGTGGTCGGTGGTCCGACTGCTGTGCGCACGGCTGCGGGTGACGAACGATAATCTCCGGTCGTTCCTCGCGATGTCGATGTTCTAGTGCACCGGGAGCAATCCCCCGAGAGCGGGGTTCCATAACGCTACCGGCAACCTGGCCACTCCCGGCCGACCTCTTACACTTAGGCACCATGAAACGAAATCTGTTGGCTCTTACCATCGTTGCGGCCGCCGCGTGCTTCGACGTGTCGAGTCCCATCCCGCCGACGCTTATCCTGAGCCCGATCCTCGACTCGCTGTTCGTGGGGGACTCGCTCGTACCGCGCGACTTTGCCTATTACAACAGCGATGGCGAACGCGCCAACCCCGGTCCACTCAGCTGGAGCATCGGTCCGACCTCGGTGGCCACGATCAACGCCACGACGGGCGTGATCCACGGAGTCGGCAAGGGCGTCGCGACGGTCATCGCGTCCGGCGGCCAGGCGGCGGGCATCGCCCTGGTGGCCGTGTCGCGGCCGCTCGACCTGACGCTGCTCATGGACACGGTGGTGCTGATGCAGCAGGACACGTTCACCATCCCAGTGGCCATCCAGAAGAAGGCCGTGAGCGCGACGGACACCGTCTGGTTCGACCCGTCGCCGAGCCCGCGGGTGACGATCAACACGTCCACGGGACTCGTGACCGCGGTGACCTCGGGCGGTGCCGTGCGCTACGTCGCCCACGTGACCAGCGGTGGCGCCGACACCGTCTCGGACACGGGCGCCGTCGTCGTCCTCGGCCTGGCCGACACGACTTCGCCCGGGCACTTCTTTCAGACGGTGCTCGGCACCGCGATTCGCCACGAAGGAGGAGCGGCGGTGGGAGTCAACTACGCAAGGCTCAACGGACGCCTCAACTTCCGCCTGCTCACCTCCGCGCTATCCCCCGACAGCACGCTGAACGACTCGACCATCGTGACGTTGAAAGATTCGTTGATCAGGGGGGATACCACGTTCGAGATCGACTCACTCGGCCTGGACGAGGCCCGCGGCTCCCAGTTGACGCTCAGCCCCGTCTGTAATCCCCGGCGGCCGTGGGCGTTGTGGCGGAGCGACCACTACGTGACGCCGCTGTACACGATCTTCGCGCTTTCACACGGCACACTCTCCGACTCGGTGGCCGGGAGCTTCTCGATCACACAGTTCACCCAAGCGGCGGGTGGCGGAGCCATCATCAGCGGCCGCTACTTCTTCCTGGCACAGCGCACCGACCTGTACAACGACCCGCTCGGGGTGGAAGTGATCCGGGGCACCTTCGTCGCCCCGCTGCTCACGCGTCAGGACATCTGCCAGGGGTGACGTTCGATCACGTTTTCGCGGACCTGGGCGGCGTTCCGGCGAACCGCCTCACCGACGCCCAAGGCGTTGCCGGGCTGCTGCTCGCCGCCGCCAACGCGGCGGGCCTGAACCCCGCGAGCCCGCCGCTCGTGACGCTCGGGCCACGCGGCCTCTCGGCCGCGCTGGTGTGCAACGGCGGCCACGTCGCGTTGCACGCGATACCGGAGGCGGGGCTCTGCTTCGCCGACGTGGCGGGCATCGGAGACGCGCGGCCGCAGCGCGGTCTCGACGTGATCATCAAGCGGTTTGGCGCGCGCGAAGTGCGCGTCGACTCGCGCCGGCGCGGGCCGGTCACCAACGCCATCCTTCCGGAGGGTCCATGAACGCACTCACCCCCTACGCGGCCTTCTTCATGCGCCTCGCGGTGGGTCTAGTGTTTCTCCAGCACGGCTGGTACAAGTTTCACCACATGGGCGTCGGGGGCGTCGCGGGGATGTTGCACGGGATCGGTTTCCCCTTCGCGACAATCTTCGCCGTGATCCTCATCGCGGTGGAGACGATCGGAGCCGTCTGTGTGGTGGTCGGGTTCTACACGCGCTTCTGGGCAACGTGCATGGCGGTCGAGATGCTGGTCGCGATTCTCGCCGTGCAGCTTCGCAAGGGCGCCGGGTTCGAAGTGGAGGGCTTGCTGTTCGCAGGTGCCGTCACGCTGATCGCACTCGGGGACGGCCCGCTCTCGATTGCCGTGAAACTGAAGCACAGCAGCACTTGAGGAGCGGACGGCCAGGGTCTCCCGGAGCGACTGCGTATTTTTGTCGCGAAGGGAGACCCTGGCCGTCCGCAGCTCAGTGCAGGATTCTCAACAATCCCGCGTCCGCGCTCCCCCGGATGAAGCTCTCCGGATCGGTCGCCGGAATCGCGACGCCGGTCTCCTTGCGTCCGCGGTGCGCGGCCGCCGCCATGTACTGCTCCAGCGAGCCGCGCGCCCACTCCGCGGCGTCGTCCTTCATCTGGCGCACGATCTCCTCCCACGTGCCGACGTAGGTCGCACCGCCGAGCGTGCTCACGCGGTGGACGTCGCCCGGCCCCGACCGCACCTTCATTCCCTGCAGCTCCGTGAGCAGCGTCCCGAAGAGCTCGAGCTGGCGCGGGTCGCGCAGCTGGCCGTCGGGCCCCATCGCCTCGATCTCGGCGAGCAGCAAGTCCTCGGGAGTGGCGTCTCCCGCGAGCTCGTCCAGGCGATGATGCCAGGGCACGAGCTCCGGGTCGTCGTCCGGAAGGCGGTACACGCTCTTTTTCAGCTCGATCAGCCGCCAGATGGCGAGCCCGTCGAAGTGGTCCCCCGGCTGGGTGCGCTCGATGTGAAACAGCGCCGCCTCGTACTCTCCCCGGTCGTACAGCAGGTTGGCGAGATAGATGCGGGCTTCGGCGTGTCCCGCGTCCAGCTCCAGGGCTCGGCGCAGCCAGTACAGCGCGCCTCCCTCGTCCGTGAGGCGGTGGGCCGCGTACCCGACGCACGCCGCCGCCTCGGCCGAATCGGGATGTCCCGTGATCGCGACCTCGAAGAAGCGCCGCGCCTGGTCCAGGGCGGCTTCACGAAACAGCGCCCTACCGACCTGTAGCATGAGGTCGTGGTCGTCGCGGAAGCCCAGCGCGAGAATGCGCTCGAAACAGGCGACGGCGCCGCTCCGCTCGCCGAACTTGAGGAGCACCTCACCCAGCCCCGCCAACGCGTCTTCATGCTCGGGGTCGAGGCCGACCGCTTCCTCGAACGCGCGGCGCGCCCAGAGATACTCCTCCCGCGCGAGCCGGGCGTAGCCCATACCGACGTGCAGCTCGACGGCGTGGGGGTAGAGCCCCAACCCCTCTCGCAGGGTCTCGATGGCGTGGTCGTATTGTCCGTCGTTGTACAGTTGATGCGCGCGTTCGTCGTAGTCGTCGGAGCTCAAGAACGGTTCCGACATCGAACGGGCCTCCCGGGAAGGTTGTGCTATGATATGACGGCCCGGGCGGTTACACAAGCGACGGGCCCGGGCTATCTTCCCGCCGATGTCCTCCGCTCTCACCGAGATCCCGAGCGGCTCCGTCACGTCGCCGCGCGGCTTTACTGCCGCGGCGGCGCACGCGGGACTGAAAGCCGACGGTGCGCCCGATGTCGCGCTGCTGGTGTGCGCCACGAGCTGCGCCACGGCGGGCGTGTTCACCAAGAACGCGCTGCGCGCCGCGCCGGTGACGTACGACGCCGACCTCCTGGCGGAGCGCCCGGGTCGCATCAGGGCCGTCGCCATGAACGCGCGGGTCGCGAACGCGTGCACCGGCGGCCCGGGACTGGTGGCCGCGCGCGCCATGGCCCAAGCGGCCGAACAGGCGGCGGGCCTGCCCGCCCGCACCGCGCTCGTGCTCTCCACCGGCGTGATCGGCGTGCCGCTGCCGCTCGAGCAGATCACGGGCGGTCTGCAGGCGGCCGCCGCGCATCTCGCCGCCGACGGCGGCACCGAGGCGGCGCGCGCCATCATGACCACCGACACCCGGCCCAAGCATTGTGCGGTCCGCTTCGAGACTCCCGCCGGCATGATCACGGTCGGCGGCATCGCCAAGGGGGCGGGGATGATCCATCCCGACATGGCCACGCTGCTCGCGGTGCTGACGACGGACGCGGCGGGCGAGCCGGCCGCGCTGCAGCCGCTGTTGCGTCGGGTCGCCGACCGCAGCTTCAACGCCATCTCGGTGGACGGCGACACCAGCACCAACGACACGGTGCTGCTGCTCGCCGGGGGCGCCTCCGGCGTCGACCCGGCGCGTGACGGCGCGGTGTGGAAGGTGTTCGAAGACGCCGTGCAGCACGTCGCCCGCACGCTCGCGCTCGCCATCGTGGCCGACGGCGAAGGCGCCTCGAAGCTGGTCGAGATCCAGGTGGTGGGCGCGGTGAGTGAGACGGCCGCCCGGGAAGTCGGGCGCGCCATTGCGCGCTCCGTCCTGGTGAAGACCGCGATTTACGGTGCCGACCCGAACTGGGGACGAATCCTCGCCGCCGCGGGGGCGGCCGGCGTCACGCTCGCCACCGAGCGCCTCTCGCTCCAGGCGGCCGCCAACGGCGAATGGCTCACGCTCGCGAGCGGCGGAGCCGTGGCGCTCGCCGACGCGGCCGCCGCCCGCGCGATCTTCCAGCAGAAAACGATCCGCCTCCGCGTCGACCTCGGACTCGGTCGCGCGGAGGCGGTGGTGTGGACCTGCGACTTGACGCCGGAATACGTCCGGATCAACGCCGATTACACCTCGTAGCGCCGACTGCTTACATCTTGGT